>Ga0172373_10000807_pt1 | contig 51793 bp, 77 predicted proteins | sample Lak10m_2_FD_114546 | JGI IMG/M metagenome (GOLD analysis project Ga0172373, IMG submission 114546) | Freshwater microbial communities from Kabuno Bay, South-Kivu, Congo - kab_092012_10m | ecosystem: Environmental > Aquatic > Freshwater > Lake | place: Democratic Republic of the Congo... | reverse complement strand
TGTTAATCGTTGGTTATCAATGCGAATGGAATTAACAGAACTAGTCAATGAATTGCAAACATATACAATTGGATTACTTAGACCGCAAGAAACATATCGATTGTATTATGAACTTTTGCCTACAAATAAGAGCTTTGCAAAATACATTAAAGGCAAAGCTGAAGATAAATTTGATAAAGATTTAATTACGCAACTTGCAGAACATTATCAAATTAGCAAATCAGAAGCAACGGATTATGCAGATTTAATGGATAAAGTTACATTAGAGCGCATCATAACAATGTATGGATATAGCGATGCTGAGAAAAAACGTATGTTAAAAGGAATCAAATGAGTGTAAATACGCAGACACATTACAAAGGTAAGGATAGTCTTTATAAATTTGCACAAGAATGGGGATTGAATGCCTATGAATTTGATATCATTAAACGCATTGTAAGATGCCGTCACAAAGGTTCATTTGAACAAGACTTGCAGAAGACTAAAGATTTAATTGATATCTATTTGAAAGAATCAAATTATATATAGTCCCATTCAAATGTTAATGAAGTACTAATGAATTTTTTTTGTTTGTCGCTATAATAATAGTATTGAAGTGATTGTGTTAAACTGTCACCATTCCATATGGCAGAGGCAATGTCATCAACTAATGATTCTAAATTAGTAATAGATTTTTTATTTTCAGTATTTGTAGATTTTTTTATTGGATCTAAGATATCTCTTTTTATGTTGTCAGCAAACCAATTGGTAAACCAATAATATGCGCCCTCTTCATCATCGCCAATTCCTGGAGCAAATGGATTCCAACTACGGAAATCATAAAAATAATCTTGAGGATACAACGTTGTAACTTTATATACTCGTCTAATTGCTGCTATTATTTTTCCATTCTGCTCTCGATACGTTTTATTTGGATCTGCTTTTGGTTTTTCTTTTGGTTTTGCACCTTTTATAAAATCAACATGTACATGTTCTAAATGTGGACTTTCTCCTGTGTATGCGTGCCATCCTTTAGGAGAAAGTCCACATTCGTTTATTGTAAATAACATTTTTGGCAGAATATGTAGAATGATTTGCTACTAAATAATCTGCTAATTCTTGCATAACCGGATCGCCGATACCCTTTGCTCCGTGCCAATCAATAGCATTTCCGATATTATGTTCCGACGGAGTATTTGTTTTACCAATATTACGGCCTCCGGGAGGCGGCCATATACCAATTGCACTCCATTTTTCTTTAGAAAATTGTGGTTTAGATAAGATATCTGCTTTACAAAATTTCGTAGCATCAGTTTGTTCTGTAAGCAAATGTTTTAACCGTATCATATATTATAAATATATTTGATTTGAAATTTTAAATTATTTTCATATAATATAGTATGAAAGGCACATACATTAATCCAGTATATAGATTAGCAGTACGAGACGCAGCTTCTGTACCAAGAAAGATTTCATATTCGCAATGGTCAATGTATGAACGTTGCCCACTTTCTTGGAAATTATCATATATCGATGGTCTAGCGCCGTTCCAAGCATCAATTGAAACAGTGTTTGGAACAGCATTCCATGAAACATTTCAGTATTTCTTAACCGTAATGTATACGGAATCCGTTAAGAAAGCAGAAGCATTGGATTTGCGTGGCATATTGCAAAACAAACTTCGCGAAGAGTATGCACGATGCGTACAAGAATTTGGTGGAGAGCATTTTTCAAATCCATTGCAACTAGCAGAATATTTAGAAGATGGTGCTGCTATTCTGCAATGGTTTAGCAAACGACGAGGACAATACTTTTCAAGCAAAGATTGGGAATTAGTTGGCATTGAAATTGAATTATGTCATCCGGCATCTCCCAAGAATCCATCAGTATACTGGTATGGTTTTATTGATGTTGTTATGCGACACGTTCCTACTAATACTTTTAAATTGTTTGATATTAAAACGTCTCGCAATGGTTGGAAGCAATCAGCTAAATCAGATGCAATGAAGTCAGCACAATTAATTGCATATAAAAATTACTTTGCAGAACAATTTGGTGTATCGCGTGACAAGATTGAAGTTGAATTTTTTATCGTTAAGCGTAAGATTGTTGAAGAATCAATGTTTCCGCAAAAACGAATTCAAAATCATAAACCAGCAGCTGGTTCAGTAACTCAAAAGAAAGTTCAACGGCAGATTGAATCTTTTGTTGATGCATGCTTTGATGCAGAAGGCAATAAGAATGCTGATAGAAACTATGTTGCAGTTGCAGGTAAAGGTGCCGTTAATTGTAAGTATTGTCCGTTTAAAACAGATTATGAACGTTGTCCTAAAGAAAATAGGATTCGTGAATAAAATTCATTATAATAAAGTATGATTAAGTGGACACATAAACATGTATACGTTTACGAATTTCAGATGCAAAATCATCCAACGTGGCCAGGTACTAAAACATGTGTCATGGAGTATTCGTTGTGTACAAACATAGATGGCCCTGATCATAAAGAAAATAGAAAAACATTGGAACAAATGCTTCGTTTAGTATATGGGCATTATCCAAAAGGTGTTAAATTTGTACGAGAACGACGATGAAACGAATTGCAATTATCGGAAATACAGATTGGCAAAATAAAAGAAAAATACAAGAAACTCTGCAGCTTGTAAAAAAGAAGTTTGGTGACGATTTGATTGTTGTTGGTGCAGGTGGTAATGAAGGAGCCAACAGTATGGTTAGAAAGTATGCATTGGAATTTGGTTTAAGTTACGAAGAATATAACCCTTCATTTTCAGGACATAACATGTATTCAGCAATGCCAGAATCATATTATGGTAAACCATATCATTTTTCGCAGCTTCATCACCGCATGCAGCTTATTGCAGAACGATGCGATTACATGATGATTTTAAGCAATCAAATGCAATTAGATCCAGTGCTTCAAACAGCATGGACGCGAACTAAAAAATTACAAAAACCTGTGGTTATCTTAGGTTAAACCATATTTATATAAAAGTTATAAAGGATAAAATGCAGTTACCAAAACTAAAAAAAATCGACCCCAACAAGCCCAAGAAAAAGAAAATTTTATTATTAGCAGATGATTTCCGATTGCCTTCGGGTATTGGTACCATCAGCCGAGAGATTATATTCAATACCGTACGACATTATGATTGGGTACAATTAGGCGGCGCATTAAAACACCCAGAAGCAGGTCAAGCATTTGATTTGTCAGTACAAGTTGCACAAGAAACGGGCATAGAAGATGCATCAGTTAAAATTATTCCATGGAATGGTTATGGAGACCGAAATATTCTAATGGCACTTATAAACAATGAACGTCCAGATGCAATATTTCATTTTACCGATCCGCGATATTGGACTTGGTTATATGCTATTGAGCACGAAATTAAAACAACATTCAACATACCTATTATTTATTATTCAATTTGGGATGATTTACCTTATCCAATGTGGAACGCACCATTTTATGCAAGTTGCGATTTAATTATGGGTATTAGCAAACAATCAGACAATATTCATCGAGAAGTACTCGCACAAAATGGATTTGATGTTGTAAATTATGATGCTCAAGATTCAGTACCAACGGATGTAAAATGGAATCAAATTGTTACTGGGTTTGTTCCTCACGGATTAAATCATAATACATTCAAACCATTGCCTGTAGATGATGCAACATACAAACATGTTTATGAAAACATTAAAACGAAACATGATGTAGACTTTGTAGTGTTTTGGAACAATCGAAATATTAGACGAAAACAACCAGGCGATTTAATTTTAGCGTTTAAAACATTTGTTGACGGATTGCCTGCAGAGCAAAAGCAACGAGTAGCATTGCTAATGCATACACAGATTGTAGATGAAAACGGAACAGATCTCCGAGCCATTTTTAAAACATTGGCACCAGATTGCAAAATAATATTTTCGGAACAAAAATTATCTCATGCTGAATTGAATGCTATGTATAATGTTGCAGACGTTGTTGTTAACATTGGTAGCAACGAAGGATGGGGACTTAGTTCAACTGAAGCAATATTATCAGGCACTCCGATTATTAACAATGTAACTGGTGGATTACAAGACCAATGTGGATTTGTGGACGAAAATGACGAGTGGATTAGATTTAATGGAGAATTTGCAACTAATCATACAGGTAAATATAAATTACACGGCGTTTGGGTTAAACCAGTATTTCCAAGTAATAGATCACTTCAAGGTTCGCCACAAACGCCATATATTTTTGATGATCGAGCAAAATATGAAGATGTTGCTGATGCAATTCGATATTGGTATGACACGCCAGAAACACTTCGAAATCAAATGGGTCAATCTGGTAGAGAATGGGCATTAAAAAATGGACTAACGGCCGAACAAATTGGCAACAAAATGATTGAAATGATTGATTATTTATTTGAATCTAAATTAGAAATCCGTGCAAGATATACACTAACTAAAGTTACACCAAAAAAATACGAAAAAACAGGAATAGTATGCGAACAGTTATAATAGCATCACCAGTAGCAACACAATCAGGATACGGTCATCATGCCCGCGAAATTATTGCAAACATTATAGAACAACGTGGTAAAGAATGGGACGTTAAACTCGTGTCTTTGCCATGGGGACATACTCCATTTACATATCCAATACCACAAGATTGGAATCAACGCATTGTTCCGCTACCACTTACATCACAACCAGACGTTTGGGTACAAGTTACAGTGCCTAATGAATTTCAAGCAGTTGGAAAGTATAATATTGGAGTTACTGCTGGCACCGAAGGAGATATTTGTCCTGCGGAATGGATTGACAAACTTAATGCAATGCAATTGGTCATTGTACCAAGCGAATTTACAAAACAAGTATTTATTAATACATCCCAAAAGAATAACAAACCTATTACATCTAAAATAGAAGTAATTCCAGAATATTTTGATGAAAATGTATATACTAATAAAACAACTGGCCAGTTATCGATTCTAGATTCAATTCCTGAAACATTTGCATTTTTATCAGTTGGTCATTGGTTGCAAGGTCAAGCTGGCGAAGATCGTAAAAATATTAGCGGGCTTATTCATTGTTTTTTTAATACATACAAAAATCAAAAAGATGCACCTGCACTTGTATTAAAGTCGAGCGGAGCAACATATTCAGTTATGGACCGCATGGATATTGAAAACAAAATAATTCAGCTTCAAGAATTATTTCCGGGAGCTAAGTTACCAAACGTATACTTATTGCACGGAGATTTAGCAGATGAAGAAATGAATTTGCTTTACAATCATCCTAAAGTAAAAGCTATGATATCATTTACAAAAGCAGAAGGGTTTGGTCGTCCATTACTTGAATTTTCAACTACAGGTAAACCCGTAATTGCACCTCATTATTCTGGTCAAGCTGATTTTCTTAAAAAAGATTTCATTTGTGCATTGCCAGGCGGTTTGACTGAAATACATGAATCAGCTCGTAACGAATTTTTAATTAAAGATGCAAAGTGGTTTACTCCAGATTATACATATGCTAGTAAAATGATGAAAGAAGTGCAAAAGAATTATAAAAAATGGCAAGAATTAGCAAAACGCCAACGTTATTTTGTTAATTCGACATTTACTAAAACTGCAGTAGCACCCGTATATGAAAAAGTATTAGGTATCGTTGATGAAGCATTAGCATCAGTACCAAAACAAGTAGAATTGTCATTGCCTAAATTAACGTTACCTAAATTAAAGAAAATTGAAGCATGAAAATAAGTTATGCAGTAACGGTATGTAACGAATTGCAAGAAATACAACGTTTGCTTGATTTTTTACTTAAACATAAACAGAAAACTGATGAAATTGTTGTGTTGTTAGATATAACAAATACAGATGATGAAATGATATCAACGCTGCGACATTATGAACGACATTATGACGATCATATAACCATATGGCAAGATAAATTTCAAGGACATTTTGCCGATTGGAAAAATAAATTATCATCATATTGTTTTGGCGATTTTATTTTTCAGATTGATGCAGATGAAATACCAAATGAAACTTTGATAACACAACTACCAAATATACTAGAAACAAATTCTACAGTAGATGTTGTTTTGGTACCTAGAGTAAATACTGTGGAAGGTATGGATCAAGATCATATGCAACAATGGGGTTGGAATGTGAATGAACATGGATGGATCAATTGGCCAGATTATCAATGGAGGATTTATCGCAATGATGATTCTATTACTTGGAAAAATAAAGTGCATGAAGTATTACAAGGTTTTAAAGAATATTCAACTTTACCAATGCAAGAAGATTATTCATTATATCATCCAAAAACAATGGATCGGCAAATCAAACAAAATGCATATTATGAAACATTGTAAAACAAAACAAGAAATATATACGGATTTAGAAGTTGAAGCAATGCAAAACAAGGATGCTAATTCTATAGTATGTGATATAAAACAACTAATCAAAAAATATCCTAATGATAAAGAATTGGGGTGCGCTATTCGTAAATACTTTATAAAGAATAATCATGACGCAGATAACCGAATATAGAAATCAAGTACTTGATGTATTAAAACAAAGTAACAATCATTATGCTACTAAAATTATTAATTTGCAAGTAGCAGACAAAACAATATCATATCATCGTTGGTTGCATCCATGGCAAGGCGATTGGGAAGTTCGTGCATTGTTTAATGAAACAATTTTAAGTAATTTATCTAAAATTATTACACCCGGCAGTACCGTAATTGATATTGGAGCACATACCGGTAACATGTCCGTTGCATATTCATTGTTTGCTAACAAAGTAATTGCATTTGAGCCAAATCCTGCTACATATGAAGTATTAGAATTGAATTCGACTTTGAACAAAAATATTCAACCATTCAATTGTGCTATTTCGGATGAAGAAGGAGCATTAACATTTCATTATTCAGATCATGGATTTTGCAATGGAGGATTTGCTACACGTACTGGGCATGGCATTGGAGTTACTGGTCATACTGTGCCAATTGACGTAATGGCAGTTAATTTTGAAAAATTTATCAATGAAAATGAAATTGAACTTGGACATGTTTCTTTGATTAAAATAGACGCTGAAGGACATGATAAGGATATTTTAAAAACATTGAAGCATACAATAACGACACATAAACCAGTTTTAATTACTGAAATTTATGATGGCTTACATCTCAATGAAATTACTGATTTATTAGATACAATTCATGAATTAGGATATAAAGCATATGATGAAGAAATTAATCATTTAGATCTAGATAATTTAGGTAAAGAAATAAAATCAGTTAATGATATAAAACCAGGCTCTGGCCATAACTTAGTTTGTATATATGATTCCAAATAATTTGCATTATGTACATTTAAGTAATAATGGTCGGCCATGGAAGTTGCATCATTATTTATCAGTAAAATCTGCATATGTTCGAAGCAAAGTTAATAAGATATGTATGTGGGTTGATGCCGAGCCAACTGGCGAATGGTGGGAAAAAACTAAACCAATGGTTGAATGTATTCACATCGAAGCCCCGTCTGAAATTTTTGGAATACCAATAACACAATTAGCACATAAAAGTGATGTATTGCGTTTACAAATTCTTTTAGAACATGGCGGAATATATGTTGATACGGATACTATATTTGTTAAAGATTTTTTATCATTGCTACATAATAAATTTGTTTTAGGACAACAAGCACCCAATGGATCGGAAGGATTGTGCCCTGCTGTGATTTTATCAGAGCCAAATTCAGTATTTGCACAACATTGGTTGGCAGGATTCAAAGATCATTTTCATGGTGGCCCACCTGGAAGTGATACGTGGTGCACGCATTCAGTACATTATCCATTATGGTTATCTAAACAACTTTCAAACGAAATTACAATATTAGATCATGAAGCATTTTTTTGGCCATTGTATCATCAAGACCACATTGAAGCAATGTTTGAACAAAATCATGATTTTCCAAATGCATATTCTCATCATCTATGGGAGAGTAGTGGTAAAAAATATTTAGATAATTTAACAGAATCTGATATAATAACTACAAATACTACATTTTCTAACTTAGTAAAAGATTTATTATGAATATCGTAATTTATGCAGGAGATAGAAAATATTATTCGGTTTTGCAACCAATTGCAGAAGAATTAAAAAATACCAATCATGCATTTTTATTTTACTATACACAAAGTACGCAATTACTTTATCCAAATCACCCAGATCATAAACAGCGGTTTAAATATGATGGCCAGATACAAGATGAAACACCTGTCATATCAGAAACATTGCAACTACAATTGCCATTTGTGCCAGATGTTTTAATTTTAGCTCGAGAACGATGGAATCCGGAACAATCGATTATACATGAATTTAAATCTAAATGGGATTGTAAAATATGTTGTGTTGAAGTAAGTAGTCATTTAACTAACAATATTGAAAATCGATTAGAAATGTTATCTAGAACACAATATCCACAAAATCAAGTAGATTATTTTTTCGAACATAGTCAATGGGCAAAGCAACGTAGAATAGATTGTTTAGATGAATCATATGATATAAAAACAATTGTTGTAGGCAATACTAGAAACTTTAAAGAAACAGATCTGCAACGAGTAAAAGAAAAATATAATATTGACCCAACTAAACAACAGATATTATTTTGGGGTGTAATTAATACAACAAGACGTACCGCATTTGAAGCATTACAAGTTTTAGCAAATAAAACAAAAGATACGCATCAAATTTATTATAAATGTTATCCAGGTGAACCATATAATGATCGATTTCAAAAAGATTTCAATCCTTTTTGTGTTGATGGCGTTACTGTAATATATGATGAAAATGATATATACGATATGGCTGCAATCTGCGATACTCATATAGCAGCTGCTAGTAGCGTATTTAACTTTGCATTTGCACATAATAAAAAACTAGTTAATTTAGATAGTATATGTTTTGCGGACGAAAAAATGAATGATATCAACACCTATCTTGAAGAAACAAACAATGGCGTTGAAGATTCTGCCAAATTTTGGATGGGAGTTTGGAATTTAAATTCCGTTGATGAATTTAAAAATATGATTGATTTGCGTCGTATAAATACATTCAAACAAACAAATACAGAATTTATGCAATGCGTTCATGCAAATACAATTGACTTTGATTGGGACTGTAATTTTTTAAATCAACCAAAAAAAGACTACGACAATCTAGTTAAATATTTTGATGAATATCAATTTGATGGAAATAGTACTAATAGAATAATAAATTTTTTAAACAATGAACTTAAAAACTAATCAATATAAATTTTTAGATCAGACATTAACGTTAACGTGTCAGGAAACGGAACATACTATAAAATTAATACAAGATGAATTGTCTACATATAAACCTATGTTTGATATAGGATTTCAACCAGGAGATTGCATAATAGATTTAGGAGCCAATTTAGGAATTATTTCTATTTTATTATCTAAAAAGTTTCCATTTACTAAAATTTATTCATTTGAAGCATCTCCTATAAATTATCAAAATTTTGTTAAAAATATAAAAGATAACAATTGCACTAACATTCAAGCATTTAATTTAGCGGTTTGGTCTGATTCAAATAGTATTATACAGATTCCGACATCACCAACAAATTCTGGAGGTTCTTCAATATATTATAAGTCTGAGTTTTTTAATCAATATCCAGTTTCGCAAGTACAAACGATTTCACTTGAAGATATTTTGGATCAAAATAATATAACAAGTTGCAAACTAATGAAAATTGATGTTGAAGGAGCTGAATATGAAATATTTAGAACATTCCCAACAACTCGAATCAACGTTATTAAAAACATCGGGATTGAATTTCATAAGTGTGAAGCAGCTAAATTAATTGATTTGAAACATGTATTGAAAAATAATAGTATTAATATTGTCTGCGAATTTAATGCAGCAGGCGGAAAATTAAGATAACATGAATATATACGTAGATATCGACGAAACAATTTGTATGTATACTGGAGAACGTCGTTATGATTTAGCAGACCCCATCTTGGAAAACATTGAAAAAATCAATATATTATATGAAGAAGGACATGACATTACGTATTGGACCGCAAGAGGTTCAGTTACTGGTATAGATTGGTTCGATGTAACTAAAATGCAATTAGATACATGGGGATGTAAATATCATAAATTAATTACGGGTCAAAAACCTGCATATGATTTATTGATTTGCGATAAAACAAAAAGAATAGAAGAAATATGAAAAAAACTTACATTATTGCTGAAATTGGAATCAATCATAATGGCGATTTAAACATAGCAAAGCGATTGATTGATATTGCGGCATTGTCAGGGTGTGATGCAGTTAAATTCCAAAAACGTAAACCAGCTGTATGCGTACCTGAGCATCAAAAAAATGTCATGCGAGATACACCATGGGGCACGATGACTTATTTAGACTACAAATATCGAGTAGAATTTGAAAAAGCAGAATATGATGAAATAGATCGTTATTGTGCAGAAAAGGGCATTAAGTGGTCAGCATCCCCATGGGATATGAATTCTTTAGAATTTTTGAAGCAATATGATCTTCCGTTTATAAAATTACCATCGGCAATGTTAACTAATAATGAATTAGTAGAAGCATGTGCACAATGTGGTAAAAAGTTAATTTTATCTACCGGAATGAGTACAGAAGAAGAAATTGATACGGCAATTGCATTGATACGCAAACATACAGAAAACTTTGCGATATTGCATTGTAATTCAACGTATCCTGCACCCATTGCAGAATTGAACCTAAGTACCATCGCGACACTTAAAAACAAGTATAAGTGCGAAGTAGGGTATTCGGGACATGAATTTAGAATTGGAACTACGGTAGCAGCAGTATACTTAGGAGCTACAATATTAGAACGACACATAACATTGGATCGTACAATGTGGGGCACAGATCATTTGTCATCAGTAGAACCACAAGGCCTAATTAAACTTGTTAAAGGCGTACGAGAATTAGAAGAAGCATATGGTGATGGCATCATACAAGTAACAGAATCAGAAAAACCAATTAGAACTAAATTAAGAGGATAAAAATGAAAACAAATTTAAAAAAAGTGTTTATAGAAACACAAAATCATTGGCAAAATACAAAAGAATATTCGGGGTCGGGATATGAAAATTTTAAAAATGATCGAAGAAAAAAACTAGCCGAACAAATTGTACAATTAAAACCAAAAAGTGTTTTAGAAATTGGATGTTTTGGCAGATACAATCTTAGACAAATTCATGAATTAGATTCTACAATTGAATTAACAGGATTTGATATTAATTCTAATGCATTAGAATATGCAAAAAATAAATTACCTAAATTAAATTTAATTCATGGGAGTATATATGAATTAGATAAATATTTTCACGAAAATCAATTTGACATTATTTTTACTGCAGGCGTACTTATTCATATACCATGTTTTTCGGATAAAATAGATACAGATAACATTTTAAATATAGCAAACAATCTTAAGAAAATAGCAAAACAATTTATATTTCATGCAGAGCACCATGGTGATACATATTATAAATTACCAAATAAAACTATGCGTTATGTACATAACTTTAATGATATGTATAGTACGTGTGCAGAAGTTCAAATAAATCAAGCACTGAATGCATCTCATGGATTTGAACAACTTATTAAAGTTACATTATAATGAATTTTACTGGAAAAAAAATATTTATTACTGGCGGTACCGGTTCATTAGGAAAAGCTCTTATTAAACGATTAAAACAATTTGATTGTACAATTATTGTTTATAGCAGAGATGAAGGCAAACAAGCATTAGAATTTGGACAAGATGCAAGTATTATCAAAGTAATTGGCGACATTAGAGATTTTGATAAATTAAACGTTACACTACAAAGACATAAACCGGATTATATTATACATACAGCTGCATTGAAGCGTATCGATGATATGGAATTTTATCCTGATGAATGCGTAAAAACAAATATCAACGGATCGGAAAATGTTGCAAGAGCTGCATTAGAGAATGGAATTGAAAAGTGTATTTTAGTATCAACTGACAAAGCCTGTCAACCAGTTAACGTATATGGTTCGAGTAAATTCATTGCTGAGCGTATTTTTACAAATTATGATTATCATTCTACATCAACCGTATTTGCATCTGTTAGATATGGAAATGTAATTGCATCGCGTGGATCGTTTATTCCACTTTGGGTGGATATGATTAATAACAATCAAACACTCAAAGTTACATCAGAAGCAATGACTCGATTTTTATTTACATTAGATGATGCAGTTAATACAGTATTGGGTGCATTAGAACATGCAGTTGGTGGAGAAGTATTTGTTCCACAAATTAATTCTTATACATTGCCAACATGTATAGCTGCATTAGGTAAAATGTTAAATAAACAACCTAAAACAGAATTAATAGGTCTTCGACCCGGAGAAAAATTGCATGAAGATATGTTAGCAGTAACCGAATTGCCTTTTACATATCAAGTACCAGAAATTAATTTGTTACAAATACGTCCGCAATACACAAATAAAAGTCATCAAGATTTCAAAAAATATACAGGACCAGAGTTTAATTCGGCATTATGGGTAACAGAAGATACTGATGAATTGATTGAATTGATTGAAACTGGATTAAAGTGTTAAAATGAAAATAACCCATTTAAATGGCGCTTGTGAAATTATTCAAGCAAATGGTATTAAAATTTTGACCGATCCGTGGTTAGTTGATGGAGAATATTACGGATCTTGGTATATGTATCCGCCGTTGCCCAATTTTGATTTTGATTTATTAAATGATATTGATTATATTTATGTTTCACACATACATCCAGATCATTTAAGTAAACTAACATTAGAAAAACTCAACAAAGAGATTCCGGTATTAATACATAAATTTTCTACTCCATTTTTAAAAATAAACATTGAACAACTAGGTTTTTCTGTTATTGAATTAGAATCAAATGTACGTACCCATTTAAAAAACGATGTTTATATCAATATCATACCTGCAGGTTATTGTAATCCGATACATTGTGCTAAAACATTTGGTTGCGGTAAGATGGAAACTAATTTTGCATCCACAATCGTAGATACATTATGTGTTATTGATAATAATGAATATACAGTTTTAAACGTTAATGATTGCCCATTTCCTGTAGCAAAATTTGCAATCAAATCTGTTTTAAATTCGTATAATAAAATTGATTTCTTAATCACCGGATATACAGGAGCAAGTGCATATCCACAATGTTTTTCTAATTATTCAAATAGCGAAAAATTACAAAAAGCACAAGAACAAAAACAATATTATTTTGATTCTGGATTAAATTTTATAACTCATTGTAAACCTACATACTTTATGCTTCATGCAGGAACATATATTTTAGCAGGAAAGTTAGTAAATTTAGAACCATATCGAGCAATAAATGATATAAAAGATACTTGTGACAAATACAATGAATTACAAAATACATCTACAGGAATATTATTAAATTCATATGAATCTTTTGATTTAGTAACTAAAGAGCAATCTGCACCATATAAGCATTTTACCTCAGCTGATCGAGATTTATATGTTAATAACGTATTGCGACATAAAAAATATTCATTTGAAAATGATGCAGTTGTCGAAGATTTAGAATTAATTTCTTTGTGCATAAAATCATTTAATCGTTTTGACCGGAAACGAACAGAATTAAAATTTTATAATGAAACTATGATTTATATTAAAATTAATGAATACGTTTTTGCAAAAATATCATTTAATGGTACCGGTATTGATTTTGTAAAATATATAGATGATTCGGTTCCATACTTATCATTATCATTGCCAAAGAAGTTATTAAAACGAATATTACTAGGTCCTAGATATGCACATTGGAATAATGCAGAAATTGGCAGTTTTATTACATATTTTAGGTCACCCGATGTATACGAACGAGAAATTTATTATTGTTTAAACTATTTTCACATATGAAACAGATACAAGATATATGCATATTAGTGCAAGCTAGAATGGGGTCACAACGCGTCCCAGGTAAAATGTTACGACCATTTGCTGAAACTACATTAACGGATATTTTATTTGAAAAATTATCTAATTCAACTATTATTCCTAAATCAAACATTTATTTTTCGGCATACGAAGATGAATTAAAAGAAGTAGGTAAAAAATATGAAATCAATATTTTTAATCGATCAAAGGAATCGGCATTTGCAGAAACTGATATGCAATTGATTTACGAATGGCACGATAAATTGCCATTTAAATATGTAGTCTTAATAAGTGCATGTAATCCAATATTGACAATTGAAACGATTGATAATTTTATTCAGTCATTTATTGAATCTGATAAAGATGGAGCTTTTGCAGTATTTGAAAAGAAAACATATTATTGGGACAAACGAGGACAAGCCATTACAGATTGGGAAGGCGCTTGTATTATGAATACGAAGTTTGTAGAACCAATATACGAAGCAGCACATTGTTTATATGCAAGTCGATTAGATATTATTAAAGACGGATATTGGATGGATACGGTTTCTCCACCCTCTCCGGAGTTATTTGTCATGAACGAATTAGAAGCATTTGACATAGATTACGAATGGCAATTTCGATTAGGAGAATATTTATATAAAAGGTTATGATAAAATTTTTAGAATCAAATTCAACTTCTATATCGCAAGAAACGTTTACGCAAAAATTTACAAATAAAAAAATATTAGTAATGGGTTCAGGCCCATCGGTTAATTTAGTAAATTGGAAAAATTTAGATGTAGACGCAATAGTAACTACTAGTTTTTTTTATTTAAATGATGAAGTTAGAAATCTATCAAATATAACTCACGTTACACTTTCTGATGTTGTGGATTTAGAACATCCCAATTTAATCGAATTTATACAAAATAATCCTACATGTACGTTTGCATTTGAACCAAAAATGCACCCATTCTATCAATCAGAAACATTTAAACGGTTTGTTGAAACATATAAAGAACAAATTGTTTATTACAATACAGAGTATGGTAAAATAGAAGGAGTAGCTGGCCGGGTGTGTTATTTTGTAATGCAATTTTTTCCTGCAGAACTTTATTATGTAGGAATTGACGGTCATGGAAAAAATAGAAATGATTCTCCTAATAATTCATTTCGTACCAATTTAATTGATGCAGATAATGGATTGCATTCGTATGAAAGTTTTGTAGACGCACATGAATATTTTGCAAACATTTTATATCAAACTAGTTTGCAAACAAAAATTAAATTACATAATTTAGGAGAAGGATTTGATTTCAATTGTTCTACTCCATATAGCATGAAACATTTTCCATTAAGTAAAGAAATTAAACAAAAGATTAAATTATGAATCAAACAGTAGAATGGGTTACGTGGCCAGATCATAGAGCAGTAACTAATGGTTATGAAAATTTAAACAAATATAGTCAAGCGTATGTTTCTAGAAAACAACAATACCCTGATTATCAGTCATCTGATGCTGCAATTAATATTGCTATGGAATTAGAAGAAAAGGGTTATGCTAAAATAGAGAATTTTTTAGATACATCAATTATTGATTCACTTTATCAACGAGTAGAAGAAATACTGTCTGATGCATCGCATCCAGCAAATCAAAGCAAGATATCGCAACATGACGCAAGATCTAATCAATTGTATATTCAAGTATTTCAACCATTCTTAAATGTTCCAGAAATACTTCCTTTTGTATTTAATGATTTTATTATTGATATTGCGGGTGCATACTTAGATTGTATGCCCATGTTAAGTACATGTAATTTAAGAAAATCATTTGTTACAAATTTACCTGCAGGAGGAACCCAAATCTATCATTCCGATCCAAATTCTCCTAGATTCCTTAAATTTTTTGTGTATTTAAATGATGTTGATATCAACGGAGGACCATTTTGTTATGTAGAAGGTAGTCATACGAAAAAATTTGAAATAAATGGATACAATTGGAATAGGCAGTATAATTGGGAATTGAATGACATTCACCAACTATATGGCGCGGATAAAGTAAAATATCTTACTGCTAAAAAAGGAGATTTATTAATAGCTGACACAAATGGTTGGCATAGAGGAACTAAACCAATTGATAATGAACGTACCATGTTAACATTAGATTATGCATGCCATCCTGAATTTTTTGATGTCAATCAAACATTTCAAATGCGAAAATCAGATTTTGATACGTTAGATATAAAGTATAAACCACTTTGTGATTTTTTAAAATTAGTATAAAGTAAAAATATGAAAACAGACAAAAAAATTTATAAAAAATTAGGAGAAGGTAAAACGTTTTTATTAACTGATTATACTGCCGAATATGATTTATATGTTACCAATCAAAAAATTTTAAATGAAAGAAAATTTGGACCGGGATGTAATGATCCAGACAGTATTTTTTCAAAAATTAAAGATGAAGTATTAACAAGAAATTCTGTTCCAACATTTGGATTGTGCCATGGTGTAAGATCAGGAAGAGAAAATAAAATATTAGGTGATATGCTTAACTGTACCGTTATTGGTACAGAAATTGGAGATAAATTTGGTTATCCTGAAATTACAATTCAATGGGATATGCACGAAATTAAGGAGGAGTGGATTGGATCGTGTGATGTAATTTATTCAAATTCTTTTGATCATACATATGATCCAATATATTGTTTGAACCAATGGGCAAAGACACTTAAACCTACTGGTATCATAGTACTTCAATATGCAGTCAATGGTCATTATATTCCGGAAGTAATTCCATCTAAAAAATATTCACCTGGAGATCCGTTTAATGCATCTTTGGAAACATACAAACAAATGTGCGAATATACACCGTTATATATTTCAGATGTTAAAACATGGGATACGAGACCAGGAGTTACTCACCTTATTTTAGAATTAAAGAATCATGGATAAAATAACATTTTGTATACCTAGTAAATCAAATTTACGTTATCTAAAAACTTGTATACCATCCATTCGCGAAAATGCACATCGAAAAGATCATGATATTATCATTTTTGTTGATTCGGATGAAGATGGAACGGTTGAATGGTTAGAGCAAGTAAAAGATGAATATAAGATAATATATTTCGTTAATCCGGATTTAGGTAATAGCTTGTATGGTATTGGCAAAGCATATGATTATTGTATTGAAAATTCCACTACGAATGTGTTTATGATATTTCATGCTGATATGATGTTAGGCAAAGATGCAGACTTAAAAGCATTTGAACATCTAGAACCACAAACTGTAGTGTGTTCAACTCGAATTGAACCACCAATTCATCCTAATGGGGGAGAAAAAATACTTCTTGATCTCGGAATGTGGCCAGAAGAATTTAAACGAGATGAATTTAAACAATACGTTGAAGAACATTTATCAGATACTAAAATTACTAACGGTATATTTGCACCATGGATGATGTATAAAACGGATTTTATGGAATTGGGGGGACATGATCCAATACTCCATTCTTGCAGAGAGGATTCGGATATCTTTAATCGAATGCAGTTAGCAGGTTATAAATTTGTACAGCCATGGAATTCGTTAGTATATCATTTGACGGGTCGGGGTGCTGGAAGTTTTGATGGAGATGCTGATCGCCACGCTGCGTGGAAATCTGCGATGGATCGTTCAACGATGGAATTTATTCGCAAATGGGGGTCTAGTGTAAATCATACTGCCTTAATGGAGCCAATTGTTGTACCTAAATATAATATTGCATACGTAATCAACAATTGTTCCATGCAATTATTAGAAGCATTGGAACCATGGTGCGATCGTTTATATATCGAAAGCGAAGTAGACCCAGCAACTAATTCTTTGCTCAATCATGTATATGAATTTAGAAATAAAAAACAATCAGAAACTTCATATGATTTATCAAAACGAGTATTTACGACATATCGAAATAATCCAGATTGGGAAAATGATATCGTTATCAAATTTGATCCAAATAAATTAACACAACAAAGTTTTCAATTGCTCACTCAAATGCCATTAATCATTAAAGAAAGCGGCGAAGTGGGTGAATTTGAACTTGATATGTTTATTATTAAAATCAATCATCTCGAATCATATGAAAAAAATCTAATTAAAACGAAACAGTAACATATTTATACATGAAACAAATGTTATCAAAACTAAGGAATACATTGAGTAAAAGCAAAAACTTTTTTCAACGCATGTTATCAGATGCTCGATCAGGCGATGTATCGTCTAAACGTGTTATCGGCGTAGTTGGATTTGTGTCTTTGCTTGTTATAATGTTTGTTAACGCTCTTTATTCAAAATCTATTGCACCTGCAGAATATTTAGTTGATGCTATAGAATATATTGTTATTGCTGCCATGTTTGGAACTGTAGTAGACAAGTTTTCAAACCAACAAAAGAAACAAGATGATGAACCAACTGTATGAAAAAGGTATGAGTAGAATGAAAACGGGATTATTGATGTCAGTGGCAACAACGGTATCATTTCTTTGCACGTATTTATTAAACCTAACAATGGATAATGCCGAACAATACTTAGCAATCGTTGTTACTGTAGCATTAGATGGCATATTTGGAATCATTGCAGGAACTCGAAAGGAAGGATTTAAAACATATAAAGCTCTTAAAATTTTAAGAACTGGTATAGTTTGGATCATGTTTTTAACAACGTTGTTAATTATCGAAAAAGGATTTCCAGGAACAAGTTGGCTGAGTGAAACAATATTGTTACCATTTGTATTCTTCCAAATCATTAGTGCTTTGAAAAATGCTTCAATGGCAGGATTCATTGAAGGCAAATTACTAACAGACATATTAGATAAAATTGATTTACATAAAGGTAAAAGACAAAAAGATTAAGTTATGAAACTAGATACATCAAAAATCAAACAAGTTCCATTGCGAGAATCGCAATATATAAAAGAAGCAACCGAAAAGAAACAAATTGTACTTCATCATACTGCAGGTAATTCTTCTGGCGTTGGCACTATTAGAATGTGGAATACGGATGATAGAGGTCGCATTGCAACTTGCGTTACAATTTCAGGTAAAGGTCAGTCAAAAGATACATATGATGGTGAAATTTGTCAAGCATTTTCATCTAAGCATTGGGGTTATCATCTAGGAATTAAACCAGATGTATTCAAATCAAAAGGTTTACCATACCGAGCATTAGATAAACATGCAATTGGTATTGAGATTTGTAACTGGGGGCCATTGGATCGTGTTAATGGCAAATTTTATAACTATGTAGATCGAGAAATTCCTGCAGATCAGGTTACTGAATTAGAAACACCTTATAAAGGACATAAATTTTATCATCGATATACTGATGCACAAATTGAATCAACTCGTCAATTATTGGTATATTGGAATGAAACTTATGGCATTGACTTAACATACCGACACGATGACTTATGGACAGTATCGACACGAGCTTTGCAAGGAGAACAGGGTGTTTATACTCATAATTCTTATCGCAAAGATAAATCGGATATTTATCCTTGTCCTCGTATGATTGCAATGCTAAAATCTTTGCAATGAATTATCGACACATTGCACTATCAATAACAATATTCTTATTGGGTCAAATCGTTGTTTGGGTTCAAGTAAATGGACCATTGCTTTGGCAGTGGGCTAGAACATATAAACTTGCATTGATGTTTTTAGGAGTTCCTATAACATGGGCGTTCATGGAAGCCACCCGCTATGCAGTATCGGGATTTGGAGGTCAATTTTGGCCTGGACGATTTACATCATTTGTTGCAGGTATCTTTATTTTTACCATAATGACATACATGTTTAAAGGCGAAGCTATCAATTTAAAAACTGCAGTTTCATTGATGTTAGCAGTATCTCTTATTTTAGTACAGCTCTTTTGGAAATAATGATATTTATATAAAATGCTGAACGAATACGAAACACAACATCAACTCAATCCAAAATTGTGGACAACAGATCAATGTTTGTCTAAGAAGCTCCGTGCTGGCTTTATGAAAATTGCAACTGCATTTCATGATTCTCTAGAAATTGATGCTCCTATTTTGGATGTTATATTGATTGGTAGCAATGCAAACTATAATTGGACAGAACATAGCGATGTAGATTTACACGTTGTTGTAAATTATTTGAATGTTGGCGATAATTTGTATTTAGTTCAACAATATCTACAAGCCAAAAAAAGCATATGGAATTCAAAATATCCATTAACATATAAAGGAATGAACATTGAATTGTATGCACAAGATTCAAATGAAAGTTTGCATGGATCGGTTGGTATATTTTCCGTAATGAAAAATAAATGGATACGTAAACCTGATGCAGATACAATTTCAATTGATGATGATTTGATTCGGCAGAAAGCTCAGCCATATGAATATGAAATTGAAAACATTGACGAAGCTGATTCAACGGCAGAAACAAAAATAAAACGCATTCTAGTTAAACTTCGCAATTTGCGCCAGGCAGGATTAGATGCAGTAGGCGAATATTCTATAGAAAATTTAGCTTTCAAATATCTGCGAAACAAAGGATTAATTGATCGACTAAAAGAAATGCTTCATCGCATAACTGCTAATCAATTGATAATTGATGAAAATGTAACTGATGCGTTAGCACAACATGTTAATAAAGAACGCATACTTACAGAAACAGAATGGAACATGATCATCAAAAAAACCGGCGGCGTTTCTGATTCGCAAGGACAATGGAAACATCCCGGACGATGTACCATGATACCAGGCAATCAAATTACAATGCAACGGGTACCATATAAAGTATTAGGTATTGATGATACAGGACATATGCAATTGATGCATCCTGAACAATCTTATACATATCCAGGTACTCGAGTATTTGAAATACCACATACGCCGCAATGGCAAACGGCCATAATGCAATTATTAAACAAAATAAGAAATGGGAGTAAATATGTCAAGTAAAGGCTTAGGAGATGATATTAAACGCATAACAAGTGCAACTCGTTTAGATCAATTAGCAAAACAAATTGCTAAACTTTTAGATGAAGATTGCGGTTGTGATGAACGACAAGAATGGCTTAACGAAAAAACAAAGAATTGGCCAATATACAAAAAACGAAACAAGGACGTAAATGGGAACAATAAGTAGAACGGGTATCACCCCCGGCGGAACGATACAACCTACGCACATAACAAATATCATTGATGCATTAGATGGAACTAGCACAACCACAACAGTCGTTGCATCGGGGTCATTTAGTGGCTCATTAATCGGTGCATTAACTGGTACGGCATCATTTGCTACAACTGCATTAAGTGCTTCTTATGCAGGAAATGTTCCCGTAACGGCAAGTTATGCCTTATCGGCATTGAGTTCATCATACGCTGTAACGGCATCATTTGCTCTTAATGCAGGTGGAGGTTCGGGAGTAGGCTTTCCGTTTACAGGTTCAGCTCAAGTAACAGGGTCGATGGGCATTACAGGTTCATTAGCGGTATCGGGGTCGTTAAGAATAGGCACCCCATTCGCTCAAAATGCACTAACCATTACTGGATCAACATTTATATCTGGATCACTCGTTGGGTTTGCTGGACAACTTGATACGAATACAAACCTAACTGCAAATAAAGATGGCATAATAAACTTGGCCGGACTTGGCGGGTCTGGGTTTACAGGAAAGTTTGTATTACCAAATGATCGACCAGATCAACCAGTTGCAGGTTCAATATATTGGGATGACGCCACTGAATACCTATATGTATACAATGCAAATAATGGCCTATGGAAACGAGTTCAATTAACTTAACTAATATTATAATCATCATATTTATATAAAAAAGGAACATATGAAACGTTTAACACGAGAACAATTACTTGGAATTCTTCGACACACCTTAACATTTGTAGGTGGTATTTTAATTGCCAAAGGACTTATTGATGAAGCAACTGCTACGGAAATCATTGGCGGTGTTATTACTTTAACCGGAACTATTTGGTCAGTATTAGCAAAGGCTTAATATGAAACGATTGAATGAATGTGGTTGTGGTTGCAGCGGAGCTAAAGGCGGATGTCAAGATTCCGAAAACACCAATTACATGTTTTTTGGCAATTTAAAAACAATCAAAAAATATGTAGATGCCATGTTGCAAATGGATCCAGATCAAATTCAAAACATTTTAACAAATGGCCATGATTGGGCAGTCGATCACATTGCTACATCCAAAGATGATATTCAAGAAGTTGGCGATTTCTTAATGAACACCGTGGGGCATCACGATAATGAGATGTCAGGCTTCGGCGGAAACGTATCACGACCACAATTCATTCCAGTTGGATTTAAAGATCAACTTAAACAAGCAATGCACGAAACAGTTCGCAAAGTTAAAGGAGGATATGCAGTATATCCATCTAAAGGCGGAAAGCGATTAGGAACACATAAAACACGTAAGGCTGCACTTAAACAATTGGCAGCAATAGAAATTTCAAAACGTCGAAAATAAGTTATATGGCATATTTAAATGCAAACATTCCTACAATTACATGTTGGATTAGGAATGAATTTTTATTCAATCATGAACAAGGGCATGGTGAGTATACTGCTGCAGATGTACATTCGATAGCATCAATTCAAAAACGTACTCCATTATTTGAAGCATTCTTAGAAAATGGTGTTAATTGGACACGGCGGCCGATTCATGCATTTGTATGGCGTAAAGATGCAGAAACTCTTCCATTAACGGAACATGTTTATTGGGATTGTTTTTCTTCATATATTGATGTTCAAGTACGAGAAAGATTAGCAGGATTACGTGCAGATTTAATTTCAATAACAGGTACCAAACGTCAAGGCGTTTACATGTTTACGTTGGATTGGTCGCATGAAAATCGAAATGTAATTGATACGAATTTCTCCGAAACGCCAGAACATAAATGCGGCCACGTATTTAAAATGGATAACGGCAATTTTTTTATTTATCCAAATAATAGAATTATATGGATGGATAATGCTTGGACATTTAAACGAATTGATAAAAATCCTGGATATCGAATTGATATGACGGTATATAGCGTTGAAGGCAAAGGGGGCTTTGAAACTGATTACAGTTACATAACTAATTTTACCAAAGAAGATGACAAAACAAACAATAATTCAAAACATACTTCATAACACTAATCTTCATTTGAAGCCATCTAAAGTTTGTGATGGTGTGGGTTTGTTTACAATACTCCCAATAAAAAAAGGAGAAGTATTAATGAAAGATGTTACTGCAGATACTACATTTATTAGCTGGGCAGAATTGTCTGGATTGCATGAAGATGTAAAATCATATTTAAATACGATGTGTAATTCAACTGCACATGGCATATTTTTGTCTCGTACACCAAACAATATCAATTTAGCTTATTTTGTAAATCATTCCGATTCTCCAAATGTTACTCACGATTTAGATTTAGATGAATTTGTGGCAATTCGAGATATTGAACGGGGTGAAGAAATAGTTTGTGTGTATACTCAAGAAGAAATGTGGTAAACATATTTATTAATATGAAACTAATGAATTTACTTTTTGAATCAAAAGATAAAAAAGAGACTTTTGAAACATTTGCCGATACCCGAGAAGCTGGGGCAGAGAAGATTGCAACTACAGCTCATAAGAAAGGCGGATTGGCTTTATTAACATGGCATCATTTCAAAGTTAAATTGCCTTATTATAAACGAGCAGCAAACGGAAAATTTGATTTAGAAAAAGCTAAACAAGAGTTTGATGCTACATATAAAAAGATTTCTACTTCAATGTCTCAAATTGAATTTCAACGTGAAGTAGGTCGTTTAGAAGTCTTAGGCGAATTGATTATCCGAGAGGAACGTGGACGATGATACGTTTAGTTGATTTATTGTCAGAAGACCTTCGCCGATGGGTAAAGGAAAAATGGACAGATCAACATGGACGTCCTTGTGGCAACGACGAAACCAAAAGCGTTAAGAAATGTCGTCCGTCGCGACGAGTTTCCAAAGATACTCCTAAAACGTGGAGTTCATTTGATAAAAAAGAAAAGAAAGCGTTAGTTGCACAAAAGCGCCGAGTGGGTATGGGTAAACGTACTCCTAAGGCTGAAGGTGCTATTGAAGAAGAAAAAGCAAAGCGTGATGCTTGCTACTACAAAGTTAAACGAAGATATACTAAAAACGGCGGAACGTGGCCATCGGCATACGGATCATTAGCACTATCAGCTTGTAGAAAGAAAGGTGCAAAGAATTGGGGTAAAAAATCATGATGCGATTAAAATCATTGCTTGTTGAATTTGATAACAATGAAGTAACATATGACAAAACTAGTTTAACATCTGTATTAGATCAAACCGGATATGCAAAAACATCTGCGGAGTACATTTTAGCTAAAATAATAGGAACACAAGAAGGTTGGTTAGCAACTGCAAATGCAGGTAAAGGTTCTAGAGCATATCGAAATAACAATCCAGGTAATTTAATGTATCAAGATAGTTTTACAACAATTGATCCAAAAGTTGTTCAAGAAACTAATGGCAAATATGCTAAATTTTCTTCGCCAGTTTTAGGGGCAAAGGCACTAATTGATATGAAAATAAAAAAATGGGCAGGTGGTGATATGCCAAGTACTAGTACAAATTTAAACATGACACCTAAATACGTGAAAGGTGAAAAGCCGACTATAAAACAATTCATGTATACATATGCTCCCCCGAGTGAAAATAATACTAAAAACTATATTAAAACTATTATAGATGGCGTAAAATCAACATATCCTAAAGTATCGAGTTTAACTAAAGTATATGACATTTTAACTGCATAATTTGGATACAAACATATTATTCATTATATTAAGTTATGAATCAAAACTTTATAGAACAATTATTTATTGATTCGATTAACACCATGGCAACTAACAATTGGGAGTGGCCAGAACAATGGAGTAAAGAACGCAGATTGCATTTTTTGAATGAATCGCTGCGATATGCTACGGATCGAGAATTATATGAACAATGTGCAATTATACGCGATGTCAAAGAAAGTATCGAAACCCTCTAAACGAGGCAAGTATCAAGTTGTATTACTCAACGATAATCGCAATACATTTGATCACGTAATAGGGTGCATCATGGATGCATGCGATCACAACGAACTTCAAGCGCATCAATGTGCATTAATTGTGCATAACGTAGGCCGTTGTGCAGTATTTATAGATACTCATGATGCCTGCGAAGCCGTATATGAATATTTTATTAAATGCAATTTAACTGCAACACTAGAAAAACATGTTAAGAAAAATTCGTAATTACATTATTCGTTTCCACATTGCATTGTTGCATGCAACTTATCATCGCAATATGCGCCGTATGGAAGCAGCTCGAAAAAAACTTGATATCATTAAGTTTAAAACATATGCATACCGTGCAGAAGATGCATGGCGCAAAATAGTTATATTAACAGAAAAACAAAAACAAAATGGGTAAAAAATCAGCACACACAGGAATGTCTCCAAAAGATCGTTCTGCGATACTTATGGACAAGTTTATTACTAAAAACTTGAAACGAAATGAAAATATGCCGGTATTATCTGGTATACGTAAAGATCCAAACATTCCGATCCATATGTGGCCATTGCAAGATCAAATTGAATACTGGGAAAATCGTACGGATGCAGATCGTTTCAATGACAAGTATCCAATATATTCCTTTTGGCTCGACGAAGTTAAACAACGATCCAAAGTTCATCCAACGTTCTTCATATCGAAAATTAACAAGTTAGGGGACATGGTAAAGGAAATGTATGCATCAAAAACATTTCCGAAAGACGCAGTTAATATTTTAAAAACACATGGTTTGTATTAATGGAAGAAAAGCAATACAAATACATTTACGGTATTGGCAAAACGGCATTAGATATTCCAGAAAGCGAAATACGCTACGCCATGGAAAACACTAAATCTAATGCTGAAGCTGCTCGCTTTCTTAAAGTATCATTTACTACTTATAAAAAGTATGCTCGAATGTACGTGGATCGAACCACTGAAAAGACATTGTATGAGCTACATAAAAATCAATTTGGGGTAGGCATACCAAAAGACGTTTGCAAAGCCAATAAAGGTATATATTCAATTGATAATATCTTGACAGGCAAGCATCCTAACTATCCTACCTGGAAGCTACGCAATAGATTGTTGGCATTGGCAATACTTCCAGAACAATGCAATTCCTGTGGGTATGCAGAACGCCGAATAACTGATGATACAGTTCCTTTACTTTTAGACCATATTGATGGAGATGAAACAAATCATTGCATAGAAAATCTGCAGATGCTTTGCATCAATTGTTATTATCAACAAACAGGCAATCCATTTAATCAAGACAAAGAACGTTATTGGAATTACAATTTACTTGAGTGATATTTATTAATATGATATCTATGAAGCAATTATTTTTAGAAGGTCGCTATGATTCTTTAGTGACTACATTATCAAATAAATTGCTTGGCATAATCAAAGACAGTTACGCAGCAGCATCTGATCCTGCAGGCCGGTATGGCAGTGTAAAGATCTTTTACAAGCAAGGAGAAACGGTTCCTGAAATTGAAGATGATGAAACTCAACCTAAAATATATTTTGAAGAGGTAGAGAACACAACCATACCGGTAGAATTTTATTTGCAACTCAAAGTGCAATGGATTGAAGGTTTGAATGATCTTCGATCTGGAGGCGATGCATACAATGATTCCAAACGCAATGCAGATGAACCACCTTTAATTGAAGTACGGTTCCAGATTGATCCGGCGGAATATCCTCGCGTATTAAGTAGCATTGCAATGAATCTTCGAGATACACTGCGGCATGAAATTGAACATGTTACGCAATCGGGTTGGAATACAATTGATGGCAAATATATTTCATCAGATGCGGCACTTAGAAATAAAATTGAATCAGGTAAATTGCCTGCAGCTCGTTATTTTACACTGCCAAAAGAAATACCAGCAATGCTTCAAGGTTTGTATTTTAAGGCAAAGAAAAGCAAACAACCATTCAAAATGATAGTTGATGAATATTTATCTATGTGGGTAGAAAATGAAACAATTACTCCACAAGAACGAGAAAACATATTAACTACATGGAGAGCATATCTTCCTAAATTGGCAATTCGGCAGGAGTTATAGTGATTAAATTGAAAACACTTTTAGAAGTTCAATTGATCAAAGAAGCACTGCCCTTAGATAAAGCACGTGAATATGTTTCCATGCAACGTAATCCAAACATTGAACAACAACAAGATGCAGTGTTGAGTGCATTGGCAGCATTGCCAGATACTAAATCATCACGTAGATTGGATCGTATCGGCGTACCATATGAAACCAAAGAATTTGGCATGGATATTAGCGATTTGAGTGATGAATATACTGGGTTTTGGTATGAAATGCGAGACTTAGTTAATCGTGTAGACCGTATAGATGGTAAACCAGAATACAGTACGCGTATGCCCAATTGGGAAGATTTGTTACCGGGGATGGTAGCAGATGAATATGGCCGCAAAACAAAAGTGTCTAAATGGATTACTGGTCTTGTTACTAAAATTGAAATTCAACACAAATTAAAAGAACTTGAAAACTACATCGAGAAAGATGAAAAAGGTCGAGAAACGTTGATGGGCGAGCGTCCAATGGAAGATGTTCGCAAACAATTGAAAGACAAAGCAGTTACAGAAATCAATAAGCTTATAGACAAATACAATGAAATTCCAGAAGTTAAATTGTATCGAGAAAACAAAACCAAATCGTTTTACATTGTATTTTCAAAACATCGATACGATGTGGCAGGAATGAGTACGGGTCGTGGATGGACAAGCTGCATGAATTTATATACTGGAATCAATGCACATTATGTTCAACACGATGTTAAAGCCGGAACATTGGTTGCATATTTAGTTCGTAATGATGATTTGAACATTAAAAATCCTGTAGCACGCGTTGCAATCAAACCGTTTGTTTCGTTGGAAGATCCGAGCAACGTATTGTATCAAGCAGAACAAAGAGTATATGGTACGCCGCCAATTGGATTTTTAGACGAAATTAATAGATTGTTAGGTGCAGTACAAACAAACAAACAAGGCATATTCAAATTAAAAGATACATTGTATTGTGATACCGGGTTAGATACCGTGACGCGTTGGTCAGATCCAAAGATTCAAGAAAAAATTTCTGCAATGATTAAGGACCGGCGTTTAGCTACGACTACCGATGAAGTAAAATATATTTTATATCATTATGTACAAGGCGGATCCAATCTTTTAGAAAAAATAAAAAGCGAAATGATATTTCAGGAATCAGATAAATTATATGTATCTGCACCAGATCTAAACATCATATACAAAGTAGATATACCATATTCGCCTATTGCATTTAAACAAGTTAATACATTTGATATAACTCCGCAACCAGCATCATTTGAAAATTTTCCGCGAATTGCAAATACTTTAGTACTTCGACACATGGATATTGATTCTTTTGAAGCATTGTCGACAAACATTACGGGTCTATTAGAATTAAAAAACTGCACAATTGAAAGTTTTAAAGGATTGCCGGCAGGACCTTCTAATGTAACTATTCAAAACAGTGAGGTTAGATCGTTTGCTGGATTGCCTCAAACTGTCAACGTTTTATATTTAAACAATTGCAAAACGCCAATGACAGTTGATAAATTAATTCGAGAAACGAAACCAACCGGCCTTACAGAATTATATCCGGGGTCAGATTTTTATTCTGGATATAATCTTGAACGATACGCAAAAACGGATCCATTGGCTGCTGATGTATGGAAACTTATGCAGCAAAAAGAACCAAATTTTACAAATTACGATGATAGTGTTATACCAATTGTATATGCACGCGTAGTTATAGACATATTAAATCAGCTTCCAACCATAACTCATTGGTCAAGTTATAGTCGAGAAACATGGTTAGCTCAGGCCAAATTGCAACTAAATATTAAAAACGAATACTTAAGGTGATATATGACATTACATGAATCGCAAATACCAGTAGCAGAAGCATATTGTGCTGAATGCTTAATTGAAACAATCAAATCTGCAGATGAAAATCCAGAATATGTAACCATCAAGGAATCTGGAATCAATGAAGCCGAATATCAGGGCCGCAAAGTGCAATTGGGTAAACCAATGCGCGGCGATGTTAAGAAATTCAAAGTCTACGTTAAAAATGCCAAAGGCAACGTTGTAAAGGTCAACTTTGGTGACCCTAATATGCGAATACGTAAAAGCAATCCCGCACGTAGACGTTCATTTAGAGCAAGACACCGTTGTCATACTGCCAAGGACAGAACCTCAGCAAGATATTGGTCTTGTAGAAAATGGTAATTTGGATTTCACGAAACATTTTCATATATTTTTGCCATGGAAAAGATTGAAGTAACTATGCAGGAAATTTGGCAAGCAACTCGTCCAATCATACAGAAGAGCAAAAAAACTTACACTCGCAAGAAAAAACATAAAAAACAAGACGAATAGGTTGGAATGTAACTCTTTATTTCATATTATATAGAAAATAAAAAGAGTTATGAAAAACAAAAAAGTTATTGGTGTGCCAACCTTAGTAAATGGCAATCCGCAAATTATCGAGTTTGGTACAAACAAAGACATTACCAACTTGTTTCGTCCTATCATGATTAAACATGCATTTGATAATGATGAGATATTGTTGTTTGATGAAGAAACCGGCCGAGCCAAACGCATGAACAAGTCCGGTATTGAATTAGAAGACATTAAACAATCACAACCAACACCACAACCTATGCCACAAGAACAAGATGTAGTACTTAGTTTGATTCAGAATGCTTATAAAATTAAGCCTGCAACATTGGAAATGTCCGACATCAAATGGAAATATTTGGTTCGGTCTGCAGTGCGCGGTAAAAACATCATGATGGTTGGCCCTGCAGGTTGTGGTAAGACGCAAGCCGCAAAAGATCTTCCTGTGGCAACCAATCGACCTTTCTATTATTTTAACTTGGGTGCAACGCAAGACCCTCGAGCAACCTTGATTGGTAATACGCATTTCGTTGATGGTCAAACATCGTTTGATGAATCGGCATTTGTCAAGGCAATTCAAACCGAGAATGCCGTTATTCTATTGGATGAGTTGTCTCGTGCGCACCCCGAGGCTTGGAACATCTTGATGACAGTATTAGATGAGGGTCAAAGGTATCTGCGATTGGATGAAGATATCAATTCACCTACCATTCGAGTTGCTTCAGGCGTATCATTTATTGCAACGGCAAACATTGGTACCGAATATACATCCACTCGGGTATTGGACCGAGCATTAATGGATCGATTTGAAATCATTGAAGTTGATATCTTGTCACTATCCCAAGAAGAAGATTTATTGACAAAACGATTCCCAACCGTGAACCGCAGTTTGATTCATGCAGTAGCAGACATTGCAGATGCAACTCGTAAAGAATGGAGATCAGAAGATGGTAAACTTACCACAATGGTATCCACTCGTATGACGGTGCGCGTATGTGAATTGTTGGCAGATGGCTTTTCTTTATCAGAAGCCGCTGAGGTATCAATCCTTCCATTCTTTGATGCATCTGGCGGTACGGATTCTGAAAGAACCTTTGTTAAGCAAATTATCCAAAAGCATATGGCAACCGAGATGAAGGACATCTTCAATACCGGTGTTGATGGCAAAGGCCAAGAAAACCCATTCTAATTTTTCATAGCTCAAAAGAGGCGGCAGAAATGTCGCCTTTTTTTCTGTATTTGGTTGGAAACTGAATAGTAATTTCATATTATATATAAAATAAAGAGCATATGAGTATTTTAGGTAAATTTGATGGCAAACGATATTATTCAAGGTCAGCATCTAGCTTTTGGTTAAGTGATGATTTTGATACAGACTTCAAACGAGGTGATGGTATTGACTATACCAAGTTGGCTGCAACGCAACGGGCTATTGCTAATTTCGTTAACATTGTAACGGGCAAATCAATTCCCGTAGTATTTCAGTCCGCAGATGCAAGCTATACCGATGGCGAATCCGTTGTGATTGGCACCAAACTTGATGATAAGAATTTTGATCCAGCTGTTGGATTAGCATTGCATGAAGGGTCGCATATTGCATTGACTGACTTTAACATGTTTAAAGGTGGTGGCATCTTGGCAAATTCGCCAATGGCACAAATTGTTCGAATGAATGGACTTGATCCGGACATGACAATGCAACACCGAGACTTTGTGATCATCAAAGATTTATTGAATTGGATTGAAGATCGACGCATTGACTTTTATATCTATACTAGTGCTCCAGGTTATCGTATGTATTATGAGGCAATGTATGATAAGTATTTCAATGACAAAGTTATCGATAAGGCATTGGTAGCTAATGAGAAGTGTCAAGAGACATGGGAGGATTATATGTTTCATATCATCAATCTAACTAATCCTAACCGCAATTTGAAAGCACTTGCAGCATTGCAAGAAATTTGGAATGTGATTGATCTTCGAAACATTCAAAGATTGCAATCTACCGAAGATGCATTGTTAGTTGCATGCAAAGTATACAAGCTTGTTAAGGATGCTGTAGCAGAAGCAGAAGCAGAAACCGATTCAGCTGAAGAGCAATCGCAATACGGAGACCCTCAGCAAGACAACGGTGGTACGGGTCAAGGCGATGGCGAGGGCGATGATGGTGATGAAGATGGTGAGGGCGAAGCTTCGGATGATACAACCGAAAATGGCGTTGATAGTGGATCTTCATTGTCAGCAAATGACCTTAAGAAATTAGAAAAGGCAATTGAAAAGCAACGAGATTTCCTTAAGGGTGACAACAAGAAAACAGGTAGACTGAATAAAACGCAAGCAAGCATCGTTAATGCTATCCGCGAATCGGGTACTGAGGTTCGTCAAGTAGCAACAAATGAATCAGGTACTTCCGATTTTGTTGATACAATTGTTATTAAAAAATTGACTCCGGGTATCATCGCAGCAATGCCTCATTTATTTGCTAGTAGAGCAAATGATTATGTTGCAGGCACGTTAAATTATGCGGCCGATGTAGCATCTAATCAATATCGCGTTAAATCGCTCATTGAAAATGATCAAAACATTACGCAAGGTATTATTTTAGGCAAGGCATTAGGGCGCAAATTGCAGCTTCGCAATTCGGATCGTACCTTGAAGACCACTCGTTTGCAAGCTGGTAAGATTGATCGCAGATTGATTTCCCAATTGGGTTATGATAATGCTAACGTGTTTCATCGCATTGTAACGGATCAGTTCAAAAATTATTTTATTCACATTTCAATTGATGCATCCGGATCGATGGCAGGTGAAAAGTTTCGAAATGCCATTATGTCAGCCGTTGCAATTGCACAAGCTGCTTCTATGACAACTGGCATCCGTGTACAAATTTCATTGCGTGGTACCGAATCGTCGACGGGTGGTAAAGAAAAAGCAATTACGGTTTATGCATATGATTCGGCACATGATAAAATGAGTAAGATTCGTAACTATTTCAAATATCTAGATACGTTTGGGTGTACTCCAGAAGGGTTAGCATTCAAGAGCATTGAGCAAGACATTAAGCGCGATGCAAAAGGCGATGAATGCATCTTTATCAATTATTCAGATGGATATCCAACCGATGTATCAGGTGTTGCTCATCGATATGATGGCGTTCAATTTACTCGCAGAGTTGTTAATGGATTCCGTGAATTAGGTATCAATGTTATTAGTTATTTCATCACCGGCGGCGGATACAGTTATGATAAGACTCCATTCCATACCATGTACGGACTTGATGCTAAATTTATCGATCCCAAGAACATGCAAGAAGTTGCAAGAACATTGAATTCCAAGTTCTTGGAAATTGCTAAATGATTCTATATATATTAATATATGGCATATGTATATCGACATATTAGGTTAGACACGAATAAACCATTTTATATTGGTATAGGATCTGATGAATTATATGAACGGGCTAATTCAAATAAAAGTAGAAATAAACATTGGACTCATGTTGTAAATAAAGTACAATATCGAATAGAAATTATATTAGATGATTTAACGTGGGAAGGCGCTTGTAAAAAAGAACAAGAATTTATTTTATTATATGGTCGTAAAGATTTAGGTACGGGAATATTAGTTAATATGACTAATGGGGGTGAAGGATTAACTAATCCTGGAGAGGAGTTAAGACAACATATGTCGAATTTAAAAAAAGGACGACCTGCGTGGAATAAAGGGTTATCTGGATTTATACATTCAGAAGAAACCAAACAAAAAATGCGGTGTAAACGACCTAATACTTCGTTAAAGTTAAAAGGTAGAAAACAAAGTGAAGATGTAGTTCGCAATAGAGCATTAAAAAATACAGGGAAGCTTCGTAGCGATGAAACTAAAATGAAAATATCACAATCATTGTTAGGAAAATCTAAAACGAAACACGATAGATAAATATTTATATTAAATAAACAGTTATAAAAAGGATAAACAAGTTATGGCAAAACAAATCGAATTTAATTCAGATGCTCGTGCGAAATTGAAAGCAGGTGTTGATGCATTAGCAGACGCAGTTAAAACGACATTAGGCCCGAAAGGTCGCAACGTAGTAATCAGCAAACCGTTTGGTGCTCCTCATGTAACAAAAGATGGTGTTACGGTAGCAAAGGAAATCACACTCAAAGATCCTGTTGAGAACTTGGGTGCACAAATGGTTAAAGAAGTGGCATCCAAGACAGCCGATAATGCAGGAGACGGAACCACAACGGCAACAGTGTTAGCACAATCATTGGTAACAGCAGGACTCAAGAGTGTAGCAGCAGGCGCTAATCCAATTGACTTGAAACGAGGAATGGATAAGGCAGTAGGCGTAGTAGTTGGAGAACTTAAATCAATGTCTCAAGAAGTTGGTGTTGATGCTGACAAAGTAAAACAAGTTGCAACCATATCGGCAAATAATGATGATGCTATAGGTTCACTTATTGCTGAGGCAATTCGTGTAGTAGGACGCGATGGTGTTATTACAGTTGAGGAAGCAAAGGGTACTGAAACTGAAGTTAAAACGGTTGAAGGAATGCAGTTTGACCGAGGTTATCTTTCCCCATACTTTGTTACCAATCAAGAAAAAATGTCTGTGGAAATGGACAATCCATTTGTATTGCTAGTAGATGGCAAAGTATCTTCCATGAAAGAATTGCTGCCCATACTTGAGCCAGTAGTTCAATCAGGACGTGGCTTATTGATTGTAGCAGAAGATGTTGATGGCGATGCACTAGGAACTCTCGTTGTGAATCGAATTCGAGGTGCATTGAAAGTTGCAGCAGTTAAAGCTCCAGGCTTTGGAGATAAGCGCAAGGCAATGCTAGAAGATTTAGCAACATTGCTAGGAGCAACGGTAGTGTCTGAAGAGACTGGATACAAGCTATCAGAAGCTTCAATGGACATGTTAGGTCATTGTGAAAAGGTTGAGATTACCAAAGACCGTACAACTATCATTAATGGCTATGGTGAATCAGAAGCAGTTCAACGACGCATTGAATCAATTCGTTATGAGATTGAAGAATCTAAATCAGATTATGATCGAGAAAAGCTTCAAGAACGTTTGGCTAAGTTGGCAGGTGGCGTTGCTGTATTGTATATTGGTGCACCAACTGAAACTGAAATGAAAGAAAAGCGTGACCGAGTAGATGATGCATTGGCAGCAACCAGAGCAGCAGTTGAAGAAGGCATTGTTGCAGGCGGGGGAGTTGCTTTGATTCGATGTGCAGCTGCATTAGACGCAGTAAAAACAGTGAATGAAGATGAAAAGTTAGGCGTAGATATTGTTTGCAAATCATTGGAAGCGCCACTTGAACAAATTGTTACGAATGCTGGCGGTAATGGTAAGGTAGTATTATATCATGTACAAGAAGGCAAAGCAGCACATGGTTACAATGCTCGTACCAATGAATATGGTGATATGATTGAAATGGGTATTATTGATCCAACCAAAGTAACCAGAACGGCAATTGAAAATGCAGTATCTATTGCTTCAATGATTTTGATGACCGAGTGTGTAATTGTTGATGAGCCTTCAAAAGATGAAGAGCCGCAAATGCCAATGATGTAATATATGAATTTGATCAAATCATTATATCGCCATGGTGATGCAATGTACATTGTTATCAAGAAAAAACCTGTATCAGGGTTCGCTCGTAAGATAGGAGATGAACCTGATATGGAATATGTTAAGTTGTATATGGAATGGGTTGGTGCAGATCATGTTTTACGATCCGAAACCCATTTCATATTTTGTGAAACCGTACAAGATGCAAAAATTATAGAAGATGAATCTGCTATTGATACTGTTAATTAGTGCGTGGACCATATCCGTGTTATGGTGGTGTTGGCACGCTGTATGTTATTGGGCATATGAAATTAACAAATGGTTTGAAATGAATTTGGGTTGGTTCTTTGTTAATGGACGTAAGCAATCTGCATGGGCAGAATACTTGAGAAAAAAATATGGAAATGAATAATATTGAACACGATTATCTTAAACTACTATACGATGTGTTTAAGAATGGAGAATTGAAGGAAGGCAGAAATGGCAAAACACGTTCTGTGTTTGGAAGACAGATTCGCCATGATATGAGTGAAGGATTTCCTTTACTTACAACTAAGAAGATGGCGTGGAAACAAATTGTAACTGAGTTATTGTGGTTCCTCCGCGGTGATACCAACATTAAGTTCCTTGTTGATAATGATTGTCATATTTGGGATGGAGATGCTTATAAGAATTACATCAGTAAAACAAATGAATACAAAGGTGATTGGCCAGATACCATGGAAGAATTCATCAACAAAATCAGAACTAATGATGAGTTTGCTAAGAAGTGGGGCGACCTCGGACCTGTGTATGGGGCTGGTTGGCGTAATTGGAATGGTGAAATAGACCAAATACAAAACCTAATCAACGACCTTAAAACAAATCCGGATTCAAGACGACTAATGGTCTCAGCTTGGAATGTAGGTGAATTAGACCAAATGACACTACCACCTTGTCACTATGGATTTCAAGTTTATACGAGAGAGTTATGTAGTGGTGAACGTAGAAATTGGGTCATCAAAAATAGAAGTCAACAAATGCCTAAGTTTTTTGATAGATTAGGATGGGAAGGTAATGTTGCTGAAGTTCTTGAAAATTTTAATGCCCCAACCAGAGCAATCTCTCTAATGTGGAATCAACGTTCTGCAGACATGTTCTTAGGTTTGCCATTCAATATAGCTAGTTACGGACTGCTGCTTGAAATCATTGCTAAAGCAGTTGGTATGGTACCTGATGAGTTGATTGGCAATATCGGCGATGCCCATTTGTATTTGAATCACATAGAGCAAGCTAAAGAACAAATGCATCGAGAGCTGTATCCACTACCGAAACTTAACATTAATACGGAATGGTGGCCAACGGAGAGTGGCGAATGTGGAGAAGGTCCATTAGATGCAACGGCCGTGTTTAATGAATTTAAGGATGTCAACTTCTGTAAATGTTTGTTAGAAGAAGACATTCAGTTAAGCAACTATCAATCACACCCAACAATTAAAGCACCTTTATCAAATTAAAAAATATAAGTTATGGGATCAGTTATAGATTACATTGCGTGTCCTAATTGCAAAACAGAAGCATATAGTGACTTTTATTACAAAACAGGCGAAGAATACGTTAACTGCAATAACTGCGGATATCATTATTCAGCAACTATTAAAAATAGAAATAAAAAGCTTACAGAGCTAACAAAATCAGATTGGGAAATTTCTGAACTAAAAAATCCATATGGTGCATACCGTTATAAAATGGCGGGTGAAGTTGCAACGGTGTGTGGTTCATTAGAAACACTAGAAGATGCAGATCGGTTTCGAGCAGAAATGAAACTAGAATATCAAGATCATGTTGAATTTGCACAGATAAGTAGATTGATTGATGGCGATATCATTACAGAGGAAGTTGTTATTGGTATCTAATGGTTATGAAAAAATCAGACAACGTTGCCGATAATCCAGGATTGCTACCATATGCCAGCAATGTTGGTGCACCTGCTATCATAGTAGACGATATTAAGCATTGGAGGCAAACTCGCGTTGCTAATGTCAATAAGCAATTTTTATCTAAGTTTGATGAACTTAAACAAGAATACCAAAAACTGATCGACGAATATAAATGGAATGATCTTGTGTATAAGTCAAAGTTTAGCTTTGAACCGGTAATCAACGAAATATACCATTTGTATAGTAGAGACAACGGCGAATTGTTTTTATCCTTAATTGAGTCAAATAGATGGACACAAAATTATATAGCAAGTTTTAAATACAATTACGATAATAAATGGATAAAAGTTTAAAAAAATATTTTATCATAGCATTTGCTGCGTTTATTCTAGAAACAGCATCAACTATGTATATTGCAACGGTAGCAGATCGTAGCATCACAATGATGTTTTGGGCATTCATTGGACCATTCCTAAGCCTTCCTTTTGTAGGTTATATGGTTGAATCAAAAACATGGCCAGAACGATTTCATATGGCGTTAGCATCTGCTGTAGGTTATACGATAGGTGCATTAACAGTTTATTTAGGAAATTTATGACAACAGACGATATTAAAATAGTACATCTCAAAAGCAATGCACAACGACTTGAAACTTGGATTGCTATGATCAACGGAGAGATAGTAGGACACATCTACATGGAGCGGGAAGATGATCGCAAAATCAAATTCCTTGATGCTTGGGTACATGAAGAGTATCGTCGCAAAGGAATATACAGAACACTATGGGAGATGCGTTGGGACTATGCACAACAACGCTACAAAGGATACAAAGTATATGCTTGGTGCAAACCAGCATCATTGCCATTACTCCTAGAAAAAGGATTTGATGCTGGAGAAACATGTACTTATGTAGAAAAAACAATTGAATGAAAACTAAAAAACCATCACGTTATAAACGTATCTATGTTGAATATAAAAATGCAAGCACTCGCGAGATATGGGAAGGCGTTAGAGACAATTTTACCTTTGGCTTTCTGGGTGCAATACTAGTAGTGTTTATTGCGACCCGTACGGACTTAGCCGTATTGCTTGGTTATTTAGCATATTATGCATTCATGGGTAGAATTGTGAATCGTCCCAAGTATGTTACTGAGTTAGGTAAATTGATTGTATTTCCTATACCATCAGCATTGGGAGCATTTGCAGGATACAAATTAAGTTATTTTTTACTACAATTTATCTAATCCGGTTGGAATGTTTAAAACAATTTCATAATTTATAAAAAAAAAGTATATGGATATTGTTTGTGTAAATTCAAAGAAGGACGTATTTCAACTTGTAAATGCTCAAGGTGAAGTCCTATTAACGGGTACGCATGATGAATGCGTAATGCGATTAGCTGATATGACTTATTATGAAGATCAGGCGGCATATCAATTCCATTTGCGATTAGGAGATTTTTAATGATGGTCGGTTCATCTAGGGGTTAGGATACAAGATTTTCATTCTTGTCACACGGGTTCGAATCCCGTACCGACTACAAAAAGCACCCAAGTAAGACTGCTTGGGTTTTTTACTGTACATATTTATATTAAAGGCCAGTTATGAAGCACGTATACGCACTTATTTGGATGCTAGTTAGCACCATATCTTATTCTCAGTATTGTCCCGCATTAGGGCCAGATCAAATTCTTCCTTGCGGAGTAAACTCAACTACATTGACAGCGGACCTATCTCAATGCGGAGCAGGAAGCAATCCCAATCAAACCACTTCATATGCGGTTTCAACAATACCATATGTTATGCAGACCAATACGGGTACATTGGTACAGCTGTCAGATGATTCACAATCGGGTACGTTTAACATTGGTTTTACGTTTTGCTTTTATGGACAAACCTATACCCAGTTTCGAATAGGATCCAATGGTTGGATATCATTAGGTGCGGGAGTGCAGCCAACAACATTTGCATCAATAGCAATACCTTCGATGAATGCTGCGGTACCAAAGAATTGCATTATGGGCCCTTGGCAGGATTGGCATCCTGGTGTTGGTGGTCAAATTAGATATCAAGTTCAGGGTACTGCTCCTTGCAGAAAGTTGGTTGTAAGTTGGATTAACATGCCTATGTTTTTGTGTACTAGCACACAGGGTACATTTCATATAGTAATTTATGAATCAACCAATTACATTGAAAACCATATTGCCGTTAAACCAAACTGCCCGCAATGGGCGGGAGGCACTGCAGTGCAAGGAATCCATAACGCAGCGGGAACACAGGCGGTCACTGTACTCGGTAGAAACTCAACACAATGGACTGCTCAGCAAGATGCTAGAAGATACACTCCTAACGGTGCTGCTGTGCTACCAACCTTAGTGTGGTATCAAGTAGGAAACCCAGTGCCTATTGCACAAAACGTTAATCAGATCACTGTAACACCTCCAGCCGGTGGAGCTTATTATACTTGTCATCTAGAGTATCCGGCTTGCAATGCAGGATGGTCAACATGTAATGCAGGAGTAGGCTTAGGTCCAGATACGGTGCAAGTAGTACCAGGTCCTCCAGTACTCAATCAACCTAACTTTGTTATAACAGATCCATTATGTAATGCTGCGTGCGATGGTACTTTAGTTGTTACTCCAACTAATGGTACTGCACCTTATACGTATACATGGACAACGGGTCAAACAACAAATTCATTAACAGGTCTTTGTGCAGGAACATATACAGTAACCGTTTCCGATATCAATGGTTGCAACATAACTACATCTGCTACATTGATCGATCCAGCCCCACTACAAGATCCGCTGATAACTTCAACCAATCCCGTATGTGTTGGAGATTGTAATGGCACTGCAACTGCTAATCCGGTTGATGGCGTAGCTCCGTATACTTATGCTTGGAGCAATGGACAAATCACTCAAACAGCTACAACGTTGTGTCAAGGTACATATGCTGTAGTGGTAACTGATGCTAATGGATGTACTTCATCTAACACCATCACGTTGATTGATCCGCCTCCGGTAATTACTGGTCCTATTGCATCACTTGATACCGTATGCCTAGGAGAGACTGCTGCAACATATTCGGTGCCAACGCAACCAGGTTATACATACGCGTGGACAACACCAGGAACAATTACATCGGGGCAAGGAACAAGTGCCATCACGGTAGATTGTAGTGCATTAAACGCAGGATTAGTAGGCGGAGCCGTTCAAGTAGTAGCAGCAAATCAGTTTGGTTGCCTAAGTGCACCTGTTACGGTTAATGTGTTCATATTAAATATTGTTCCAACAATCGATACCATTGGTCCATTCTGCGTATATGATGCAAATGCAACACTCACAGCAATTCCTGCGGGTGGCGTGTTTGCTGGATTGGGTGTTACTGGTAATACGTTAGACCCAACCAATGCAATTGGAACAAATAGCATATCATATACATATACACAGAGCAATTGTGCATTTACATCTTACACAACCGTAACAGTATATCCACAGCCTGAAGTATTAGCAATTACTCCAAATGATGAATTCATACAAATTTGCGAAGGCGATTCAGTCGTATCATCATATGCAGCCGCAGTTACTGCACCAGGCATAACAGAATGGACGTTGTTAGGCAACGTAACACAATCTCCGACACTAACAGTATCATGGAACAATGCCGGAATGTATGTGATACAAGCAACGCATACAGTCGATGGATGTGTTTCAGAACCTACAACCACAACGGTAACGGTATCTCGTTGTCCACAGATGTTGTATTATGTACCAAATACATTTACGCCAGATGGTAACCAACACAATCAAACATGGCGCCCGGTGTTTACCTCAGGGTTTGATCCTGCAGAATTTCATTTAACGGTATTCAATCGTTGGGGAGAAATGGTATGGGAATCTTATTGGGCAGAAGCAGCTTGGGATGGTACATATAACAATGCATTATGTGCAGATGGCGTATATACATATAAGATTTGGTTTGGTGATAAAAATACAGATGCAAAATATACTGTTACCGGTCATATAATTTTGATTCGTTGATATTTATAATTGACTCGACCGGCCCATGGTAGATGGGGGTTTCTAAAAAGATTCTTCAAGTGAGTATCGTAAAAAGGATACCGTATGAAGAAACTATTACTTGCATTTACATTGTTGCTATCAGCAATCTCATTTTCTCAATCCTGCACTCACACACTTCACATGACCGATACATATGGTGATGGTTGGAATGGGAACCGTGCATCGGTTTCAGTAAACGGAGTCATTGTAGTATCTAATGTAACCTTTAACAGTGGATACGGACCTGTGACAGTTAATTTTAATGCTGCGGCTGGACAAACAATTCGAGTATGGCGTTCTACGACCGGTAGTTGGTCAAATGAGTGTAAAATACGTGTAACGAGTAGCACTGGCGCAACGGTTATTGCTCTACAAACCATGCAACCTGGTAGTCCAACTTCAGGCGGATCTATCGGAACTGCGCAGTGTGGTGGTGGCGGTGGAGGTGGTTGCGTGGGAAATTGCACCAATAGTTTTGCTTGGGGGTCAGCGATCGCTCCTGCTGCGCCTGGAATCCTTACGATTAGCTCTTGTACGTATCAGTCGGAGTATAACACCGTTTCGGCGGTAGTTGCCGGAAGGCAGTATCGATCAACCTATAATTTAGGTGGTTGGATTACCGTGCGTCACACCTCCCCGGGCGGAACAGTTGTAGCAACCGGCGCAACACCTTTAACTTGGACAGCACCTGTTTCAGGAACTTATTATATTCATTATAACACGAATAATTGTTGCGGTACCGCTTCTTCTTGTGGAACGTCGACGATACAGTGTTTGTCTTGCGCTGCAGCCGTCGCACCCGCTAACGATTTGGTCTGTAATGCTACTGGAATTTCTTGTGGCCAAACCTTGAGTGGCACGACTGTAAATGCTACAAATAGCGGTACTGGAGAAGCTGGAAGTTGCGGGGTTTCTCAAACACAACCCGGAGTGTGGTATGTGGTTGCAGGGAATGGACAAAACATGTCAGCCTCGCTTTGCGGCACCGCGTGGGATAGCAAGATTTCTGTTTTTAGCGGACCAAATTGTTCTTCCCTCTCGTGCGCGGGTGGTAACGATGATAATGGTCCAGTTTGTGGTGGTACCTCAGCCTCCCTGAGTTGGGCTTCTAGTGCTGGATTAAATTATTATATCCTCGTGCATGGTTATAGTAGTAGTAGTGCGTTTCAATTGGGGTTAACATGCACCAATCCTCCACCACCAAACCCAACTTCTATATCAGCAACTTCTAACACAATTTGTGTTGGCCAATCAACAACGTTAACAGCAAATGGAGCAAATGGAACTGTTTATTGGTTTACTAGTGGATGTGGTATAGGTCAGATTGCAACTGGTAATTCGATTAGTGTTACTCCTACATCAACAACAACGTATTACGCAAGAAATTTTAACGGGAGTTTATTTAGTACAAATTGTGTATTTACAACTATTACAGTAAACCCAACACCAAGTATTAGTGTAACTCCGGTAACAAACACTATTTGTAATGGATCATCAACTCAACTTGTTACCACCGTTTCGGGGCTTGCTGCTGGATCAACACCAACATATAGTTGGACACCATCGACAGGATTAACTAATCCATCGGCACCAAGTCCATACGCTTCACCATCAACAACACAATCTTATACAGTTTCCGTATCATCAAACGGTTGCAATGCATCAACATCAACAACAGTAAACGTTAATCCTAGTTTACCTCTAGTAAGCACTGTATCAGGCAACAACAATATCATTGCTGGTACTGCTGAAACATACTCAATCACTCCGATTATAGGAGCAAGTTATGTATGGGCTTATACTCAAACTGTTTCTGCACCACTATGGGTTAACATACCAAACTCAAACTCACCTACAACAACGTTTACATGGCCACAAACAACAACAAATGGAGCAGTTCGTGTAACAGTATCCAATGCGTCTGGATGCAATACTCAAACCCAGCAGTACCTGATAATAACAATGGGAGCTTTACCCGTTGAGTTGCTTTACTTCAGTGGTAAGCCAGTAGACAAAAGCAACTTTATTTATTGGGCAACTGCTACGGAACACAACACGACACATTTTGTAGTAGAAAAAAGTGAAAATGGAATTACATGGTCCGAGTTGGGAACGGTTGCTGCAGCAGGTAATTCAACTCAAGAGCTTCATTACGATGTTACAGACAATGCCGTTAAACCTGTATACAATTACTACAGACTAACTCAGTATGACACTGATGGTGCTTACGAAACTTTTGATCCAATTGTAATCAACAATAAAACCAGTATACGCATTGTGGCTCGACGAACTAATCTGCTAGGACAAACTATTGATGAAAATGCTACCGGCATTGTTATAGAAGTACTCGAAAATGGTGAAGTAATCAAAACAATCAAATGATTTGGATATTAAATTTATTTTACATATATTTATATCATATAAGTTATAAAAACATGATCATGTAGGACCAGTTATGAAAATAGAAATACTTACGAGATTGGCAGAATCAGGAAGTTACTACAAACTTCAATTAATTGACTTTCATAAACTTTCTGATGTTGTTGCTTTTCCGCGGGAAGTATTTGCTTATATTGATAATGTTCGAATTGCATTTCCTAGAGAAGATTATGATGAGGCAATAGTAAAATACGTTAATCACGAAAACATAACAGGAACACCAATATGAAACTAGTTGCTATGATACTTATTGCATTGTGTTGCACGCTTACAGCTTGTCGCTCAACAAAAACTTCTTGCGATGCATATTCGCAAGTACGATAACCAACCCGATATGGGAGTTCTTTGACATACGGAGGAAAATTATGGAAACATTAATGTTTGCTTTTGGAGTACTAACAATGGTATTGGTGGTGATTGCTGCTATTGCTGTATATAGTACTGCGAAGGTATTGAAATTAAAAAAAAGCTTCGAAGTTGCAGATCGTTCATTAAACGATTCAATTACTAATTTATATCGAAGCAATGGTCAAATTGAAGATAGTTTACATAGAAGATTTGATGATAAATTGCGCGATATGCAAGAACAATTCAAACAAATACATTACGAAATTAGTCATCGCGGAGAGTCAACGCATCGACGAATTGATGAATTAAATTCATACGTTGATCGTCGATTTGATAAATTGTTGTCAGATCCAAAATTTTGTTTAAATAAAGAAGATAAAAAATTAATTAAAGGATAACAAAGTTTCTTCCGTATCGGTTGGATTATCGTTGATTCTTTTCTATATTATAGAAAAAGAGTTATGAAACGATTACAATTTATTGTTACAACAACAAACAAAGTACGAAAATTTTTATTTGAAGCTAATAATAGCGAGTTTGATCTAGTATTTAATCGGTCTAAACCAGAACCAAGAAAATTAAACATTGCAATGACAATTCATGCCGATGGTAGCATAACTAAGTATGATGGGCCTATCGATGCAGTTCCTGTTAATACGAATTCATTGCAATCAGAAGTTGGTGCATTTTTATCAGATAAAAAAATATCAAAGCCAGGTTGTAACTTTGACGTGTCTTCGCAAACATGTGTCTGCGGACATTCACTTAACGATTTTTTGAGTAAAACGTGTAACAATAAAAAATAAGAGTTATGACATTAGCATTTTTTGGAATTCCATTGGCAACAGCCTGTGTGATTAGATTGATAAAAGGATTAGAGGAACCGCAACCAAATTTGTTTACAGAATCCATGTTGTTTATAGGAACGGCAGGATGGTCATGTGCAATTTGGTTATTAATTAATATAGTATCATAACATGAATTTAGAAAATTTAACGCCCGAAGAACAAGAACAATACAATCAGTTCTTGCAACAATTTATGAAAAGTATTGACCCAACTGATTATCTTCCTCCGTCAGTACGCGAAATAGCCAGAATGGATATGGATACTTTGAAACAAGAATATGATATGGTTCAAGACAAAACATCGGAACGTAGCAGTACGCAACGCAAGTTGATTGCAGAACGATATGAATATGAATTATCAAAACAAAAAGATGTAGAAAATGGAGCGGAGTAAATTATATGCAGCAATAGTAGGTACGTGTATTGGATGCATAATGGGATACGTAGTAGCTATGAATTTGATGAAACGATTTGAAACTTGCAAGCATTTGGAAAATGAAAACAGAATGCTTCGAGAAATGTTGTTTGAACAACAAGACCCATATCGTCCCGACACAACACAACAACCAATTGAGATAGAAGGATGTGGTCTGTAAGAAGTTTAAGGTGGTGGTGGTTTGATTTCAAACAAGGATGCAAAAACATCAAAACGTTTTGGCGTGTCATATGGAGATTCAAACCATATGATTATGCGTATCAGTTACAGCTTTGGAGAGCATCACTCATACCATTACGCGATGCAATTCAAACGGGCAGTGAAGTTGAAGTAACTCGTCTCAAAAAGGTTGCTAAGATTCAACGTTGCATTGATTTGATAGATCGTATACATGCAGATGATTACTTTGCATTAGCCGAAGCCGAATTAGGCGAGACGGTAGAATTTGACCTTGCAATAGAATATCATGTAGACAAACTACGTAAAATCATAGATTTGGCAGAAAAAATGGCAGAAGCAGATTGGACGGAGTTATGGCGAATACTGCAAGGTCAACGTTATGTAGAATTTCAAATGATGCATGAAAAGTTAACGTTAAAAAATTATCATGATGAATATGAGACTTGGTTTGATGGTAGCGGAATAAAAACATGGTGGGATTGATTGGAAATGTATTATAAATTTTATATTATAAGTTATGAAAGATCCGATGCAACAAATTACAACGTATTTAGATGATTTAAGAGCAATGATTGTTGAATTGCAACAGGTAATCGAAGGATTTAAATCGGACATTGAAAAACGAGATAAACATATTGAAATGTTAGAACGACATATCAAGATAGCTGAAAATGCATTATTAAAACAAGAAAAATGGCAAAGAGATTAACAAGACGAGAAAAACAAGAAAAGATGCTTGTCGATATGATTAACGAAATGTTCCGCATTGCTGGGCATGAAGTAACCTATGATGACATAAAGGATCGAAAGGATAACTGGTTCCAAGAATGGACGATGACAGTAGAACAAAATGATTGCTGGCAAGCATGGGGCAAGAAGTATTTACAAAAGAATCTTAGATTGCCAGCTCGCTGGGCAGAACGCGAAATGGCCATGATAAGTTTGATGTGGGGTTTGAAGTTTAGCGATTCTTTACGTAACAAGATTAAAGATGAGCAAAATTAAACAAGACAAAATACCAATGACATTAACGGAAGATAATGTATTGAAGATTGCACTCGAACAAGGAGTTATTGAAAACGAATTCAATTGGAAACTTGTTAGAGAACGAGATGGATTAACTAATCAATCTAAAGAAGTGATGTGGCTTGAATGGAATTTTGAAGGTCGGCTTAAAGCAAAGCATACAAGTCCAGATATTGGTCGCTCACTTATCATGTCCCCATTTAATGATTTCTTTACATGGCAAACTACAGTTGTTACCGAGATCATGGAACAACGGGATGATTACGTTAAATTTAAAACAACCAATAGCGTTTACGAATTATTTAGAATCAATGAAAACATTTAGTTACCTTAAGACCATATGGTCACCATTTCGTCCTATACGACCTAACGTTTACATTGGAAAAACTGCTATAGGAACACCGTACTTTTATCCACGTAAAGTCGTTAACGATCCCGATAAACCGGGTCAGATGAAATTTGTTCCTAAACGAATTGGATTTGATTTTGTTGGATTGGGATGGAAATCGAAATGGACATCAAAAGATATACGTTTTGAATGGGCTCCTATTTGGTCATTTGTATTCTTTGGATATCAAATAGCCGTAATATGGAAAGCTCCAGAACAAGATCATTATTGGGAATGTTGGTTGTATTATGAATTATTTACTGATAAAACCAAATCGAAAACAGAACGCATAGCACAATGTCGCGAAGAGTTTCCATGCGTATGGATCAAAAGCAAAGATGGAGTAATGGAGACTCGAACCGATTACTATGATATCATTTTGAGAAAAAAGTATCGTAACAATTAGGATTTTTGAAATTGTTTTCTTATATTAATGTTATAAGATAAGCAGAATGAAAGTATACACCAAGCAAGAAGTTAGAGCAATGCGTAGAGGACCTTCCTTGTATGCGCCAGTAATTGCAAATTTGTTATCAGGTCGCACCATGTTGTTTCACGATGCCGAAGGCGGTAGCATACGCATTGCTGAAAATGTTACTTACGAAGATGCATCTCATATATGGGTTCGCTATCAAGCAAAGCAACGTGACATTCCAACGGATCGTAAACAATTCACAATTAAAGGCTCAACGGGTACTGCATACACCGTTACCGTTCGCTTTAAGCAATGGTCATGTACATGCTCCGGCTTTGGGTTTAGGAAGCGTTGCAAACATGTTGATCAAGCAAAACAATTAAATTGAGAATAATATGATAAACTACACAAACAGATACGGAGAAGATTACCATTTTGAATTGCAACCAAATGGTAACATTAAATGGACCGGAAACTTTGAATGGCATCGCTGTGGTTGGCCCAATGTATACAAAGATGCATACGCTCAGTATGTAGCCGATGGTGGTACGGATAGTGAATTAGTATTCAAGACGCGTGTACACGAATGGGACACGGAAGCAAGCACATGGACAGAGTTTGCAAAAACGTATATGCATTTAGTATACAGTGATACCGAATCAATTGATATGGTAGATCCATCAGGAGGACCTTACATCGCAGCTGGCCAGGACATGGGATGGTTTCATGAAAGCTTCAAAGGCAAAATGGTTACAAAGTTTATTCCATTGCAAGGCGAATCCGGTTATGAAATTGTAACGCGGTAAACTACGTAGTATCATATTTATTATCATATAGATAAGGACTATAAATCATGATACGTTTAAATCAATTATTACAATCACAACTTGAGAATGTTAACCCATTGATTATGGAACAACCAGAACCTGCAGATAATGGTAGTTTTAAAGATTTAGGGCCCGACATATTTAATGTAATGAATAAACCACATTTAACTAGCAATAAAGCTATTAGTAGCTACCAACTGGGGTTAAGTGGATTTGCGTTTAACTCAACCTATACAATAGCTACCAAAAAGTTTTATGGTAAGACTCTTAGATTAACATGGTTTCAGCGCCCACAATCTTTTTATGTTAATTATGGCGATAAATATTTAGGAAAATTCAATACGATTACATTTTCAAACTGGCTTTCTAACCCTAACTTTTAAAAAAATACGTTAACGGAAAAGAGGCACTAGCTTCCTTTTTTACTGTCCGTAAACTAACAAGTAGCCGTAGCAATGCAATGTTTACGGATACTGAAGACGAATAATTAGTATACGACGAAAGCACGAGCATATGCAAGTATAAGAGACGAGTATGCAATAAGTATATATGCATATAAGCTCATGACTCCCCTCGTACCCAGGTTTCCCCGGTACGTTACTGGTACTGGCGTAACCGTATCAGAGTCTAGTATGGCTCCCGATGCCTTGTTATTTTTAGACGAGTACACGTAATTATTCTAGACGCATTTTTAGAATGAATTGTAGTTTTAGTGTGTAGTAGCATCCAGCAAGGTAGATTAGATATCTCCCTGCCGGTCCTACTTGTTTTGGCGGGGCATAGCGTCTTTATTGTGGTCGACCTGGTATCTAGACTCCAAAAGGGCTACAATGTTCTTAAACGAACTGTATGAGCCGCAATCATGATGCACCTATTTTTAGACCGATATGCGCGATTTTTAGATGAATCATGGCATCATCTCCCTGTTTATTTTTAGTCCGAGTGAAGGTTATTTTTAGTCCATTGTGCGCTCTATATATAGTGAATCCAATACCCACATTATTTTTAGATGCATTATGCGTGTCGTTATAGCTAGTGATCTGAACAGTTTATTTTTAGAGCAATATCCGCACCCTCCCGTTATTTTTAGACCAATATGCCCTATTTTTAGGCCATTTTTAGAGCAATACCCGTTTGATTTTTAGTCCAATGGTGTCCTATTTTTAGACCAAAACCAGGTTTTAGACCCGGTTTTATTTGGTTCTCTAGCTATACAGCGTAAACTTTTTTTACTTTTCGGTTGGATGTTGTGCGCGTATTTCATATTATATAAGCGTAATAAGCAGAAAGATGATGATAGTATTTATAGCTTGGATGGTAACGTTGCTAGCATTGATTGCGGCTATCGTAATCCGAGAACGTAGACGAAAATAACGACGGGGTCCGGGAACAATGTGCTCCTACCAGACGCACCTGGCGGATCGTTATAACGAAGGGATCGATTCATTGGATCGACCTTCACACTTGGCGGGATCGTAACCACAAGGACCTAGTCCCCAACACATCGATCCCGTCCCACATTGGGTACCATGACCAACGGGTTTCTCTCTCTTATTCCCAGGCGTGTACCACGGGCGGCTTCGGTCGCCCTTTTTTTGTGAATAACTTTTTTTAAACTTTTTTTGCGAAAAGGTTGGATCGCATTATTATTTTACTTATCTTTATATAAATTAAAAAGAGAGAATATGAAAAAAGCAAAAAAAGTCCAGTACGGAATTGAGATCGTTAAGCCTTGGAGCAAGGCAATGTATGACCATAATGATCAGGTTGCCGAAGCCGTTAAAGTAAAAGTGTTTGAAATGTGGACCGCTGCATGCGATATGGATGTAGAAATGTTTGGGTCTGATTCGGAATGGCTGGATTATGCATTGCCGGAGATGATTAAAATTCAAAAGGCTGTATTGTGTTATGGATTTGGCCATGGATTTAGCGTAGCAGATGTTGCCAGACGCGTTGAAGAAGAAATAGAAGATGCTCCTTACTATCGCTTAAAGGAAATAGCAGAAGATTTAGAGTTATCACTCAAAGTAGGGTTTGTTGGCTTTTAGAGCCAGCAAACTTTTTTGTAACTTTTCTGTAAAAAGATTTGGATCGCATTGATTTTTTTCTTATCTTTATATAAATTAAAAAGAGAGATATATGACAAAGACAGCAAATTTAGCAGATCAATTGAATGCACAAGCCAACGGCTTAATTATTGACTCACAGGGACAGAACGATGCATGTTATAACTTTTATGATTGGTTCTGCAAAGATTCCAGTTTACGAAACAAATCCTGGAAGCTGATGAAGCAGGTAAAGACATTCCTCCGGCATAACCCGCAAATTGATTTATTGACGCACTATGTGTTCTTTAAGAATAATTGTCCGATGAACGGCCCATTGTATGATGATTTTCGTATATGCAATATCGAGACGGGCAATGTAATGTTTACGGTAATTCCTAAGTGTGGACATAGTGGCTCGGCCGAGATATGGGGACGCGAAAATAACTTTAAAGGTCCTCTTAAGACAGCCAAAACTTTTTCCAAACTTTTTTCTTAAAATGCTTGGATCGCATTGATTTTTTCCTTAAATTTAAGTATAATTAAAAAATAAGAGATATGGCAGTAGGCAAAAAGAATTCAGGATTTTTCAAGCAAGACGCAGTAGCAGCCCGCATGATGGCAGATGCAAAACGTCCACAACAATTAAATGCGGCAGTGAAGCAAGCAATGGCACAAGCAGAACGCAACCGCATATACCGAGAAGCTCGAGCAGCATTACAGAAACCCCGCTTTATCAAATAAGCGGGCTAAAAAAGTTTCAAAAAAGTTTGAAAAAAAGGGTAACCCTTTGCAAAAATTTGGTTATATATAAAAAGAAATAAGAGTTATGAAAAGAAGAATCAATGTTACAAATGGTGCAATAGTAGGCGCCGAATCCACAAAGCGTTACGTAGCCGAGATAAAGAAGGCTCAGGTCATAAGCCGGGAGGCAGAGACGCAGTTAATCCTTGATGCACAGGCAGGCTCCTTTAAGGCACGCAACACCATAATAGAAAGCAACCTGAGGTTTGCAGTGCAAGTGGCACGACAGTACCAGGGCATGGGCTTGGAGATGGAGGACCTCATAGCATTTGCCAACATTGGATTGTTTGAGGCTGTGGATCGTTTTGACACCAGCAAGAATGTTAAATTCATTACGTTTGCAGTATGGTATATCCGTGCCGAGTTGCAGAAGGCCCTCAATGATTTATCCCGCACAGTAAGGATCCCATCACACCGTACGGCTACTGAGGAGTACTCCACAAAGAGCATTTCCACTCCGGTGGGTGATGATGAGAACAAAGAGACATATGCAGATCGATACTTGGCAGCCGATGAGGTGCGCAGCAGCAGAGACCGCGCGGACCTGAAGTTTGACATTGATAGAGCATTGGCACAATTGAAGCCTAAGCAAGAAGAGGCATTGCGACGCAATTATGGCTTAGGTGTTGAGTATGCACAGAGCATGGAGCAAATTGGTGAGGAGATGGGTATCACAAATGAGCGTGCACGACAATTGGTTCGTCAAGCTGAAGAGGCATTAGCAGCACTTCCAGGAATTAAGTTACTTGAGCAATACCTATAACATATGAAACAGAATGATCCAGATCTTAACGATCTCTTCGGCCGCGTAGCCATGTACATTATCATGCCCTTGTTGATGCTATATATCATTAGTTGCATGCT
>Ga0172373_10000806_pt1 | contig 51823 bp, 48 predicted proteins | sample Lak10m_2_FD_114546 | JGI IMG/M metagenome (GOLD analysis project Ga0172373, IMG submission 114546) | Freshwater microbial communities from Kabuno Bay, South-Kivu, Congo - kab_092012_10m | ecosystem: Environmental > Aquatic > Freshwater > Lake | place: Democratic Republic of the Congo... | reverse complement strand
TCTGCGCTGTTTCGGTTGAAAACGACAACACGTCTTGCCTCTTTTTTTGGCGCCTACTTCGCCTATGTCGGGATTTTTGCGCCCTATCTATCGCTCTGGTTAAACGGACGCGGATTTAGTCCCGCCGAGATTGGTGTGCTGATTTCTCCCATGCAGTGGGCCCGTGTCGCGGGTCCTCCGGCATGGGGGTGGATGGCCGATCACGTGAAGGGGCCCAATGGGGTTGCAAAGTTAGTCCAGATCGCAGCCGTACTTGCGGTGTTATCGAGCGGGCTCTTATTACTCGACTTAGGGTTCTGGCCTTTATTTTTCGCACTCTGTTTGATGAGTTTTTTCTTAAGTGGTCAGGTGCCTATCACAGAGTCCCTTGCCATGCAGGCAAGTCAAGGCAGTTTAAAGATCTATGGCCGGATGCGGGTCTGGGGCTCACTGGGCTTCATTGTTGCGGTGACACTTGCCGGCCCATGGTTTGATCGGGTCGGCATCGACTGGCTGCCCGCGACATTAATCGGGATGTTGGTGCTGGTCTTATTGGTGACGCTGCTGCTGCCGCGTCGTGAAGTCCATGATCTCTCGCCTCTACCTGCATTGATTAGAGATATCCTGAGAGATCGGCGCATTCAACGTTTTCTTGCAGCCTCGTTTCTGATGCTGCTCGCCCACGCCCCACTCTACACTCTGTTTTCATTGTGGCTATTTGAGCAGGGCTTTAGTCGCACCGAGATTGGTCTGCTCTGGGCATTAGGAGTTGTGGCCGAGATCGTCATGTTTCAATGCCAGCATCGACTGTTTGACAGGTTCTCGGTGGGCGCTTGTTGGGTGGCCTCCTATCTCGTCACAGCGATTCGATTCCTCATGATCGCGTTTTCGGGTGGTTCGGTATTGGTGATCATTCTGGCCCAGTTACTGCACGCGGTTACCTTTGGTATTCACCATAGCGCTTCGATGTCACTGATTCAGCGCTGGTTCCCTGCGCAGGCGCAGGCCCGTGGCCAGGCCTTCTATACGATGGCCTCCTATGGTCTTGGGGGTTCCCTTGGCGGTATTGCCGCGGGATGGCTGTGGGAGACGGTTTCGCCCGAATTTAGTTTTATCGCAGCAGCGGGTGCTGCGGGTCTTGGCGCGGTGGTTGCAGTCTCGGGATTACGCGCTGCCCGAGGATTTGCGGGGCATAATTAAGGGTTTCAAAGCACCCCGACGATTACTGAAGGAAATCACCATGGCTGGACGCACCCTGTACGACAAACTCTGGGATGAACATGTTGTTCATCAGGAGCAAGACGGGACCTGTCTCATTTATATTGATCGGCATCTTGTCCACGAAGTGACAAGCCCACAGGCCTTTGAGGGCCTGGAGATGGCGGGCCGGCCGCTGTGGCGCAACTCTGCCAATCTCGCCGTGGTGGACCACAATGTCCCCACCACGGATCGATCAAAGGGGATCAGCGATCCTGTATCGCGCCTTCAGGTTGAGACGCTTGATCTCAATGCCAAGAAATTTAATCTCACCTATTTTGATATCAAGGATCAACGGCAGGGGATTGTTCACGTGATTGGCCCGGAGCAGGGGGCAACACTGCCCGGTATGACGGTAGTCTGCGGGGATTCACACACCAGCACGCATGGCGCTTTTGCATGCCTGGCCATGGGGATTGGTACCTCAGAAGTCGAGCACGTCCTGGCCACTCAGTGCTTGCTCCTGAAGAAAGCAAAACGGCTACTCGTTCAGGTTGAGGGTGATCTTGCCCAGGGGGTAACGGCGAAGGATATTGTGCTGGCAGTGATTGGAGAGATCGGTACAGCTGGTGGCACCGGTTACGCCATCGAGTTCGGCGGAAGCGCAATCCGGAACCTCTCGATGGAGGGCCGCATGACGATCTGCAATATGGCCATTGAGGCGGGAGCCAGAGCAGGTATGGTTGCAGTCGATCAGAAGACGATTGACTACGTTAGGGGCCGACCCCTCACGCCAAAAGGCGCGCAATGGGATAAGGCGGTGGCCTATTGGAATACCCTGCACTCGGATTCAGATGCGGTGTTTGACAAAGTGGTCAGGCTCAATGCAGCCGAGATTGCGCCGCAGGTGACCTGGGGAACCTCGCCCGAAATGGTTCTGCCGGTTGGGGCCCGTGTTCCTGATCCCTCCAAGGAGACGGATCAATTCAAGCGAGAAGGAATGGAACGCGCCCTTACCTATATGGCGCTCAGCGCGAATACGCCCTTAACTGAAATTAGTGTCGACAAGGTATTCATTGGATCGTGTACCAACTCCCGAATCGAAGATCTGCGCTCAGCAGCGGCAGTCATTAAAGGCCGCAAGAAAGCTTCAAATGTAAAACTTGCACTGGTCGTTCCCGGCTCGGGTTTAGTCAAAGCTCAGGCCGAGCAGGAGGGGCTCGATCGACTATTTAAAGAGGCGGGTTTCGAGTGGCGTGAGCCTGGGTGTTCAATGTGTCTTGCCATGAATGCTGACCGGCTTGAGCCTGGTGAGCGCAGCGCATCGACATCGAATCGCAACTTTGAGGGGCGTCAAGGAGCGGGTGGAAGAACCCACCTGGTCTCCCCCGCAATGGCAGCGGCTGCAGCACTCGCAGGCCATTTTGTTGATGTCCGACATTTCTAACTGACTGAAAGAACTCCAATGAAACCTCTTACATTGCATCGAGGTCTTGTCGCGCCGATGGACCGGGCGAACGTGGATACGGATGCCATCATCCCGAAACAGTTTCTGAAGTCAATTAAACGCAGCGGCTTTGGGCCACATTTATTTGATGCCTGGCGATACGCCGACGAAGGTCAGCCCGGAATGGACTGCAGTCAACGACCCTTGAAAAAAGATTTCGTGTTAAACGCGCCGAGATACCAGGGCGCGAGCATCTTAATTGCCCGCCGCAATTTCGGCTGTGGCTCAAGCCGTGAGCATGCCCCGTGGGCTTTAGACGATTACGGGTTTCGGGTCGTCATTGCCCCGTCTTTTGCGGATATTTTCTTTAATAACTGCTTTAAGAACGGTGTTCTGCCGATCGTGCTTTCAGAAGATGATCTTGAAAGTCTCTTTCAGCGGGTATTTGCGTGCGAGGGGTTTGAGCTTGTGGTTGATCTAGAGGCCCAGACCGTTGCAACGTCCGATGGAGATTTTCTCCGATCATTTGAAGTCGAGCCTTTTCGCAAGCATTGCATGATCAATGGCTTAGACGATATCGGTTTGACGTTACAGCATGCAGAGACCATCAAGGCCTTTGAGGCCAAGCGTCTTGCCGATAAGCCCTGGCTTGGAACGGATATGCATGCCGTGATGGACCGTTAATTAAATGCGAGGGGCGCTGTAATGTCGACACATCTAAAGATCGCTGTCCTGCCGGGCGATGGCATCGGGCCAGAGATTACGGCACAGGCGGTTCGAGTACTGAAACATCTTTCAGACCAAGGCCATTTTCAGCTCTCACTCGAGGAGGCGCCCGTCGGTGGTGCTGGTTATCGGGCCAGTGGCCACCCCCTGCCTCAGCCAACATTGAAGCTTGCAAAGGATAGCGATGCAATCTTGTTTGGCTCGGTGGGTGACTTTAGTCTAGATGCGCTTCCCCGCGAGTTAAGACCGGAACAGGCAATCCTCGGGTTGCGAAAAGAGCTTCAGTTATTTGCGAATCTTAGGCCCGCCACAATTTACCCGGAACTTGCGGGCGCCTCGACGCTAAAACCCGAGGTGGTATCGGGCATGGATATTATGATTATTCGTGAGCTGACAGGTGATATCTACTTCGGTCAGCCCCGCGGGATCCGTGTTCTTGAGAGCGGTGAGCGGGAGGGGTTCGACACGATGGTCTATCGCGAGAGTGAGATTGTGCGAATCGGACATGTTGCATTCCAGGCTGCGCAGAAGCGCGGCAAACGCGTCTGTTCAGTCGACAAGGCCAATGTGTTGGAGACTACCCAGCTCTGGCGGGAGGTCATGACGACTCTCGGCAAGTCCTATCCTGATGTCGCGCTCTCCCATATGTATGTTGATAACGCGGCAATGCAGTTATTGAAAGATCCGAAGCAGTTTGATGTGATGGTTACTGGCAATATGTTTGGAGATATTTTGTCGGATGAGGCGTCGATGCTCACCGGCTCAATCGGAATGTTGCCCTCAGCTTCTCTTGACGCGAACAACAAGGGGCTCTACGAACCGATTCATGGTTCTGCCCCTGATATCGCGGGCAGAGATCTGGCGAACCCGTTGGCAACGATCCTTTCGGCGGCGATGATGTTGCGTTATAGCTTCAATCTCTCGCAGGCCGCGGATGCCATTGAGGCTGCGGTCAGAAAAACCCTTGCATCCGGTGTGGCAACCGGCGATATTCTCCGCGAGGACTGCAGGCGGGTTGGCACAGTCGGAATGGGTGATGCAGTGTTAAGTGCGTTGGCCGAGGGCTGATGTGAGAACTAGAGGCTAGGAAATCATGATGAAGACGGTGGGACTGGTGGGCTGGCGAGGGATGGTGGGTTCTGTGTTGATGCAGCGGATGCAGCAGGAGAACGATTTTTCATTAATCGAGCCTGTCTTTTTCAGCACATCGAACGCAGGCGGAACGGCACCGGCTTTTGCAAAGTCCCGCGAGGTACTAAAGTCTGCCTCGGATATCGCTGCGCTATCTGCAATGGATATTATTATTTCCTGTCAGGGGGGTGATTACACGAAAGCGATTTATCCGCAACTCCGTAGCTCCGGCTGGGCTGGCCATTGGATTGATGCAGCCTCTGCTTTGCGGATGGAGAGCGACTCGGTAATTGTTCTGGATCCGGTTAATCGTCCCGTCATTGATCGTGCCCTTTCTCAGGGTGGCAAGGACTGGATTGGTGGGAATTGCACAGTCAGCCTCATGCTCATGGCGATGGGCGGATTGTTTCGTCATGGCCTGATCGAGTGGGTCAGTGCGATGACCTATCAGGCGGCTTCTGGCGCCGGCGCCCAGAACATGCGTGAGCTTCTCTCGCAGATGGGGGGATTGCATAACGCAGTTGCCCAGCCATTGTCGAACCCTTCTTCTGCAATTCTCGATATTGACCGGACAGTCAGCGACACCTTACGCGGAAATGTGCTCCCGGTGGAGAATTTCCGGGGTGTTCCACTTGCTGGAAGTCTGATTCCATGGATTGATGTTCCCGTTGAGCACGGACAGACTAAGGAGGAGTGGAAGGGCGGTGCTGAGGCGAACAAGATTCTGGGAAAGCCTGCCTTTCGTACACCGGGATCTATTCCGATCGATGGCTTGTGCGTTCGTATCGGTGCGATGCGTTGTCATTCACAGGCGCTCACGGTAAAACTCACCAGAGACATTCCGCTTGATGAGATCAGCACAATCCTGGGTAGCGCAAATGATTGGGTGCGTGTTGTGCCGAACGAGCGGGAGCGGTCAGAGCGCGAACTCACACCCGCAGCCGTAAGTGGTTCTATGAATATTCCGGTTGGTCGTCTGCATAAGATGGCGATGGGTCCAGACTATCTCGCAGCGTTTACGGTGGGCGATCAATTATTGTGGGGTGCCGCGGAGCCCCTGCGCCGGATGTTGAGAATTCTCTTGGAAACGCGGTAGTTTGCGTATTGCTCTTTGTATTGAATACGATGGAACTGACTGGAACGGTTGGCAGACTCAGCCTAATGGCAATACCGTCCAGGATCAACTCGAGGCTGCCTTACTCAAATTTACTGAATGTGAACATCTGACAACCTGTGCGGGTCGCACGGATGCCGGTGTTCATGCCCGTGGGCAGGTGGTCCACTTTGATACTGATATCGATCGTCCCGATTGGAGTTGGGTCAGGGGCTTAAATGCGCTGCTTCCGCATTCGATTAGCGTTCGGTGGGCGGCATGCGTGCCTGACGAATTTCATGCACGCTTTTCGGCTTTGTCTCGGCACTATGTCTATCAGATTCTGAATAGTCCCACCCGTTCGCCGCTTGCCCATCGAACGGCCACCTGGTTTTACCGGCCCCTGGACATCGCGCGTATGCAATTAGCGGCAGGGCAGTTAATTGGGGAACATGATTTCAGTGCGTTTAGATCATCGGAGTGTCAGGCCAAGTCTCCTGTGCGCCATCTGATGCGCTTTGATATTGGGTTTGAGTCCGGATTAATCGTCTGTCGGCTTCAGGCCAATGCGTTTTTGCACCACATGGTGCGTAATCTCGTGGGCGCTGTTGTTGAGGTGGGCCGCGGTGCGGCCCCCGCGCAATGGATATCCGAGGTACTCTCGAGCCGTGATCGCACCCTTGCGGCTCGAACGTTCCCCGCCTGTGGCCTTTGTCTGGAGCGAGTCGAGTACGATTCCAACTTATTATGCGAACCCGAATTAAAGTCTGCGGATTAACCCGAGAGTCCGATCTCGATGCTGCAATTGAGGCTGGGGTAGACGCGATTGGCCTTGTCTTTTATGACAAGAGCCCCCGCGCGGTCTCGATTGACACCGCGCGCCGGCTCGTGCGGCGTCTACCGGCTTGGGTGGCGGCCGTCGGGTTATTTGTAAATCGCCCGCGGGACGAGGTCTGCCGAGTGGCGGATGCCGTGGGCCTGTCGCACCTTCAACTCCATGGCGATGAGACCCCGGACGAGTGCCTTGGACTGGGTCGGCCTGTCGTGAAGGCGATCCGTGTTCGAGACGTCGCACAGGGGGATAGCGGGGCGCTATCGGCCGAGATTATCCGCGTTGGGGGATTGGTGAACCAGTACTGCGACTGCCAGGCCGTCTTGTTCGATTCCGACAGTCAAGGTTTCGGCGGAAGTGGTCAATCGTTTAACTGGCGTGTTGTGCAAGAGGTGCTCGTGAATGTCCCGTCACGGCAGACGACCTGGGTGCTCTCTGGGGGGCTAGAATCGGGGTCTGTGGCAAGTGCCATGGCCCTGCTGTCCCCGCCATGCGTGGATGTTAGCAGCGGAGTCGAGCGGATTGACGCAGGCTTGGTTGTAAAAGGCCAAAAGGATGCCGATCGGATTAGCGCGTTTGTGCGTGCGGTGCGTGCTGCAGACCAATTATCTTTGAGAGAGACATGAAGGCAAACGAACTTCCCCAACCAATTCCGGAAACAGGTCCTTACGCGTATCCCGATCCTCGCGGTCACTTCGGCCCCTATGGGGGAAGTTTTGTCTCGGAGACGTTAACCCACGCCTTAAATGAATTACGTGACGCCTACGCACATTACAAAAATGACCCGGATTTTCTCGAAGAATTCCACCGAGAACTCAAGCACTTTGTTGGCCGTCCCAGTCCGATCTATCACGCCAAACGTTGGTCAGACCGCCTAGGGGGTGCCCAGATCTACCTCAAGCGCGAGGACCTGAATCATACCGGTGCCCACAAGGTAAACAACACGATTGGGCAGGCACTGCTCGCTAAGCGCATGGGGAAGCCCCGTGTGATTGCAGAGACCGGGGCAGGCCAGCACGGTGTGGCATCGGCCACCGTTGCTGCCCGCTTTGGAATGGAATGTGTCGTGTATATGGGTGCGACAGATGTTGCAAGACAGGCCGCAAATGTCTACCGAATGAAACTGCTTGGGGCAACGGTGGTACCGGTTGAGAGCGGCTCAAAAACACTGAAAGATGCGCTCAATGAGGCGATGCGCGATTGGGTTACCAATATTGAGAACACCTACTACATTATCGGCACTGTTGCGGGACCCCATCCGTATCCAATGATGGTAAGAGATTTTAATTCTGTGGTGGGTAAAGAGTGCCTCTGGCAGATGCCCGAGATGGTGGGCCGTCAGCCCGATATCATCATGGCCTGTGTGGGCGGTGGTAGCAATGCAATGGGCATCTTCTATGATTACCTCAACCTGCCCGATGTAAAACTCATTGGCGTGGAGGCCGCCGGCGAGGGAATCGCCTCCGGTAAGCATGCAGCAACCTTATCTGCCGGTATACCCGGCGTGCTGCACGGTAATCGTACTTACCTCATTCAAGACAGTAACGGACAGATCGCCGAGACCCACTCGGTATCGGCGGGATTGGATTACCCTGGCGTTGGCCCTGAGCACGCATGGCTGAAGGATTCAGCGCGTGCGCACTATGTATCGATTACCGATGATGAGAGCCTTGCGGCGTTTCACACGTGCTGTCGAATTGAAGGAATTATTCCAGCACTTGAAACGAGCCACGCGCTCGCCTATGCGGCAAAGCTCGCACCAACAATGGCAAAAGATAAAATTATCTTAGTCAATCTATCCGGCCGCGGCGATAAAGATATGCATACGGTGGCGGAAAAAAGTGGTCTAAGCCTCTAAAGAATCTACCGAATTCATCGTGTCGCGATTAAAAACCACCTTTTCTCGGATTCAGTCGACCGGTAGAACAGGCCTTATTCCCTACGTCACTGCAGGAGATCCCTCTCGCGAGTCGGTTGTTGCGCTGATGCATGTCTTGGTCCGTGAGGGCGCCGATGTGCTTGAGATGGGCGTGCCCTTTTCCGACCCAATGGCAGATGGCCCGGTGATTCAGCGCTCGAGCGAGCGCGCGTTAAGCCGACAGGTAAGTCTGCACGACTGTCTTAAGTGGGTGGCAGAATTCCGCACGACGGATTGCGCAACGCCGGTAGTCTTGATGGGTTATGCCAATCCAGTAGAGCGATTCGGTGTTGAGGAGTTTGCAAAAGCAGCGCACGACGCGGGCGTCGACGGTACGATTATCGTGGATTACCCGCCCGAGGAGTGCGAGGACTTCAGCCGTGTTCTTCAGAAAAGCAGTATTGACCCGATATTCCTACTCGCGCCCACCTCAACCCAGGCTCGAATGAAAGACGTTGCACGGCTTGGGTCTGGGTATCTCTACTATGTGTCGCTGCGCGGCGTGACGGGTGCAGCAAATATTGAGCCTCGGGCAGTTGCAGATCGCCTTGGCTTGATTCGCCAGTTCACAACCATGCCGATTGGCGTTGGATTTGGAATCAGTGATGCGACGTCGGCGGTCGCAGTGGCTGAATCGGCCGATGCCGTGGTGATTGGGAGTGCTCTAATTCGAATTATGGAAGATGCCCAAGCCACCGATCGCGACCCTATTGAGGCGGCTGGGGCCTTCATGGCCTCGATTCGATTGGCACTCGATACAATGCCGGCTAAACCTTCCCCGGAGACCGCATGAGTTGGCTCGATAAGATTCTTCCCCCAAAGATTCAGCGTTCAGAGGCGCCACGTCGAAGTGTGCCCGAGGGCTTGTGGCTAAAGTGCCCTTCCTGCGAGTCCGTTCTCTACCGGACGGACCTGGAGGGCAATCAGCAGGTCTGCCCTAAGTGTGACCACCACCTGCGTATTCGCGCTCGAGACCGTCTCGACAAACTGCTTGATCCCGAGGGCCGCTATGAAATCGGTCAGGAAGTCTTGCCGGTAGATACCCTGAAATTCAAAGATAGTCGCAAGTACCCCGATCGACTGTCCGAGGCGATGGAGCAGACCGGCGAGACCGATGCACTGATTGCGCTTGGCGGTGCAATTAAATCGGTTCCTGTTGTCGTGGCCTGCTTTGAGTTTGAGTTTATGGGCGGCTCCATGGGCTCGGTTGTTGGGGAGCGGTTCGTGCGTGCGGCTGAAGCGGCTCTCGAAACAAAGGTGCCATTTATTAGTATCACGGCCAGTGGTGGTGCCCGTATGCAAGAGGGCCTACTCTCACTGATGCAGATGGCACGAACAACAGCGGTTTTACAGCGACTATCGACAGCGAAACTGCCTTACATCTCGATTCTCACTGATCCCACGATGGGGGGCGTATCTGCGAGTTTTGCTTTCCTTGGCGATGTTGTGATTGCAGAGCCCAAGGCGCTTGTCGGATTTGCGGGTCCTCGTGTGATCGAGCAGACCGTCCGTGAGAAATTGCCCGCAGGATTTCAGCGGGCTGAGTTTCTGATGGAAAAGGGCGCGGTGGATCGTATCGTGGACCGTCGGAAAATGCGCGATGAGCTTGCGGATCTGCTGACCCTACTCATGCGCCAGCCGGCCGACGTGGTGCGCTAAGTTCTGCCCTGTTGACGCTTCGCTCACTTGGCATCGACCCTCAGCGCCTGGCTCTCCGAGATATCAGCGCAGCATCCGAGAACAATTGTCTTAGGATTAGAGCGTGTTGATCGTGTGGCACGTGAGATGGGGTTTGACTGCGCGCCAAGCGGCATTGATCTTGGCTGCACGACCATCATCGTGGGCGGCACCAATGGGAAGGGATCGACATGCGCCATGCTGGAGTCGGTTCTTGTGCAGGCGGGATATCGGGTTGCAACCTACACCTCACCGCATCTTATTCGGTTCAATGAACGCCTAAAATTTCAGGCTGAGCCCGTTTGCGATGAGGACTTAATTGAGAGTTTCGAGCGGGTGGAGGCAGCGCGCCAAGAGCTGACCGACTGCGCGTTGACCTACTTTGAATTTACGACACTTGCGATATTCGATCAGATCCGACGGGCAGCGGTTGATGTCGCCGTTCTCGAGATTGGACTCGGTGGGCGATTAGATGCAGTCAATGCTGCCCAGGCCCATTGCTCTGTATTGGTCTCCGTTGATCTCGATCATCAGGAGTATCTCGGCGATTCTCGCGACGTAATCGGCTGGGAGAAGGCGCATATTGCCCGCCCGGGAAGACCTTTTATCTGTGCTGACCCGGAGCCGCCGCCGAGCGTACGACAGGTCGTTACGTCGATTGGCGCCGATCTCTGGCAATTCGGTGTGGATTACAACTTTCAGGGCGATCGACAGCAGTGGAGTTGGGCGGGTCGTGGGCAACGCCGAAACGCACTCGCTTACCCTGCGTTGCGGGGGGCTAATCAACTGCTCAACGCCTCGGCCGCCTTGGCGGCATTAGCAAGCCTGCGAGATCTCATTCCAGTCACCCAAGGGGCTGTGCGGCAAGGGCTCGCATTAGTAGAGATCGCGGGACGATTCCAGGTGTTGCCCGGGCAGCCCGCAGTAGTCCTTGACGTTGCACATAATCCCCACGCGGCAGCAGTACTCGCCGTTAATCTCGATCAGATGGGTTTTTTCCCCACAACCATTGCGGTGGTTGGAATTCTTGGCGGCAAGGACGCGGCGCGAATATTTGAAAGGATTGGAGACCGGGTTGATCATTGGTGTCTTGCGTCGCTCGCGGGGGGTGATACGGGAGGCCGCGATCGAAGTGCAAAGGAGCTCGAGTTGATTTTGCATGCGGTGAATCCCAAGGCGAAGAGTGAGTGTTTTGAAACCCCAGAGTCGGCCTATCTGCGGGCTCAGACTCTCGCTCAGCCGAGTGATAGAATCGTGGCCTTCGGCTCGTTTCTCACCGTAGCCCCTCTTTCCGAACATCGCCATGCCCGCTGACAACGACTACCGTTCGTCTCCACGCGACACTCAAGGATCCGATCCGATGGCAGAGCACAAGCGTCGCGCACGGTGGCGTTTGCTAGGAGCGATCCTGATCGCGGGTTCTGTCGCGGCAGTCACGCCGTTTCTCCTAGAAGAGCAGGCCCGTCCTTTATCTCAGGATTTGTTAATCGAAATCCCGTCAAAGAATTCCAAGTTTACAAAAATAGAGTCGTTAAAGCCGCGGGATTCTGTAGCTCAGGAGTCGCCGACTCCCGCCCCCCCTGAACCCCCAGCAATACCCCAGGGGGCTGTAGCGATCGCAACACCAGAAGTCGCCAAGGAGTCTCCCGCAAAAGAGGCGCCGGCAAAAGAGACGCCGGCAAAAGAGGTCGCCAAAAAAGAAGCAGCCAAAAAATCAGAGGTCTCAAAAGATACGGCCTCAAAGACAAAGGGCTTGATGGTTCAGGTTGGTGCCTATGCGAAGGCGGAGTCTGCCGCGTCAACAAAGAAACGAATGGAGTCCGGCGGACACCGGGTTGTGATCGAGACCATTAAGGCCGCAGATGGATCTGATCGCCATCGCGTGCGTATTGGCCCGTTTGAATCGCGTGCTGCAGCGGAACAGGTTCGGGATCGTGCGAAGGCACAGGGTTACGATGCGGTTGTGGTGAACCCCTAATGGAGTACGTCGCCACATTTACCTGGATCGACTGGGTCGTGTTGGCGATTATTTCCGCATCCGTCGTGTTGTCAGTGGCCAGAGGGCTCGTGAAGGAGGTTGCGTCTCTCGCTGTCTGGGTCTTGGCGGTGGTGGGTGCGAGTCGGCTGGCGCATCTCCCGGCAGAGCTTTTGCCCCAGTGGCTGAGCGCTCCACTTCAACAGACGGCTGGCTTTCTAATTATTCTGGTCTTAATTCTTATGATTGGAAAGTTAATCACTATGGCATTAAAGGAGTTGGTCAGCGCGGTGGGTGTTGGAACCCTCGATCGAATTCTGGGGATTGGGTTTGGCCTTGCCAGGGGTGGCCTAATCGTTATCGTTCTTGCGATTCTTGCTGCGTTGACCTCATTGCCGACCCAATCGGTCTGGAAGGCTTCAAAAACGCGGAGTTTTCTGGAGTTAGGAATTAGAACCACTGCACCGTGGCTTCCCTCGTCGCTTGGTGATCGTTTGCAGGTACCGAGTGCTTCACAGCAGAACCAGGGGGTCGCGATATGTGTGGCGTGATTGGAATTGTTGGCCACACCGCAGTCAATCAACTTCTCTACGATGGCCTGTTGCTGCTTCAGCACCGCGGGCAGGATGCAGCAGGTATTGCGACTGCGCAGGGAAAGCGTATTCACATCCATCGCAGTAATGGCCTTGTCCGAGACGTATTCCGCACCCGCGACATGCGCAACCTCCAAGGCCAGATGGGGATTGGGCATGTCCGCTATCCAACGGCGGGAAGCGCATCAAACTCGGAGGAGGCCCAGCCCTTTTATGTGAACGCCCCGTTTGGCATTGTCCTTGGGCACAACGGGAACCTCACGAATGCTGAAGAGTTACAGCAGGACATGTATCGCCGAGATCGTCGTCATATCAATACGGAATCTGACTCTGAGGTCTTACTCAATGTATTTGCTCATGAACTCCAGCAGGCGGTTTCGGGCCTCTCCCTAGATCCCTCATCAATCTTTAAGGCGGTCTCTGCGCTGCATGCGCGGGCCAAGGGTGCATATGCCTGTGTGGTGATGATTGCAGGATACGGCATTGTGGCGTTTCGCGATGCCCACGGCATACGGCCACTCGCCTTAGGCCGCCACGCGGATGAGCGTGGCGAAGAGTGGATGGTCGCCTCGGAAACGGTCGCGATTCAGGGTCTTGGGTTCGCGCCGGTGCGCGATGTTGCACCGGGAGAGTGTTTGATCATCACGCTTGATGGCGAGATGCACTCCCAGATCTGCGCGCGCGAGACCGTTTTGAGTCCCTGTGTGTTTGAGTATGTCTATTTTGCAAGGCCCGATTCCGTGATTGATGGGGTCAGTGTTTACGATGCTCGGTTACGCATGGGGGAGTCACTTGCGGAGAAGATTCGCAAGCAGTTCCCGAAGGGCTCCATCGATGTCGTTATGCCTATTCCCGACTCTAGTCGTCCCGCCGCAATGCAGCTGGCCATGCGGCTCGGGATTGAGTACCGGGAGGGATTTATCAAAAACCGTTATATCGGCCGAACCTTCATCATGCCGGGACAGGCCGCGCGAAAAAAATCGGTGCGCCAGAAATTAAATGCGATTGCCTCTGAGTTTAAAGACAAGAAGGTCTTGATTGTGGATGACTCCATCGTACGTGGCACGACGAGCCAGGAGATTGTTCAGATGGCGAGAGATTCCGGGGCCAAGCAGGTGGTATTTGCCTCGGCAGCGCCGCCCGTCCGATTCCCGAATGTCTATGGTATTGATATGCCCACTCGGGGCGAGCTTATCGCCTTTGGCCGTAACGATGACGAAATTTGTAAGGCGATTGGGGCTGATGCCCTGATTTATCAAGATATTGAGTCGATGAAGAGCGATATCTTGAGCCTGAATCCAAAGCTTCGTGGCCTTGAGGCTTCCTGCTTTGATGGCCAGTACATTACGGGCGATGTCACCGAGCGGCTTCTCGACTTACTTGAAAGCGCACGAATTCAGGGCGGTGAGCAGGCCACTCGGCAGCAGCTAGCATTAAACTTGCACCATGACGACTAAACCGCCTTCCAAATCCTCAACGCGTCGCGACCTTGGTTTTTCCACAAGGGCCGTGCGGGCTGGAACAACCCGATCAGACTTTGGTGAACACTCCGAGGCCATGTATCTAACCTCAAGCTTTGTGTTTGACGATGCAGAGCAGGCTGCAAGACGTTTTCAGAATAAAGAATCGGGTGTGGTCTATTCCCGCTTTACAAACCCCTCAGTGCAGATGTTCGAAGAGCGGCTTGCGTCGCTCGAGAGTGCTGAGCGCTGTGTTGCAACAAGCTCGGGAATGTCAGCGATATTGGCGACCTGCATGGGCCTGTTGAAGGCGGGAGACCATATCGTCTCGACACCGAGTCTATTTGGTGCGACTGTGCAGCTCTTTGATAATTACCTGTCAAAGTTTGGCGTCGCCGTCAGCTATGTGAGTCTCACAGATCCCGCAGCCTGGGCGGCGGCGATTTTGCCCAATACGCGTTTACTTTACCTGGAAACACCCTCTAATCCCCTGACCGAAATTGCTGATGTCCAAGCGATCGCAGCAGTGGCAAAGTCTGCGGGTGTGCCCTTGGTGGTTGATAACTGTTTTTGTACGCCCGCCCTGCAGCAGCCATTAGCCCTGGGCGCAGACCTTGTCTTACATTCGGCCACCAAATATATCGATGGGCAGGGGCGTGTTCTGGGGGGTGCGGTGGCGGGATCTTCAGCACTCATTGAGCCGATCTTTCAAGTCGTCAGAACCTGCGGGCCATCGTTGTCACCCTTTAATGCCTGGGTGCTGCATAAGGGCCTCGAGACGCTCAAGATCCGGATGAAGGCCCATTCCGAATCCGCACGGGCGCTTGCCAGTTGGTTGGAAGGACATTCGGCAGTGAGCCGTGTGCTCCATCCCGCATTACCCTCCCATCCGCAGCATGCCTTAGCGATGAAGCAGCAGACGGCTGGTGGCGCGATTGTCTCCTTTGAGGTTCACGGTGATTCAGCGCAGTCGCAGCGTGAGAATGCCTATCGCGTTATTAACGCGGTGGAGGTCATGTCGGTCACCGGTAATCTGGGCGACACGCGGACAACCATTACCCATCCGGCAACCACAACCCATGGTCGTATCTCTGAAGAGGCACGGCAGAAGGCGGGAATCAAGCAGTCATTGATTCGAATTGCGGTTGGGCTCGAAGAGATTGACGATCTCAAGGCCGATCTCGAGCGTGGATTTTCCACACAGTAATTCCCAAGGAAATAGGCATCCACAAGATCCGCCGCATCGGGATTTGTGTACCGATTGTGGCGTCTCTCGAACTGCGAATCCCAAGCGTTGTGCTTATGCCTGTCAATTTATTGCACCGGACTATCCGCGCATGGAAGAGCAGGTCCATGGCCGTGCCCGCCGTGAGTTCCAGGGTGATGAGCGTTTTTTTGGGCCCTATCAGGCCCTCTATCGTGCATCACTGAGAAGTCCGTTACCGGGTGCCCAGTGGACGGGCATTACGACACGTATTGCAGAGCGGTTATTCGAAGAGAAAATGGTCGATGCAGTGCTGACCATGGCACCAGACCCGAATGATTCCTGGCGGCCGGTCCCGATACTGGTGAAATCAAAGGAGGGGCTTGCCAACTGCCGGGGCATGCGTATGGGCTATGCGCCACTCTTATCACTCCTCGAGCCCGCGATTGCTCAGGGTGTTGAGCGGCTGGCTGTTATTGGAATTCCCTGTCAGGTCTATGCATTGCGAGCACTCGAGAGAGAACTGAAGTTAAAGAAGCTCTACGTGATCGGCACACCCTGCTCAGATAACACGACAACAGAGCGATTCCATGAGTTCTTAAAGCTCTTATCGCCGTCACCGGAGACGATAACCTACCTGGAGTTCTGCGCTGATTATCATGTCGAGATTCGGTTTCGTGATGGCCATAAAAAGAGAATCCCCTTTCTTCTTCTCCCGCTTTCAAAATTACCGCCTGATTTTTTCCCGCTCACCTGCCGTACCTGCGTGGATTACACCAATGTCTTATCGGATATCACAGTGGGCTATATGGGAGGAGAAGGGGCGCAGTGGTTGATCGTTCGTAACGATGCGGGATTAGAGTTACTGGATTTGTTGGGCACTGAGGTTCAGCTCTGCGCCCCGGGTAGTGCAGGTCGGCGATATGGCCCTGTGAAAGGGTTTATGGAGAACACGCGTCGGGCGGCGGGTGGGCTGCCGCTGCGTTCGATGCCGAACTGGCTGCGTCCGTTTCTCGGATGGTTAATGCCAAAGATTGGCCCCCGGGGTCTGGAGTTTGCCCGTGCCCGGGTCGAGATGAAGGCGATTGAGACGGTGATTCATCTCAAGCGCGAGGAGCCGAAGCGGATGAAGTCGATGATTCCAGATCATGTCTGGGCGCTGACTCAGCCGTATGGCATTACCCGGCAAGACGACGCTGTCACCCGGAAAGCTGATTAATGAAAATCTCGAGAATGGGTCTCAAGATTACCGACTAGCTGGGATAACAAACGAGTCTGATCTTCAACGCGCTGAGCCAAGAGGTGCTGGACCTGTCCTTTAGAGCTAGGGTCAATGCCTTGGTCACGCTGCCAGGTGCCATAGACCACCATGAGCTGGGCGTAGAGCACTGCTTTATAAAAGCGCTCTAATACATTTGGCCAGACAATGACATTAATAATGCCGGTGTCATCTTCAAGCGACACAAATAGAGTTCCATTTGCAGTGCCTGGCCGCTGCCGATGAGTGACAAGACCGGCGGCACGAGCCAGTTGGCCATGTCGGTAGCCTGCGAGACGGGCAGCAGGCTGGATGCCTTGGCAGTCCAGTGTATGACGCAGTAACGCCAAGGGGTGTCGTCCGAGGGTGAGCCCGAGGCTTGCGTAATCTGCAGCTGTATTCTCGGCCTCAGTAGGCGGGGTCAGGGCAATCGGGGTCTCGTTGATTCTTGTATTTTTGAGCACTGCCGGCAGGCGGTGCTGGCCACTGGACTGCCATGTCGCCTGATGACGGTTGCCTGCCAGTGATTGCAGAGCCCCACTTGCGGCAAGACAGTTGAGATCCTGACGGTCTAGTGATGCTCGAATTGCAAGATCTTCAACGGTTTCAAACTGCAGGCAGTCTTGTCTTGCCTCAATAATGCGTTGCATTCCATCGGCCGATAGACCGGCGATTCGATTTAAGCCAAGCCGAACCCCATGGTCGTGAGCCGCTCTCCGGGCTTGAGATGACGGTAGTTGATGGTGTCCTAACCGGCGTTCTAGACAGCTTTCAATGGCGCTAATCTGTACATCCACTGGCAGTACAACAACACCATTTCTGCGGGCATCCTGCACGAGCTGCGAGGGTGAATAAAACCCAAGGGGTTGGGCATTGAGCATAGCGGCAAGAAAAGCGTCGGGATGATGACACTTGATCCAGCAGCTCACATAAACCAGTAGTGCAAAACTTGCGGCATGGGACTCTGGAAATCCGTACTCGCCGAACCCTTCAATCTGTCGAAATACACGATCTGCAAAGCTACGGGTATAGCCCCGTGTCAGCATGCCATCCACAATACGGTCGTGAAATTTCTCGAGACCACCCTTACGACGCCAGGCCGCCATTGATCGGCGGAGTTGATCCGCCTCGCCGGCAGTGAAGCCGGCCGCAAGAATTGCGAGTTGCATGACCTGCTCTTGAAATATCGGCACACCCAGTGTTCGAGAGAGCGCTTCACGGACTGCAGCCCCCGGGTATTCAATGGGCTCAAGCCCCTGTCGTCGCTTGAGGTAGGGATGGACCATTCCCCCTTGAATGGGGCCGGGCCGAACGATGGCGACCTCGATCACAAGGTCATAAAAGCATCGTGGTCGCAGCCTCGGTAGCATGGCCATCTGGGCTCGGGACTCGATCTGAAATACGCCGATGGTCTGTGCTGCACAAATCATGTCGTAGGTATCGCTGTCTTCAGCAGGGATGTCCTGTATCTGAAAGGGGCGGCCAACTTTCTGGCTAATGCACTCAAGAGCACGCCGTATTGCAGAGAGCATGCCAAGCGCTAAGACATCAACCTTTAAAAGCCCGAGTGCTTCGATATCATCTTTGTCCCATTGAATAACACTACGGTCGGGCATCGCAGCATTCTCAACCGGCACGAGATCGGATAGTCGTGTGCGGGCAATGACAAACCCGCCGACATGCTGTGAGAGATGGCGAGGAAAACCAATGAGCTCATTGCAAAGCGCGGCCCAACGTTGGCAGAGGGCTGCCACGGGTTGCGCTATGACAAGATTGCGTTCATTAAAGGCTGGAAGGCTCAGGGCCTCACTGACCGTCTCTTCTAGGGTATTGGCATTAATCTGCCGCCCATCCCACCATTGATGTTGTTTGGCAACATGCTCAATGATTTCTAACGGCAGGCCCAACACCTTGCCAACATCCCGCAAGGCCGAGCGTGGCCGATAGGTAGTTACCGAGGCCGCAAGGGCTGCCCGGTCGCGGCCGTACTTCTGATAGATGTATTGAATAACTTCCTCTCGGCGTTGATGTTCAAAATCCACATCAATATCGGGGGGCTCATCACGCTCTTTAGAGATAAATCGCTCAAAGAGCATATTCATACGGTCGGGGTCGACTTCGGTGATCCCTAGGCAGTAACACACGGCAGAGTTTGCTGCAGAGCCTCGACCCTGGCAGAGAATGCCCTGGCGCCGTGCGAACGCAACGATATCGAAAACAGTTAGAAAGTAAGGCTCGTAGTGCAGCTCATGAATTAAGGCGAGTTCATGCTCAATCTGCGCGCGAACTTTCTTGGGTACACCTTGTGGGTAGCGTTCAAGATTAAAACGTCTGCGCAGGCCCTCTTCTGTCAGATGTCTGAGCCATTGGCTTGGCGTGAACCCCGGGGGTGCAATCTCATCGGGATATTCGTAACGCAGTTCATCTAAAGAGAAACGACATCGTTGGCTGATCTCAAGGCTAGTGGCAAGCATCTCAGGGGGATAGAGACGGGCTAACCGTGCCCGATGCCGCAGATGCTGTTCTGCATTGGGTGTGAATCGCTTGCCGCAGGCCGATAGCGTTAGGCCGTAGCGGATCGCTGTAAGCGTATCGGCCAGAGGTTTACGGGAGCGTCGATGCATGACGACATCACTCGTGGCGGTGATCCGAATTCGATACAGTGCTCCAATGGCCTGAAGATAATCACGCCATATGGCGTCATCACCACGAAGTAGCAGGCAGCAGGCAATATAAAGTCGGTCTGTAAATCGATGGTGAAGCCATTGGGCTGCCTGGTGATGCTGGGCTGCTTCTGCCTGAGGCGCTGGCTGCCAGAGCACGATACACTCAGGTAATCCATTATCAAGATCGGTAAGGACAAGTCGGTAGTGGCCTTTGAGTTCACGGCGACGGGTCTGGGTAATGAGGTAACCGAGTTGCGCATAGCCTTGCCGTGACATTGCGATAATCGAGAGCCGGCCATAGAGTTCAACGGATTCGAACTGGGCGCCAATTAGTAATTGCAGGCCAATTGATTTGGCTGCGACATGGGCCTGCACAACACCGGCAACCGAGGCTTCATCTGTAATTGCAAGTGCCTGATACCCCAATGTCTGCGCACGGGTAACCAGCTCTGCTGGTCGTGAGGCGCCTGATAAAAATGAATAGTGGGTTCTGCAGAAGAGCTCTGCAAATCCTATGGAGCGCTCGCTATCCATCGTGATGGTGTTGCATCAGCTAAAAAAACCGTGGAGATACCAGTTATAGGCGGGGGTGCGAAAGATCCATAGCAGGGCCTCATGCCGGGTTTTGGCGACGAAATAATCGCGCTGTGCAGCACCATTTGGCGTGTCATCCCACCATCCAGCCTCAATTCGTTCCGGTCCGGATAGGAGTTGCAGTGGGCCGTGGTAACTTGGCCGGTGGTCTTTCATGGCCAATAAGAGTGGTGTTGTCAAAAGCCAGCTGGGTCGGTGCGCATCTCGGCTGTGGCCTAGCGCAGGGGGGGTTGTTGAAAATAATTCATGCGATGCGGTCGAGGCTTTTTCTGGACGATGGTCGTCATGAATATCGAGCCCATGGACCTGAGAGTCTCCCAAGCGTGCTTGGAGCCGTTCAATGAGCTCGTGTAGGGCCTGTTCGGTGTCGCGGCCACCGCCTAAGAAATCCGCTGTGCGATGAGGGAGTGATGTAACACTAGAGGTATCGAGTGTGATGCGGTAGACCGGACGAGAAATAGCGCGGTGTGATTGGATTCGTGCAAGGCGTTCACTGAGTAGCCGTACAAAGCGTTGGTGTTGGCGTGCTGGACTTGCAAAGCCTAGGCGTAGGATTGTTGGTGGGGGTTGATCGTGGTGGAGTGTGAGTTCGATCGTATTGACACCAAACTGTCGGGTGATTAACCAGGCCTCTAATTCTTGGAAGATGTAGCCTGCGGCCTGCTCAATGAGTGTAGCGTTATCTGCGCGAGCTGGTAGTTCGCGTTCCTGGCGAAAAAATTCTGGGCTCGTGACCCAGGGCCGTAGATCAGGTGCGTGTCCGTAAGCGCTATCTAGGGCCTGTAGCAATGATTTTCCAAATCGTCGGTTAAGCCCGCCGCGTGGAAGCGCCGTGAGTTGGCCAATTGTTCGAATGCCCATGCGTTGAAGTAACTCGATATGCGGCTGGGCTTCTGTAATGACATCAATAGGTAACGTATGCAGTATTTCGTCAGAACAGAAAGGTGTGTCGGGCCTCGCATCAGGCGCTATTTCGAGTGCCATCCATAGGGCGGATCTTGGGGTTGGCCCGCATGCCATCTGAATGGTGTCTGGCGCAGACCATCCAAAGGCGTGCCACCCGCGTGTTAATCGTTGGCACAGCTTTTCCTTCCCACCCCATAAACGAAGACTAGATTGCACTTCGAGTAATAAGGCCTCGCTTGTATCGTCAATACTCACACAGGGCGTAAATTGCAGTGCCCACTGGGCCATACGCTGTACAGCCTGCAGGGGAGATTCAGTCGCGGACTGCCGAACAGCGCTGGGAAGGGGCTGGTAAAAGGGTGCCCGATAACGGGCGGGAATCACGCATGCGATCCATAGCATGAAGGGCTTCCGGAGGTGTTGGATAAGAAGAGAGGGTTTGTGGTGTGGGGGCTGCAATAATCGCCTGACGATCATCAAGTGTGCGCAGACCACTACCGGGTATTGGGATTGCAATATCAATAGCCTGCGTCATGACAGGACCGCGTCGCTTGATAATTTGAACAGCAAGATCAGGATAACGCCTTGGCAATAAAAGCATGCGTAGGGGTGCAGGTGATGCATGGTATTGGGCATCAAATGGACGAAATACAAATACGAGTCCCTGGGTACCAGAGGCTGCTAATTGAAGCCGCCGCAATAACTCTGGCCGTACATGGGGTGTTCGCTGCTCTGATTGGGTCTGGGCACTGGGGTTACCAAGCCAGGTCACGAGCGCACCAAATTGATTGCTTTTAATAGATTGTTCAACTGCCCAGAGCCGATCAATTGGTTTTTCTGCATGGACAACTAAGAGCCTGGTGTGATCAATTTCCATTGCCGCGAATGCAGGCGCGTAAGGCGTGTGCGGTGGCGTGAGTAAGACAATATGTTTTTTGGCTTGTGTGAGTTGGCGTAAGGTTGGGGCTAGAAAACGTAGCTCACCAATACCCAAGTCGTTCGCTAAGAGTTCGATGAGTGTGCTGCGTGGCCAGCCATTACCCGGTAGTTCTCGGTCGAGCAGGCGAAAACTACTGCTAACCCCTGGCGTTGGGGCCTGATGAATGGCTTGGCCACGCCAAAGGGCTGGGTGTGCAAGGGGGGTGGGCGTATTCACAGCGTACTGGGGTTGCGGATAACACCAACACCTAGCCCCTCAATGGCGAATTCACCATCACTGGGATGGACCACGATTGGTTCGAAGTCTGGGTTTTCGGGTAGCAGATGAATCTGGCTGCCTTTGCGCTGAAAGCGTTTGACGGTGACATCATCTTGGATACGGGCAACAACAATCTGCCCGTTACGGACATCGGTAGCACCGCCAGGAAGTTTTTTTACGGCTAGCAAATCATTTTCCAAAATGCCGGCATCCCGCATGCTCATGCCGCGTACTTTTAGAAAATAATCCGGGGCCTGTGCAAATAAGGCGGGATCAATTGCGTAGTGGGATTCAACATGTTCTTGGGCCAAAATGGGATGGCCCGCAGCAACACGGCCGACCAATGGAATGCTGAGCCACTCTGACAGAGTGGCTGATGATTCTGAGGCGAAATCTTTGACAAGACGAATACCCCGAGAGGCCCCGGAGGTGAGCGTGATGACACCTTTTCGGGCCAGTGCTTTGAGATGTTCTTCAGCCGCATTGGGTGATTTAAACCCTAGGGCATTACAGATATCCATACGGGTTGGCGGAAACCCGGTTTGTGCAATATGCTGACTAATCAGATTCAGAATCTCTTGCTGGCGGGCGGTGAGCGCTTTCATGGGACAGGCCTTTGGTTACTGAATGGATGTACAGTACTCGCTTCAGGGCTAAACTGCAAGCCCTTCGATAAATGCTTTCAAGGGTTTGCCTTAATTCCCTTTTGAAAAGCTAACTCATTGATATTTAAAAAACTTTTTGATTGCCCATCATGTCCGCTGCTGAAAAATCCCATGACCACGCCAGACCGAACCCTTTTCTGTCGGCCTTACCTATTTCCTCATTCGCGATGGTGATGGGCTTATCGGGTCTGGCCTTGATCTGGGGGCGTGTGGCTAACTTAGGCTGGCTGCCGGGTCTGTCGAGCGGGGCAGCGCTGGGGTTGTCCTTACTCGTCGGATTAACGTTTGTGGTGGTGTTGGTGCTGTATATCCGCAAGTGGACTCGCAACCATCAACAGGTCTATGAAGAATGGCTGCACCCGGTGAAGTCATCATTTTTCGCAGCCGTTTCGGTTTCCTTTGCATTGGTGGCGACTGTTGCCTTGGGCGCCTTTTCGCCTCTCGCCTTACCCCTATGGCTGGTGGGTGCGGTCTTGCAGGTGGTGGCAATGACAATGGTGTTAAACGCATGGGTACATCGTGAGAATCTGCAGCCCGGACATGCGACACCCGCCTGGTTTATTCCTGCAGTGGGTAATGTGGTGATCCCACTTGCGGGGGTGCGGCTTGGATTTTTAGAGGTCTCTTGGTGGTTTTTCGCGGTAGGTCTTTTGTTTTGGGTGGTGTTCCTCACGTTGGTGATGACACGGCTATTGTTTGTGCAGCCCCCGTTGCCTGAGCGGCTGACTCCAACGCTCTGTATTTTGTTGGCACCGCCGGCAGTTGGATTTCTGTCCTGGCTTCAATTGACTGGGCAGCATCCGAACGCGGCCGGCTTAGACCCGATGGGCCATGTGCTGTTTGGTCTCGCCTTATTCTTTGCATTATTTCTTGTGATCCAGGCGCGCCGCTTTGCGACCTTGCCGTTTTACCTGTCGTGGTGGGCATTCTCGTTCCCTGTGGCGGCGTTCACGACCGCCACCTTGGTCTATGCGCAGTTTGTACCTACTGGTTTTATGCAGGCGCTCTCGGTTGCTATGGTGACCCTATCAACGGCGCTGATCACCTGGCTTTTTATACGCACGATAGTGGCGATCCTGCGTAATGAAGAGCAGCTGACGGATTAATCGTCTGCGCTAGCTTGCGAGCCGAATTGCAAAGCCAATAAATAGAAGTCCCACAACCGTAGTGCTGCCTGCGACTAGCCAAGGCCGGGCACTGAATTTTTCTTGGAGGTGCACGCCACCAAAAATTAGGGCTGAGAGGTAAAGGGCGCTACAGATCTGCACGATGATGCCGAGCACGAGAAAAGATAACGCAGGATAGGGATAGCTCGGATCAACAAATTGAATAAAAAAAGAAATAAAAAACATAATTGCCTTTGGATTCAATAGGCTGATCGTGAGTGCCGTACGAAAAGGCTGTCGCATACTCTGGGTTGCGGCGGACACTTCGGTTCTCGAGAGTCGAATGAATCCTGCGCGAATTAATCCAAAGCCAAGCCAGGCGAGGTAGGCTGCGCCTGCGAATTTAAGCGCAGTAAAAATCGTTGCCGAGGCGTACAAAACAGAGGCCACACCGGTTGCTGCGAGCACCATCAGAATGGTGTCGCCTACAAAAATTCCACAGGAGGCCCGATAGCCCGCACCAATTCCATGGCGCGAGGCAAGGGTCATGACATACAGCGAGTTCGGTCCAGGCAGTAAGACAATAAAAACTGTACCGAGAATAAAAGTGGTGAGATCGGTAACCCCGTAGATCACCGTGTTTTATCACTCCACAGTATGCCGCCCGTTGCCCAGTCTGTTTTTTTGATGTCGTAGAAAAGAATATCAACGGCCTCGGGGCTGCCCCCTAAGACCTGAACCGTGGTCTCGGTCAGGGCCTTGGCATAGGCACGTTTTTGTTCCTCGGTGCGGCCTTCAAAAAACTCTACTCGAATCGTTGGCATGGGCGTTCTCCTTATGGGCAAGTTAAAACAGGGTCTGATTTGGGGTGAAGTCGTATGACAGACAGAGGTCTTACATCCCGGTGTAGTTCGGTCCTCCGCCGCCCTCGGGGGTCACCCAGACAATATTCTGAGTCGGATCTTTGATGTCGCAGGTTTTGCAATGCACGCAATTCTGGGCATTGATTTGTAATCGTGCACCGTCGGCAGGTGCATGAATTGCATTACCCGAGGCATCAAGATACTCATAAACACCGGCTGGGCAGTAACGGCTTTCGGGCCCCGCAAATCGAGCCAGGTTTGTCGCAACGGGCACTGAGGAGTGTTTTAGGGTCAGATGAGCGGGTTGGTTTTCTTCGTGGGCGGTGCCGGATAAGAACACCGACGAGAGCCGATCGAAGGTGAGCCTGCCATCGGGTTTTGGGTAGTCAATGGGCGTGCATTCTGAAGCGGGTTTTAAGGTGCAGTGGTCGGGTGTCGTGCTGTGTAAGGTCCAGGGCGCCTGTCCACCCAATAGTTTCTGATCAATCCCCACGATCAGGGTGCCAAGCCACAGGCCTTTTGACATTGCTGGCTTAAAGTTACGTGCTCGGTAGAGTTCCTCGCGCAGCCAGGAGCGCTCAAACTGAGTCGCGTATTCAGTGGGCTCAGCAGCAGGAGAGTCCTTCGCGAGTTCTTTGGCAACCGCCTCAGCGCAGAGCATGCCGCTTTTGATTGCCGCATGGCTTCCTTTAATACGTGAGGCATTGAGAAAACCCGCATCACATCCGAGCAAGGCACCGCCCGGGAAGGTTAATTTGGGTAGGCAGTTCAGGCCGCCTGCAGTGATCGCCCGCGCGCCGTAACCAATGCGTTTGCCACCTTCGAGAAAGGTCCGAATTTTGGGATGGGTCTTGTAGCGTTGAAACTCCTCGAACGGAGATAGCCAAGGGTTGTCGTAATTAAGCCCGACGACATAGCCGATGGCGACTTGATGATGATCAAGGTGATACATAAACGAGCCGCCATAGGTGCGGCTATCCAGGGGCCAGCCGGCGGTGTGGATGACAAGTCCGGGTTGATGCTGGTCGGGATCGATTTCCCAGATCTCTTTAAGTCCGATACCGTAAGACTGTGGGTCCTTTCCGGCATCGAGTTTAAATTGGTGAATTAATTGTCTGCCGAGGTGGCCACGTGACCCCTCGGCAAATAGGGTGTAGCGGCCCAGCAAGGCCATACCCCGTTGAAATTGCGTGCCCGGGTTGCCGTCTTTACCGATCCCCATATCGCCCGTTGCAACACCTTTTACCCGGCCATCAGGGTGGTAGAGCACATGGGCGGCTGCAAAGCCTGGGAAAATCTCAACGCCAAGGGCCTCGGCCTGCTGCGCCATCCAACGGGTGACATTGGAGAGGCTGACAACATAATTTCCATGATTTTTAAAGCAGCCGGGCAGCATCCATTGCGGAAAGATGGTGGCCTTGGTCGGCGACAGCAGCATAAAGCGGTCTTCGGATACTGCCGTTGTAATGGGCGCACCCAAGGACTTCCAATCGGGCAGTAATTCATTGATTGCAATTGGGTCCATCACGGCACCCGAGAGAATATGGGCCCCCGGCTCAGATCCCTTTTCGAGAACACAGACCCGAATCTCTTGGCCCATCGCGAGACCGAGCTGCCTGAGTCTAATTGCGGCCGATAAGCCCGCAGGCCCTGCGCCCACAATGACGACGTCGTAGTCCATGGATTCGCGCTCCTGCTCGAACAGCGCTTGTGTCGTGGGGTCCATCACCTGATCTCCGAGAAAACAGCCTGAACCCGTTACACTATCAGGGTTTCCTCTCTCTTTCGGAGCAGTCCATGAACAAGGTGTTTCCCAACGCAAACGCAGCCCTTCAGGATGTGTTGCGTGACCAGCAGACCTTGGCGGTCGGCGGGTTTGGCCTGTGTGGTATCCCCGAGGCGTTGATTCTGGCGGTGCGCGATAGTGGTGTGAAAAATCTGACCTGCATTAGCAATAACGCTGGCGTGGATGGCAAGGGCCTCGGGCTGTTGCTGGAATCCCGTCAGGTGAAAAAAATGATTGCCTCCTACGTGGGTGAGAACAAGGAATTTGAGCGCCAGTTTCTATCAGGAGAGTTAGAGCTTGAGTTCACCCCACAGGGCACCCTTGCGGAAAAACTACGTGCCGGCGGTGCGGGGATCCCGGCGTTTTATACGCGAACGGGAGTTGGCACGGTGGTTGCGCAGGGCAAAGAGATCCGCGAGTTTCATGGCAAGCCCTATGTGATGGAAGAATCGCTCGTTGCGGATATCGCATTGGTCAAGGCCCAGAAGGCCGATCGCTCGGGCAATCTTGTTTATAACCTGACCGCGCGCAACTTTAATCCGAATGTCGCGATGGCCAGCCGTATGACCATTGTCGAGGTCGAGGAGATTGTGGAAAACGGGGTCCTAAGCCCCGACGAAATTCACACGCCAGGAATCTTTGTGAAACGTATTGTGCTGAATACAACCCCCGCGAAATATATTGAAAACAGGACGACACGATAATGGCCTGGACTCGTGAAGAAATGGCGGCCCGCGCGGCCAAAGAATTGCGCGATGGTTTTTACGTCAATCTCGGGATTGGACTGCCTACCCTGGTTGCCAACTATGTGCCTGCAGATATTGAGGTGTGGCTTCAGTCTGAAAATGGTCTTCTGGGAATTGGCCCCTTTCCAACCGAGGAAGAAGTCGATCCTGATCTGATCAATGCCGGCAAGCAGACGGTAACAACACTGAAGGGCTCATCAATTTTCTCAAGTGCTGATTCATTTGCGATGATTCGTGGCGGTCATATCAATCTGGCGATTCTTGGCGCAATGCAGGTCTCAGAGCGCGGAGATCTTGCCAACTGGATGATTCCGGGCAAGATGGTCAAAGGCATGGGTGGCGCGATGGATCTCGTTGCGGGTGTTGATCGGGTTGTGGTGTTGATGGAGCACACAGCGAAGAAAAAAGATGGCTCGCAAGACATCAAGATCCTACCTTCTTGCACGCTGCCGCTGACGGGGGTCGGTGTCGTCAACGAGATCATTACAGACCTCTGCGTTTTAAGTGTAACGATCAAAGGTCTTGAGCTGCGAGAGATGGCGCCTGGTGTTACGGTGGACGAGATCCGAAGTAAAACTGGCTGCCCCATTATCGAGTGAGCTAACGAGCCGATATGACCAAATATGTCTTTGTCACTGGCGGTGTTGTGTCGTCTCTCGGGAAGGGGATTGCGGCCGCGTCGCTTGGGGCCTTATTAGAGTCGAGGGGTCTTCGGGTAACGATGATCAAAATGGATCCCTATCTCAACGTCGACCCCGGTACGATGAGCCCTTTTCAGCATGGCGAAGTCTTTGTGACCGAAGATGGCGCAGAGACCGATCTCGATCTCGGCCACTACGAGCGTTTTATCAGCGCTCGGATGCATAAACATAATAATTTTACGACTGGCCAGATCTATGATTCCGTGCTGCGCAAAGAGCGACGTGGCGAATATCTTGGCAAGACCGTACAGGTCATTCCCCATATCACCAACGAGATTCAGGATTTCATCTCAAAGGGCGCTCGGGTGGGCCAGCCCGACGAGGCCGAGGTGGCGATTGTGGAGGTTGGCGGAACAGTTGGCGATATTGAGTCACTTCCGTTTCTTGAGGCCATTCGTCAGTTAAGCCTCCAGCAGGGTCGGCGTAGCAGCTGTTTTGTTCACCTGACCCTCGTGCCCTTTATTCCTTCAGCAGGGGAGCTAAAAACAAAACCAACCCAGCATTCGGTTCAGAAACTGCGCGAGATCGGTATTCAGCCCGATGCCTTACTCTGCCGGGCCGACCGTCCGATCCCGGAGGAAGAGAAAGACAAAATCTCACTCTTCTCCAATGTCCAGCGAGAGGCTGTGATTTCGGTCTGGGATGTGGATTCTATTTACCGAATCCCGCGGATGTTGTCGGAGCAGGGTCTTGATGCGTTGATCTGCGATGTGCTGGGCTTATCGCCAAAGGCCTCTCATTTGGCAGTTTGGGATGACCTCGTCGATCGGCTTGACCATCCCGAGCTCACCGTCCGAATTGCGATGGTGGGTAAGTATGTTGATCTAACGGAATCCTATAAATCGCTGACAGAGGCGCTGATTCATGCGGGCATGCACACGCGCTCACGGGTGGCGATTGACTACATTGATTCTGAGGCCATTGAGTCGCAGGGCGTTGAAGTCCTTCGGGGGTTTGACGCGATCTTGGTGCCGGGCGGATTTGGTAAACGTGGTGTTGAGGGAAAGATTTCTGCAATCCGTTACGCCCGAGAGCAGAAGATTCCCTATCTAGGAATTTGCCTGGGAATGCAGCTAGCCGTGATTGAATTCGCCCGCCACAAGGCAGGCCTTCTTCATGCCAATTCCACTGAGTTTGATCCCGCAACAAAAGAGCCTTTGATTGCGCTGATCACTGAGTGGAAATCCTCGGATGGACGGATTGAACAGCGAGATGCATCGTCCGACCTCGGTGGCACGATGCGGCTTGGTGCCCAGGCCTGTGCAATTCGGCCCGATACGCTCGCCCAGAGTATCTACGGAGCCCAGGTCAATGAGCGGCATCGACATCGCTACGAAGTCAACAATCGACTGCGTCCCACGGTGGAGGCGGCCGGTCTTGTGGTGGCGGCGGAGACGCCTCATGAACAGTTGGTCGAGATTGTTGAACTTCCCCGGGCCGAACATCCATGGTTTATGGGGGTGCAGTTCCACCCCGAGTTCACCTCAACCCCGCGACAAGGCCATCCGCTGTTTACCAGTTTTATCACCGCAGCCATTGCACAACATCGACAATAAGCCAACAATGCCAATCCAAGAAGGGGTGAACGACCGATGAAACTCTGCGGATTCGACGTTGGTATTAGACAACCATTTTTTCTGATCTCGGGTCCTTGTGTGGTGGAGTCTGAGCAGTTACAAATGGATTGCGCAGGTCGCCTGAAAGAGATCTGTGGCGCCCTGGGTATTCCTTTCATTTTTAAGTCGAGCTACGACAAAGCAAACCGCTCCTCCGGGAGTTCGTTTCGCGGGCTCGGGATGGACAAGGGCCTCGAGATCCTGGCGAAGGTTCGAAAGACGCTTAATGTCCCCATCCTGACCGATGTTCACAGTGAATCAGAGATTGCCCAGGTGGCGGGCGTTGTAGATGTTTTGCAGACCCCCGCTTTTTTGTGTCGTCAGACCGATTTCATTCGTGCGGTTGCCCAAAGCGGAAAGCCCGTCAACATAAAAAAGGGGCAGTTTCTTGCACCCTCGGACATGAAGCACGTGATTCAAAAGGCCCGCGATGCAGCGCAGGAGTCGGGCCTGGACCCCGATCGATTTATGGCCTGCGAGCGTGGTGCGAGTTTTGGTTATAACAACCTGGTGAGTGATATGCGAAGCCTCGCCATCATGCGGGAGTCGGGCTGCCCTGTGGTGTTTGATGCCACCCACTCGGTGCAACTGCCCGGTGGCCAGGGCGCCTCTTCGGGGGGTCAGCGCGAGTTTGTGCCGGTGTTATCGCGGGCAGCAATCGGGGTTGGTGTTGCAGGAGTCTTTATGGAGACACATCCCAATCCCGCGAAGGCGCTCTCGGATGGACCTAATGCGGTGCCACTGCATCGGATGGAGGCCTTGCTCACCCAGCTGGTGGCAATTGATCGCACGGTGAAGAGCCAGCCTTATCTCGAAGATGATTTTAATTAAGGAAAAACGATGACTGCGATTGTTGATCTGATTGGCCGAGAAATTATTGATAGCCGCGGCAACCCCACTGTCGAATGCGATGTCTTGCTTGAGAGCGGTGTGATGGGCCGTGCCGCCGTGCCCTCTGGCGCATCAACGGGATCTCGTGAGGCCATTGAACTTCGTGATGGTGACAAAGGCCGTTATCTGGGCAAAGGCGTGATGAAGGCTGTGGAGCATATCAACACAGAGATCTCCGAGGCGCTGATGGGGCTTGATTCAAGCGAGCAGGCCTTTATCGACAAGGCACTGATTGATCTTGATGGCACTGAGAATAAGTCGCGCCTTGGTGCGAACGCGATGTTAGCGGTATCGATGGCGGTCGCAAAGGCGGCCGCGGAGCAGGCGGGGCTGCCGTTATACCGTTACTTCGGGGGTTCTGCACCCATGCAGCTGCCGGTGCCCATGATGAATGTGATCAACGGGGGGGCGCACGCCAACAATAATATTGATTTACAGGAGTTCATGATTATTCCGGTCGGCGCCCCATCCTTCCGAGAAGCGGTCCGCTATGGCGCAGAGGTATTTCAGTGCCTGAAGAAACTGATCCATGATCAGAACATGTCGATTGCCGTCGGTGATGAGGGGGGCTTTGCGCCCAATGTGAAGAATCACGAGGCCGCAATCCAGCTCATCCTGAACGCCATCGAGATGGCAGGCTATGAGCCCGGCCGCCAGGTTGCGCTTGGCTTGGATTGCGCAAGCTCAGAGTTCTATAAGAATGGCACTTATACGCTGGCGGGAGAAAATCTAAGTCTAAGTAGTCAGGATTTCTCTCATCTGCTCGCGGGCTGGGTCGATAAGTACCCGATTATCTCGATTGAAGATGGCTGTGCCGAGAACGACTGGGAAGGTTGGGCCTACCAGACACAGTTATTGGGTAAGAAGGTTCAGTTGGTGGGTGATGATTTATTCGTAACCAACACTAAAATTCTGCGTGAGGGAATTCAGAAAGGCATCGCCAACTCGATTCTGATTAAGATCAACCAAATCGGGACGCTGTCGGAGACATTTGCGGCCATTGAGATGGCCAAACGCGCGTCTTATACAGCAGTGGTTTCTCACCGCTCGGGGGAAACCGAAGATACAACGATTGCCGATCTTTCGGTCGCCACAAATGCCTTACAGATCAAGACAGGCTCTATGTCGCGCTCGGATCGAACCGCGAAATACAACCAGTTATTACGAATTGAGGAAGATCTTGGCGATGCGGCAGCGTATCCCGCAATGGATGCGTTCTACAACATTCACCGCTAGCGATCAGGCGCCGAACGTCTTGGCTGCTCAACAGTGACTGATCACGCGCTATCCTCCATGGGCAGGCTTACTGAGTTCTTAAAGAAGCTCCCGGTGCCGAGTCTCACCAATGTATTGCTTGGCGCTTTGATTCTGTTGCAGTTTCCGCTCTGGTTTGGGCAGGGTGGCTGGATCCGGGTATGGCGATTAGAGCGGCAGATTGAGGCTCGAGAAAGCGCGAATGAGGCCAGACGCCAGCGAATTCTTGAGCTAGAGGCAGAGGTTCGGGATTTTAAGAGCAGTCCCCGTGCGGCAGAGGAGCGGGCGCGTTATGAGCTTGGTTTAATTAAGCCCGGTGAGGGTTTTGTTCAATGGGCTAAGCCTGTTGCACCCGCTAGTGGATCGTCGAAGGATCCTCCGAAGAAGGCGGATGCTCGCCCGTAAATAGCGCAGCACAATCGACAGCGTCGAAATGGTAGGCCGCATTGCAGAAGTCACAGTGGACATCTACCTGGCCTTGTTCAGCCAGAATTGATTCCACCTCGTCGACTCCGAGTGTTTTTAGCATTCGGCCAACACGCACCCGTGAACAAGAGCATGAAAATTGGACAGGCTTATCTTCTAGCAATTTAGGGCCTTCTTGCCAGAACAGTCGGTGAAGCAGCGTCTCGGCCTCGACGCTTAAAAGTTCCTCGGGCGTTACAGTTGCAGCGAGTGTGACCAAGCGCTCCCAGTCGTCTCCGTGGGCCGCTATTGTGGCCTCGGACTGTGCATCTAGTTTCTGCTGACTGCCACCCTGATGTGGCATTTTCTGAAGTAGCAGGCCTGCGGCACGGTCGCCATTACAGGCAAGCCAGAGTCGGGTCGGCAGCTGTTCAGATCGTTGCATATAGGATTCCAGCGCCTGGGCAACGCCTGCCTCGTGCAGGGGAACAATGCCTTGATAGGGGTGTTGGTTATCGATCTTCGGGTCGAGCACAACGCTAAATCGGCCGAGATTATTCTGATTCACCAGTGCCTTCCAGTCTGCGCCTGGAGCGGGTTCCAAGGTCTCCGACATCTTGATGGTGCTGCGAAAGCCAAGCCTGGAATTGCATTCTGCGACAGCCAGCCGCACAGGCCCATCGCCATGAATCTGAAGGATCACGGACCCCTCATACTTCAGGCTTGCGCTAAGCAAAATACTTGCACAACTCATCTCCCCGAGCAGGCGCATGACATCGGGGGAGGCATCGTGCTTACAGGCCACCTCAAGCCAAGTGCGGTCGAGTTGAACGAGATGGGCGCGCGCGCCGCCGCCATCAAACATGAGGCGTAATAGTCGGTCGGCAAGGGGCTTGGTCAATGGTTAGTCGATTCGTTTTAAGTGGTCTCGAAAATGCGCGGCGCGTGTGACATAGCCTTGAATGCCGCGGTGCATACCTGCAATTTCCTCATCGGTGAGTTCGCGCACAACCTTTGCGGGAGAGCCCAGCACCATTGAGCGATCGGGAATGACTGTGCCGGTTGTGACTAAGGCGCACGCGCCGATCAGACAATTCCTGCCGATCACGGCGTTATTCAAGACAACCGCCTGAATCCCAATAAGGCTGCCATCGCCGACGGTACAGCCATGCAGCATCGCCTGATGCCCGATCGTCACATTACGACCCACGGTGAGTGGCGAGCCGGGATCGGTGTGCAGCACCGCACCTTCTTGCACATTGGATCCCATCCCAATCTCAATGGGCTCGTTATCGCCCCTTAACGTTGCTCCGAACCATACGCTCGTGTCTTTTTTTAGGATCACCTGACCCACGACCGTGGCTGACTCGGTGACATAGGCGGTCTCATGGAGCTCGGGGCAATGGGCGCCTAGTGCATAAATGGCCATACGGGGATTCTCTCGGAGAAGTGAGGAAAAGACAGGGTTTTACCATGTTCGGTGGCCTTGCTGTGGGGGCGGTGATCACGAGGAAAAAACTGATACCGAGTTGGGGCTTAGCCCGGAAAAGGAGGAAAATCAGGGCGCTATGTCGCAGAAGACCCCTCACGATACGTTTCCCCACGATTTAAACGTCGATCTTCACATGCACTCAAGCGCCTCCGATGGAGCGCTTGACCCCGAGGCGGTGATGACGCGTGCGCACCTCAATGGGGTTCGCATGCTCGCGCTTACCGATCACGATACGCTCGCCGGACAGCAGGAGGCCCGCGAGACAGCGCTTGGGCTTGGTCTGCAGTACATCCATGGGGTTGAAATCTCCGTGACCTGGGGTGGCGCGACAGTTCACGTTGTCGGGCTGAATTTTGATCCCGCGAACCAGACGTTACAGCAGGTGCTCACGGGCATTCAGTGTGGTCGCCAGGCACGTGCCCGTTCCATGGCGCAGGGCTTGGTCGAGCACGGGCTGCCCAACGTGCTTGAGCAGGCGCGCCACTATGCGGGCAACCCTGATCTTATTGGCCGCACCCATTTTGCGCGAGCGATGGTCGAAGCCGGGATCTGCCCCGACATGAACCAGGTCTTCCAGCGCTATCTGGTGCCCGGCAAGCCGGGTTATGTGCCCCATGAGTGGGCGAGCCTTGGGCAGGCCGTTAGGGCGATTTGTGGGGCGGGCGGCGTGGCGGTCCTGGCCCACCCGGCTCGCTATCGTTTAAGCGCACTCGGTCAGTGGGCCCTGATCGATGAATTTAAGACCCTCGGGGGGTCTGGTATTGAGGTTGTAACGGGAAGCCATAGTGATCAAGAGGCCCGCAGATTCCAGCGCGTGGCGATCGAGCAGTCGCTTATGGCCTCCCGAGGTAGTGATTTCCATGCCGAGGGCGAGAGCCGCTACGACGTGGGTGCGGTGCCGCCCCTACCGGACGGGACACTTCCTGTCTGGCACGGCTGGATGCACTGATAAAATCAGGGGCAAATGTATCCTCAACGCGTTTTATCGGGTATGCGACCCACGGGTGCGCTGCACCTTGGGCACTATCATGGGGTCCTCAAAAACTGGGTTCGTCTTCAGTCTGAATACGAATGCCTTTTCTTTGTGGCCGACTGGCATGCTCTAACCACCCACTACACCGAACCCCAGATCATTTCGGAAAATGTCTGGGAGATGGTTATCGATTGGCTTGCCGCTGGTGTGGATCCCGCCCAGTCCACACTCTTTATCCAGTCTCGTGTTCCCGAGCATGCCGAGCTCCACCTGCTGCTCTCCATGTGTACGCCCTTGGGCTGGCTTGAGCGCGTGCCCACGTATAAAGATCAGCAAGATAAGCTCTCGGATCGCGATCTCTCGACTTATGGTTTTTTAGGCTACCCCCTTTTGCAGTCGGCCGATATTTTGATTTACCGTGCGGCCCACGTTCCGGTGGGGGAAGACCAGGTGCCTCACGTGGAACTCACCCGCGAGGTCGCTCGACGCTTTAACCACCTCTATGGCCGCGAGCCCGGGTTCGAAGAAAAAGCCCTGCTTGCCGCAAAAAAACTCGGCAGTAAACGATCAAAACTCTACTCTGAACTGCGCGACCGCTACCAAGAACAGGGCGACGACGAGGCGATTGAACAGGCCCGTGCCTTATTGCAAGAGGCCCAGAATCTCACGATGGATGATCGCGAGCGCTTATTTGGTTACCTCGAAGGGGGGCGTCGGCTGATCCTGGTCGAACCTCAGGCCCTCTTGACTCAGGCCTCAAGAATGCCGGGCTTAGATGGTCAGAAGATGTCAAAGAGTTATCACAACACCATCGCGTTGCGCGAGGAACCGGATAGCATTGTGCAGAAGATGCGCAAGATGCCCACCGATCCCGCGCGGGTAAGGCGCACGGATGTCGGTCATCCTGATCGGTGCCCGGTCTGGCAGCTCCATGAAGTCTACTCCGATGACCCGTGCCGCGATTGGGTTCAGAAGGGTTGTACCACCGCTGGTATTGGGTGTCTGGAGTGTAAACAGCCCCTCATTGATGCGGTGTTGGCTGAGCAAAAGATTTTCCTCGAACGGGCCAGGCCCTATGAAGAGGATCCGGATTTACTGCGTAGCATCGTTGCGGATGGCTCAGAAAAAGCGCGTGAAATGGCTAGGCAAACCATGCGAGATATACGCGAGGCAATGGGCCTTGATTACAACTAGTGAAGAACTATTTTATTTTGGATCAACAATGATTACCGGCAGCTTAGTAGCGATCACAACGCCCATGCGTGAGGATGGCAGTCTCGATTTCGATAGCTATCGTCAGCTCATCGACTGGCATATCGATAAAGGCACCAATGGCATTGTGGCGGTCGGCACGACAGGCGAATCGCCAACGGTTGATGTTGACGAGCACCTCGAGCTCATCCGTGTGGCCGTCGAGCAGACAGCGGGCCGCATTCCCGTCATCGCGGGAACTGGCGCGAACTCCACCCTTGAGGCAATTGAACTTACCCGGGAGGCGGCAGCACTTGGGGCTCAGGCGTCGCTGCAGGTTGTGCCGTATTACAACAAGCCAACCCAGGAAGGTCTCTATCAACATTTCAGAACCATTGCGCAGGCTGTCGAGCTCCCGGTGATTCTGTACAACGTGCCGGGCCGCACGGTGGCTGATCTTGCCCACGAGACCACAATGCGTTTGGCGCAGATCCCCAATATTGTGGGCATCAAAGATGCAACAGGAAATATCGAACGGGGGTCCTGGCTAATTCGGGAGGCGCCATCGGGCTTTGCGATTTACAGCGGTGACGACGGAACCGCTGCCGCGCTGATGCTGATGGGTGGGCACGGAAATATCTCGGTAACCGCCAATGTCGTACCTGATCTCATGTCGACACTCTGCGCCTTGGCGATGGCCGGTAATTCCCGAGAGGCTAGTGAACTGCAAAGAAAACTGCTGCCCCTGCATCGGGCAATGTTTATCGAGGCCAATCCAATCCCTGTAAAGTGGGCCCTGGCGAGAATGGGCCGCTCAAAGCCGGGAATTCGGCTACCCTTGGTGGCGCTATCGAAGTCAAACGAGTCGGTTGTGGAGTCCGCATTAAAGACCTTAGGAGTCATTTCATGAAGCAGTGGTTTCAGTGCGCGTTTGCGAACACGTGCAAGTCGCAAGACGCACCTCCCCAACGCCTACCCGTTGCGCCGCTCGCCCTGGCCTTGCTTATGACGGTTACGCTCAGTGGTTGCGGTGCGTTGCCCGGTAATGATATTGATTACAAATCGGCCGCCCAGACGAAGGTCAAACCGCTGGAGGTTCCGCCAGATCTTGTGGCGCCCGGTAAGGATGATCGATTCGCAATGCCGGCGTCGGGCAGCGCCAGTCGGGCTGAATTCGAGCGCAGTCGCCTTGAACCCAAGAAATCCGATGGCGCTGTTCTCCCCGCCGTCACAGGCATGCGGATTGAGCGTCAATCCGATCAACGGGTCTTGGTTGTTGATCAGGCGGCCGACAAACTCTGGCCGATCGTTCGGCAGTTCTGGTTGGATAACGGATTTGTGTTGGCGCTCGAGAATCCTGATACGGGATTGATTGAAACGGACTGGGCCGAGAACCGTGCAAAGATTCCCGAAGATATTCTGCGCCGCACTCTCGGCAAGGTCTTTGATCGACTCTACGATACTGGCGAACGAGATAAGTTTCGTACGCGTCTTGATCGCGTAAACGAGACACAGACGGAAATTATCATCAGTCACCGTGGCGTGGTGGAGTTGGCAACAACGACGTCGTCCGATATCAAAACAACCTGGACAAACCGCCCAGCCGACCGGGAGCTCGAGGCCGAGTTTCTCCGTCGTCTCATGCTACGCCTTGGCGCCGATCAGAATCGGGCCCGCGATCTATTGGCCCAATCTGTCGCGGCAACACCCACTGCTCAGATCGTAAAAACGGGGGATGCGTCGTCGATTGAAATTGCAGAGTCCTTTGATCGCGCTTGGCGACGTGTTGGGGTTGCAATCGATCGCCTTGGCTTTACGGTAGAAGATCGTGACCGTGCAAAGGGGTTATTCTTCGTTCGGTATCGGGATCCGACGGTAAACCAGCAAGAGGAGAAGAAGGGATTTTTCTCAAAGCTGTTCTCTTCGAGTGCGGCATCTGAATCCGCCGATCAGTATCGTGTTCTCGTGGTGGCCAATGGTCAGAATGGAACGCGGGTATCGATTCTCGATAAAACAGGAAAGCCGGTAAACGACACCAATGCGCAAAGAATGTTATCGGTGCTCTTTGAGCAGTTGAAGTAACGGACTGTCGTATTTTCAAACGCGCTGTCGTTAACCTTAGCGCAAGGGGGGTTGCCGGTTGCGTTTTACTAGTCTCTCGAGTGGCAGCGAAGGCAATGCCTTGGTCATTGAGGCCCGCCGCTCAGGGTCACATGACCCCACACGGATCATGGTCGATTGCGGGCTTGGACTTCGAGAGGCTGTTCGGCGGCTAGAGACTCGGGGGCTTCGCGCCAAGGATATTGATGCAATCTTTGTGACTCACGAGCACGGTGATCACGTCGGAGGCGTTGCGCGATTCGCCCGTGCAGCCGATATCCCCGTATTTCTTACCCACGGTACACGAATCGCTGGCCCGGAGGAATTCTGGTCAGGCGTTCGGACACTCGAAGTCGATAGCCATGCCCGGCTCGAGTTCGGAGATCTGGTGCTGAACTGCTTTCCTGTGCCCCATGATGCACGTGAGCCTGCGCAGTTGGTCGTTGAAGATTCGGTATCGCGTCTGGGGGTTCTGACAGATGTTGGCCGATCAACCCAACATATTGAGGCGATCCTCTCGTGTACAGACGCTTTATTTCTCGAGGCAAATCATGATCTCGAGTTGCTGATGCGCAGTGATTATCCGCCGAGCCTCAAAGAGCGAATTGGTGGGCCCTATGGGCATTTATCCAATGCAATGTCGGCGTCGATTCTTGGGGCTCTTGACCAGTCCCGTCTGCAAATCGTGGTGGCTGCGCACTTAAGTCGTCAAAACAATCGACCTGATTTGGTGGAGTCTGCGTTACGTCCGGTATTGCGCAGCGAGGCAACACTTGCAATCGCCTCTCAGTCGGAGGGCTTTGATTGGATGGCGTTAGCCCAATAAAAAACGCCAACAATTGCTTGCTGGCGTTCTCACTACTGACTGCGTTCTGCAGTCCGCTAAGAATTACTTCTTGGCGGGAGCAGCAGGAGCGGCAGGCGCTGCGGGTGCTGCAGCAGGTGCTGCATCAGCAGGCTTTTGCTCAGCAGCGGCAGGCGCTGCAGCAGGTGCTTTTGCTTCTTCTTTTTTGCCACAAGCAACAACACCGAGAGCCAGAATCATGGCTGCGAGGATCGACTTCTGCATTTCGTTTTCCTTAGAGGTAAAAAAATAAGAGGAGACGCTAACCAGAAAAGCTAGCCTAGTTAACCCTTAAATTATATACGATCCATCCGGAACGGTATACGTTGTAGAGCACCTCCTGCAGGGACGGGGGCAGGTGAACGCAGACCACAGAATCAAGTTGACGAGAATCCGACAGCGCTTTGAGGAAATCCTCAGGTCGATGTAATTTTTTACCTGCGCCGGCAGGCTCTTTCCTCTGGCCCGTTGCGACCGAGAGGGGTAGGGCCTCTCCATTCATAAAAAAGTCTTTCCCCCGGTAGAGCAGTCGGGTCGCACAGGCGAGTCTTAGCCCGAATCGGCCCGATTTCTTTAGGAATTGGGCAAGGGTATCGAGCCTTGCCGGCGCCTCAAAGACGGCGTTGGCCGCAGGCTCGCTCAGGGTCTCGGCCAGCGATCTTGCGATTGCTGCGTGGTTTGATAGGCCCGAGAAGTGCTCTGCGACTTGCTTCACCATGCCAGATAGGAGTTTGTCGGGGATTGCGCCGGGGTTTTGGGTCGCCCCAAGCCATGGGTCTGACCAGTGCGATTGAGGTCGGGACTGCCAGTGGTTGGCCCAGACCCGGTCGGCGAGGTCAAGAGGACTCGGCGCCCGAAACCCGACCGACCAGGTCATACACTGCTTCCCAACGGCGGTTCCCCGGTGGGCCACGTTCGGCGGCAGGTAGAGCAGGTCGCCTGGCGCGAGTTCCCAGACTGACTCGGCCCTGAACTGCTTGAGGATTTTCATTGGAGCCCCATCGATCAAGGCGGGCTTAAACCGGGTTGCGATCTCCCATCGCCGCACGCCACTGGCCTGAACCAGAAAGACATCATAGGAATCAACGTGGGCCCCGATGCCCCCATCGGGCCCCGCGACGCTGATCATCAAATCATCAAGCCGCGCCTCGGGAATAAATCGAAAGGCATCTAGAAACAGATCAGCCTCCGGTATGAGGGTGTTGACTTGCTGGACAAGCACTGTCCAGCGCTTACTGCGATTTGATGGGATCTCTTCCCCGGTAAAGGGGCCATGGTCAAGCACCCATCCTGCGCGCGTCTGACGAACGAGTCGAGACTCTGCGCGGTCGTCTTGGCAGAGTGCGAGAACATCATCGATTGATACGGTGGGCTCAAAATCTGGAAACGCACCCCGGACCAGCAGAGGTTTTTTCTGCCAGTAGTCACGCATGAATTGATTGGGTGTGAGTCCTCCGAGCCAGGTGACGGGTTGATTCGGAAGGGGTCGCGCAAACCGTTGCTGATGTTGTTGCTGAAGTCGTTGCATAAATTCTTAAAAGAGTTTGAGCTGTGGTTTGTTCGCCTCGGTGTGTCCCGACTGATTAAACTCTAGCTGCTTCTGGGTTGCGAGCATCATGACCGGTGCGGGCAGTCCAGCGAGTTTAGCCACCTGTATGCCAAAGCTTCTGCTGGCTGGTCCGGGTGAGACCCGATGCAGAAATACGAGCGTATGCTCATGCTCGACGGCCCCCACGTGGACATTGACAATACCCGTATTTTCGCCTGCGGCGGCAAGCGCAGTGAGTTCAAAGTAGTGAGTGGCAAATAGCGTGAGGCACCGATTGGTCTGAGCGAGGGTTTGTGCAATCGACCAGGCCAGCGCAAGTCCATCCGATGTGGAGGTACCGCGGCCAATCTCATCCATGAGCACAAGACTCTTTGGGCTCGCCTGGTGCAGGATCATGGCTGCCTCAGTCATCTCCACCATAAAGGTCGAGCGCCCACCGGCAAGATCATCAGCCGCACCGATGCGTGTAAATATTCGATCGAGTTCCCCAATGGTGGCCCGCCTGGCGGGCACCGGAGCCCCCATCCGGCCGAGTATTGCAATCAGTGCAACCTGACGCATATACGTCGATTTGCCGCCCATATTGGGCCCCGTGATGATCTGCATGCGATCGCCGCCATCTAGTGTCGTGTCATTGGGCGTGAAATCCGGCATGCTGTTGGCGAAAATGGGATGTCGGCCTTCGGCGATGTGAATTTCTGCGTCATCGGAGAGTTCAGGTAATACCCAGCCGTCTTGACTGATGTGTGTCGAGAGACCAGTGAGGCAATCAAGGCTCGCAAAAGCGTCGGCTGCGACCTGAATCTGCGCAACAAACGAATCGAGTGAATCGAGCAGACAATCAAAGAGATATTTCTCCCGCGCAAGTGCCCGCTCCTGTGCCGAGAGTGCCTTTTCCTCAAAGGCTTTGAGCTCGGGCGTGATGAAGCGCTCTGCGTTTTTTAGTGTCTGACGACGTTGGTAATCCTCTGGTGTCTTACCGAGCTGGCCGGCCGTAATCTCAATGAAGTAACCGTGGACTGCGTTGAACCCGACTTTAAGATTCGCAATTCCCGTACGCTCTCGCTCCCGGGCCTCCATCGCGAGCAAGAAGTCGCCACTGTCGTTTTGAAGGCTTCGGTATTCGTCGAGCTCGGAATCAAACCCTGTACGAATGACTCCGCCATCGCGAATCTGTAGGCTGCACTGATCATCAATGGCACGATGAAGAAGGGCCGCACACTCGGCGAGAGTGGTCTGGTCTGCTAGGCCCTGCTGAAGGGCGCTCAATAAGGGTGGCAAAATCGTGCTGCTGCTCGCCTTTGCGATTAGACCATGAACTGATTGCAGGGCATTGAGTGACTGCTTGAGAGCGAGGCACTCTCGTGGACGCACATTGCGAAGGCTAATGCGCCCGGCGATACGACCGATATCAGAGACTGAGGCAAACACACTGCGAAGTTCAGAGCCAAGTTGGTGCATTGATTCGGCTTTTACAATCCATGCAATTGCAGCCTGCCGGGCACTGACCGCCGGATTGTGTCTGAGTGGTGCGATCATCCATTGTCGGAGCTTTCGGCTCCCGGGTGCAGTGATGCAGCGGTCTAGCGCCGACAAGAGTGTGGTCTGATCGTTGGCCTCGACAAACAGTGGCGAGACCAGCTCCAGGGTCCGACGGGCAATCGCATCGATGACGAGCGTGTCATCGGGGCGGAACTGTTGGGGCGCCTGAAGATGTGTAAGTGCACGGCCTTGGCTTCGCTCTGCGTACGTGATTAATGCAGCCATGGCCCGCAGTGCATGGGTCGTGTGGGGCCCTTGATCCAGTTCATAGGCGGATAGCGACATGACGTTAAGCCGGCTTCTGAGCAGTTCGGCACCACGCTTAGAATCAAACTCCCAAGGCGGTCGTGGCGTTACGGTGCCGGTAATCTTGCCTCGCAGACTCGAACCTTCACTTAGAATCACCTCGGCGGGGTTGATCTGAGTGAGTAGCACATTCCACGAATAGTGCGCGTCACAGCGAGCCCAATAGAGTTCACCGCTTGCGACATCACACCAGGCAATGGCCGCATGGGTCGGGTCGCCTTGCTCATCAGCATCAATTGCTGCACACCATGCCTGCGCACGATCCGGAATGAGGCTGGCCTCATTCATGGTGCCAGGCGTGATGACACGTACCACCTTGCGTTCGACCGGGCCTTTTGCAGTCGCTGGGTCACCGATCTGTTCGCAGATCGCGATTGACAACCCTCTGGCCACGAGTTTTGCAAGATAGCCCTCCGCGGAGTGAACCGGAACACCGGCCATCGGTATTGGGGCCCCATTGCTCTGGCCCCTTGTGGTGAGCGTGATCCCTAGTAATCGTGATGCGGATTGGGCATCTTCATAGAAGAGTTCATAGAAGTCACCCATGCGATAGAACACGAGCATTTCCGGGTACTCAGCTTTGATCGCCAGATATTGGCGCATCATGGGCGTGTGAACGGTACTCATGGTCAACAACGTGTGACGGGTGGTATTACCGCGAGTCCAACTGTTGTTTGAGCGCGAGCCCTTTTTTAGGCTCAACGAGCTTGTATTTCGATAAAACAGAGACGAGTTGCCCAAAAATTCTCGGTGAAGCACCGATGATGTTCTCTTGGAATAGGTAGTCCGAGTCGCCTTTGAAGTTGCCCACAAGCCCCCCGGCCTCTGTGATGAGCAGGCTACCTGCCGCCGCATCCCAGGGCATGAGCCCCATTTCAAAAAAACCGTCAAGCCGCCCGCAGGCAACATACGCCAAATCCAGAGCTGCCGCACCTGGCCGGCGCAGTCCGGCAGTTTTCTGAGTGAGCTCTTTAAACATTGAGGTAAAGGTCTCTAGAGAGTCAAAGTCGCGAAAAGGAAAGCCGGTTCCGATGAGACTTTCATCGAGCCGATCGCGTTGGGCGACGCGGATGCGTCGATCGTTGAGCATCGCCCCTTTGCCTTTTGAGGCGACAAATAAATCATTGCGTACCGGGTCGTAGATTACCGCCTGCGTGATCTGATCGCGGTACGACAGACCAATGGAGACTGCGTATTGTGGAAATCCGTGGATAAAGTTGGTTGTGCCATCGAGCGGATCAATGATCCACACGAATTCAGACGACGATTTGCGTTGTCCATTGTGTCTCGCGCCAGCAGTCCCCGTTTCCTCTGCCAGAAAATCATGGTCGGGGTAGGCGGTGGCGAGCACCTCGATAATTGCGGCCTCGGCAGCCTGGTCGACCTCGGTGACAAAGTCGTTTGGGGCCTTGCGTCCGATCCGAAGAAGATCGAGGTCAAGGCTTGCGCGATTGTTGATTGTGCCTGCACGGCGGGCAGCTTTAACTGCCGTATTGAGCAATGGATGCATGATCGAGTCTTTTAAGGAGCGAGGAAAAACAAGGCATGATTGTGCCTATGCAAGATTCTAGATCCTTTCCTGGTTTAGCGGATGTATTGCACCGTATTCGTTTTGTCCTGGCGAATCCGAGCCATCCCGGTAATGTTGGCTCAACCGCACGCGCTATGCAGGCGATGGGGTTTCATCAGCTCTTGCTGGTTGAGCCCGAGGACCCCAAGATCGCAATGCGGGCCGATGCAGTGGCCCTCTCATCGGGGGCGGCACGGGTGCTCTCCGAGTCGGTGGTCTGCTCGCTCGATCAGGCGCTTGGCCCCGCGACCTGGAGTTGTGCCTTGAGTGCACGGATTCGGGAGTTTGAGCCGCCACGTCTGTCGCTTGAGGCGGCCTGTGGCTCCCTGCTTGATCACTTTGAGCATGAGCCTGCGGCGCAGGCGGCCTTTGTTTTTGGGGCAGAGCGATCAGGGCTGACCAACGACCAGTTACTGACCTGTCGCCATGTCTGCAGTTTTGATGTCGAGGAGAAGTTCAGCTCCCTCAATCTCGCTCAGGCGGTTCAGGTTGTCGCCTACGCAATGCGGCGTGCTGCCCGTGAGCGTCTGATGGATGCAATGACGACTGTGTTAGACGATAACCTCGCGAACCGTGCTGGTAATCAGCGTGAGACCGCGAGACCTGCTGACCATGCAGCGGTTGCGGGATTACACGCCCATCTGGTTCGTGTTGCGGTTCGGGTTGGGTATTTAAAGCCCGATAATCCGGGCCGATTCGATGAGCGACTTAAGCGGTTTTTGGCCCGAAAAGACATGTGGGAGGATGAAGTACAGATGCTAAGAGGGCTATGCACGGAGATCGAGCGACTCTCCTGATACTCTTACGCCATGTTAAAAGCCCTTAGAGACGATATCCGAGCCATTCTTGACCGCGATCCTGCGGCGAGAAACACCTTTGAGGTCTTAACCTGTTATCCCGGCTTACATGCCCTCTGGCTTCATCGCCTTGCCCATCTGTTTTGGGCGTCCGATCTTGCGCCCCTGCGGTGGTTTGCCCGATTTGTCGCCATGCTGTCGCGCTGGTTAACGGGTATTGAAATCCATCCGGGCGCGAGGCTCGGATGCGGGGTATTCATTGATCATGGTATGGGTGTCGTCATCGGGGAGACGACCGAAATCGGTGACCACTGCACGATTTATCAAGGGGTAACGCTTGGCGGTACATCGCTCGTAAAAGGCAGTAAGCGTCATCCAACACTCGAGTCGCGTGTCGTGGTGGGTGCAGGTGCAAAGATATTGGGCCCCTTTACGGTTGGCGAGGCCGCAAAGATTGGATCCAATGCGGTCGTCGTGAAGGCGGTGCCCGCAGGCGCGACGGTTATCGGTATTCCGGCCCGTATCGTCGACGAACAATACGCAGATTCTATGGCGCGGCAGGTCGAGGGCGATCGTTTTGCGGCCTATGGCGTGACGGCCGGCTTACAAGACCCCGTCGATGTCGTATTGCATCAGTTGGTTGACGAACTCAAGCGGCAGCAAGAGGAAATTGAGGCGTTAAAAAAACGCTAAACCGGTTGAATTCCTGTCGCATCGACCCAGAGACCTCCGCTATGGGGCGGCGTCCAATCGGGAAGCACCCAGCGTGATTTTCCATTTGACATCAGACTGTGTCCCGGTCGGTGGGTGTGGCCGTGGAGTAAAAGATCTGCGCCTAATTGGTCAGTCAAGAAGGCTGCGTCGGCATCGGTGATGTCCATAATGGCCATTGATTTACTCGATTTCTCCTGCTCACTCTGCATTCGTAAATCATTTGCAATCGCCTGCCGTTGCGCGAGGGGTTTACCCAGAAATTCGGTCTGCCAAGCGCTACTTCTGAGTTGGCGGCGAAGGGCTTGATAGTCGGTATCTGCCGTGCAGAGCTGATCCCCATGGGTGAGGACAATTCTCAGGCCTGACTCAATACTCAATACGCAAGGGTCACGCAGTAGCGTGACTGCGCAGACCTTCGCGAATTGATTGCCCAATAAAAAATCTCGATTTCCATGCATGAGGTAGAGGCCATGACCTCGATGAGAGAGCCGCTCCAGGCAGGTCACGAGTTGCACCTCGCAACTCGTGGGGCTCGCCGAATCTAAGACATCATCCCCGACCCAGGCATCAAAACAGTCGCCCAGGATAATGATCGACTCCGGCTCTCGACGTGCCGACTCGCTCTCAAGCCAGCCGAGGAAACGCTCCGTTAGGGGGCGGTCGTCGTTGCTAAGGTGAATATCGGAGCAGAGCAGGGCAGAGCGCGTGCCGAGTGCACCTTGCTTTCCGCCTGGCTGAGATTCACCCACGGACCCCATTCTTACTTTGCGATCTCCGCCTTCAGAATGGTGACAGGCTCCAGCGGAACGTTCTGATGAAAGCCGTTATTACCAGTTTTAACTTTTTTAATTTTATCGACTACCTCGGTGCCTGCCACAACCTTTCCGAAGACCGCGTAGCCCCAACCACTTGATGTTGGTGCGCTGAAATTCAAGAAATCGTTATCGACGACGTTAATAAAAAATTGTGCGCTCGCCGAATGTGGGTCGCTGGTGCGGGCCATTGCGATGGTGTACTTTAAATTCTTTAGACCATTGTCGGCCTCATTTTGGATCGTATTCTTCGCGGGTTTTTGATCCATCTTCGCGTTGAATCCGCCGCCCTGGATCATAAAGTTATCCATTACACGATGGAAAATCGTGCCGTCATAGTGGCCTGATTTCACGTAGGCAATAAAATTATCAACGGTCTTCGGGGCCTTCTTGCCGTCTAACTCGAGCGTGATATCGCCCATCGAGGTTTTGAGGTTTACTTTCATTAGGGCGTTCTCCATATCAATAATTAAATTTAAGTTCGCGTTAGCGATTCGTGAGGACTCGTGAAGAACGCACAGCGGGCATCTTGCTGAGGTAATCAAGCTTTAGACGTACGCTGGGAGAGGGTTGGTTTGCTTTGGCCGCCTTCTGGTAGGCACTTATCGCGAGCCGCGAATAGACATCGGCTAAATTCTCATGGGCAAGGGCATAGTCTGGCCGGTTCTGGACAGCCCGCTCAAGCAGTAGACGCGCCTTTTGAAGATCGTTCTGATCGACATAGAGCGCCGCTAAGTTGTTATAAGTCTCCGCGAGTTCCGGGAAATCTTCGGTGAGCAATTCAAAGACAGACATCGCCTCTGCGGTCTTGCCGATCTCGGCAAAGAGCACGCCCTGAAGGAAGCGCCATTGGGGGTCTCTCGGCCTTTTGGCAAGATTGGCCTCCACTCGGTCGGCGGCCTCGCGCCATTGCTGTCGTGCCACAAATTCTCTGGCCTCGATTAACTCGGGTGAGGCTGAGGGGGCCATGGGGCGGCCCGGCATCAGGCCCGTGCGGCTTGCAGGCAGGTCTGACGATTGCGGGGCCGGGGTCTGTGCGGCGGCTGGCCCCGCGAGGGCCACGGCAAAACCCAGCAAGAGGGCAATAATGGCGTTGTTGGTCGTTCCCATAAAATGCGAGCAGGTAAGGTAATTTCTCTGATGCTTGAGTCTAGCATGGTGACTTCTTGAAAATTTTTAATACTCTGACCCGCTCCAAGGTAGATTTTGAGCCTATTACGCCGGGTCATGTTCGAATGTATGTCTGTGGCATGACTGTCTATGATTTCTGCCACGTGGGGCACGCTCGGGTTATGGTGGTGTTTGATGTGGTGAGCCGTTGGCTCAGGGCCCGCGGCTACGAAGTGACCTATGTTCGGAACATTACCGATATCGATGACAAAATTATCAAACGCGCTGTTGAAAATGGAGAACCCATTGCGGCATTGACTGCTCGTTTTATTAAGGCCATGCATGAGGATGCGAAGGCCTTGGGAGTGCTGGATCCTCAGCACGAGCCTCGGGCGACAGACTTCGTGCCTCAGATGCTCGATGTCATTGAGGCGCTTGAGAGAAACGGGTTGGCCTATCAGGCGTCTTTTGCCGATGGCAGTGCGGGCGACGTGAACTATGCGGTGAGGGAATTTTCGGGCTACGGCAAGCTCTCGGGTAAATCGCTCGACGAGCTGCGGGCGGGTGAGCGGGTGGCGATTCATGATGGCAAACGCGATCCGCTCGACTTTGTGCTGTGGAAGCGGGCTAAGCCCGATGAGCCCAGAGATGTCCGCTGGGCCTCGCCCTGGGGCGAGGGCCGGCCCGGCTGGCATATTGAATGTTCGGCAATGAGTTGCGCGCTTTTGGGCAAGCACTTTGATATCCACGGGGGCGGCGCTGATCTTCAGTTTCCGCATCACGAAAATGAGATCGCCCAATCCGAAGGGGCCTATGGAGCCGAGACAGGCAAACCCTTTGTGAATCTCTGGATGCACAACGGATTTGTTCGGGTCGATGACGAGAAGATGTCAAAGTCTCTCGGTAATTTTTTTACAATTCGTGAAGTTATCAAGAAGTTTGATCCAGAAGTGGTTCGCTTCTTTATTCTTCGCGCGCACTACCGGAGTCCGCTGAACTATTCAGATCTCCATCTTGAGGATGCTCGCCAGGGCCTTGGTCGTCTCTATACCGCTCTGGCCGGCGCAGGTATCGACGATGAATGGCCGAACATCGAGCAGCAGATCGATTGTGCTGCTGTTGCGAAAGAGTTTTCTGATCAGCCCGAGGTGGCCCGCTCCATCAAGGCCTTTGGTGACGCAATGGACGATGACTTCAATACTCCAATCGCCATTGCAGCACTTTTTGATCTGGCAACGATGGTCAACAAGGAGGGTGAAGCTCTTTTGCGAAAGCAGCTCGCAAGGCTGATGCGTGCTTTGGCGGCGAGTCTTGGGCTCTTGTCCCGCGCACCAACGGCTTACGCGCAGTCGGGTGTTGCGCCGGTTATCGACGCGGTCGGGATTGAGACCCTCATCGAGGAGCGTCGGGTGGCCAAGGCGGGCCGTGATTTTGCACGGGCGGATCAGATTAGGGCCGATCTGTTGTCTAAAGGCATCGTTCTTGAGGACAGTGCAGCCGGGACAACCTGGCGAGCGCAGTAAGCCCTTTTGTAAGACAATAGGTGTCCTATGAGCGCGCAAGTCACCTCCACACCCAAGCAAACTTTTTTGGATTTTGAGCTTCCTGTCGCGGAGCTCGAGAGCAAAATTGACGAGCTTCGATTTGTCCAGAGTGATTCAGCAGTCGATATTTCGGAAGAAATTAGCCGATTAAGAGCCAAGACTGAGAACCAGCTAAAAGATATTTATTCCAAACTCACGCCCTGGCAGATTGCGCAGGTCGCGAGACATCCGCAGCGTCCGTATACGCTGGATTACATCAGCCTGATGTTCACCGATTTTTACGAGCTGCATGGCGACCGTTCTTTTGCGGATGATCCTGCAATCGTTGGTGGGTTGGCGCGCTTTAATGGACAAAGCGTGATGGTAATCGGCCACCAAAAGGGCCGTGATTTAAAGGAGCGGACACTGCGTAACTTTGGCATGCCGCGTCCCGAGGGATATCGCAAGGCGTTGCGCCTCATGGAGCTTGCCGAGAAATATAAAATTCCGGTGATTACCTTGGTCGATACACCGGGGGCTTATCCAGGCATTGGTGCTGAAGAGCGGGGCCAGTCCGAGGCCATCGGTAAGAATCTACTCGTGATGTCCGGTCTTCGCGTGCCGATTGTTTCTGTGATCATCGGAGAGGGCGGTTCCGGTGGCGCCCTCGGAATTGCGGTGGGAGACACCTTATTAATGCTGCAGTACGCCACCTATTCGGTGATCTCGCCGGAGGGGTGCGCGTCGATTCTCTGGAAGAGCGCCGACAAGGCCCCCGAGGCGGCTGAGACCCTTGGTATTACCGCGCAGCGACTAAAGACCTTGGGCCTGATTGACAAGATTGTGACCGAGCCCTTGGGTGGTGCCCATCGCGATCACCAACAAATGGCCGATTCTTTAAAGAAGGCAATCGCTGACGGTCTTCGTGCTTTTCAGAACTTAGATACAGACTCCATGATTGCGCAGCGTCACGCACGAATTCGTGCGCTTGGTAAATTCAAGGAAATTAAGGCGTCTTAAATGTCGCTTCAACTCGTGGTGGGGCTCTCGGGCGGGCTCGACTCCACTGTGCTGCTGCATCTCATGCACCGCATGCAGCAAAAACTCCCGCAGCTCTTTAGCTTATCTGCAATTCATGTCGATCACGGGCTACAGACCGCTTCCGCGCAGTTTGTCTCTCAGTGCGAGGCGCTCTGCGAACAACTCAGTCTTCCCCTTGCGGTTGTTCGGGTTCAGATTTCACAGGCAGAGATTGTGTCGCTAGGCCTTGAGGCCGCGGCAAGGCGGCATCGGTATCAGGCGATTGCAGAGTCACTGCCCGAACAGGCCGTGCTCGCCCTGGCTCATCATCGAGATGATTTACTTGAAACCGCACTTCTGCAATGGATTCGTGGGGCGGGCCTTGAGGGTTTGTCTGCGATGAACCGTCTATCGAAAATGGATCTTGGTAATCGCACCATGATTCGGTGGCGCCCATTACTTGATCAGAGCCGCCAGTCGTTACTGGATTATGCGAATCGAGAAAATCTGAGATGGGTGGAGGATCCCACGAATACGGATACGGATATTGCCCGTAATCGAATTCGTCTTGAGGTGATGCCGGTGTTAAGGAGTCTTCGGCAGGGTGCTGATAGCGCGATGGCACGCAGTATCGTGCACCTACAGACTGCTCGTGAGCTCTTAGAGCTGGTTACCGAACAGGCACTTGAAGAGAGCCGGATGCCGGAGGGCAAGCTGAATCTGGAAGTCTTATTTGCGCAGGACGAAGCCCTAGCGGCGCGGATTATCCGCGGCTGGCTCAAGCAGCACGGCGCCCCGACCCCTCCCACGAAACGGCTCGCGGAATTTCTGCGCCAGTTGCGGGTGGCCCGCGAGCCCTTTGCGCAGATGGATCTGGCTGACCCCGCCTCTGGGCAGTCTTGGCAGGTCATTCGGGAGCGGGGTTTTCTGAGGATTGGGCGATAATCACAGCGTTGTTGTTATCGAATCACTCTATTTCACTTGTGTAGACACCATGGCATTAATTGTTCATAAATACGGCGGAACATCAATGGGCTCAACAGAGCGCATCAAGAACGTTGCGCGTCGGGTTGCTAAATGGCATAAGGCGGGATATCAGGTGGTGGTCGTTCCTTCTGCAATGTCAGGGGAGACGAATCGCCTGTTGGGCCTTGCAAAGGAAATTTCAGAGCGCGCGGACGCGCGTGAACTAGATCAGATTGCATCGACCGGTGAACAGGTCTCGGTGGGTCTTCTCGCTATAGCGCTTCAGGCAATCGGGATTAAGGCGAAGAGCTACACCGGCTGGCAGGTGCCCGTGAAGACGGATTCGGCCTATTCAAAAGCACGAATTGAGTCGATTGATGATGCACGTATTCGAAAGGATTTAGAGTCCGGTTATGTGGTGGTGGTGACGGGGTTTCAGGGAGTTGATACTAATCAGAACATCACCACCTTGGGTCGCGGTGGATCCGATACCTCTGCAGTGGCGATCGCGGCTGCGCTTAACGCGCAGGAGTGTCTAATTTATACCGATGTGGATGGGGTTTACACCACCGATCCGAGAATTGTGCCCGAGGCCAAACGCCTGGAAAAAGTCACCTTCGAAGAGATGCTCGAGATGGCAAGCCTAGGTTCTAAGGTATTGCAGATTCGCTCGGTCGAGTTTGCTGGCAAATACAAAGTTAAGACCCGGGTGCTCTCGAGTCTCACCGATCCGGACATTGCATTGGCTGAGGAAGCGCAATCCGGTACCCTGATTACGTATGAGGAAGATGAAACTATGGAACAAGCCGTTATTTCTGGAATCGCGTTTAATCGCGACGAGGCCAAGGTGACAGTTGCCGGCGTACCGGATAAGCCCGGAGTTGCTTACAAGATACTGGGCCCCATTGCGGCTGCCAATATGGATGTTGACATGATTATTCAGAACGCAAGCCATGATGGCATGACCGATTTTTCGTTTACGGTTCATCGAAATGAACTGGATAAAGCGCTTGAGGTATTGAAGTCTAAAGTTCAGCCGGAAATTCAGGCGCGATCAATTTCTGGCGCAAAGGATATTTGTAAAGTTTCTGTTGTGGGTATTGGCATGCGTAGTCATGTGGGCATTGCAAGCACTATGTTTGAGACTCTGTCGAAAGAGGGAATCAATATTCAAATGATCTCAACCAGCGAAATTAAGATCTCGGTGGTTATTGATGATAAGTACATGGAATTGGCGGTTCGCGCGCTTCATAAGGCGTTTGAGCTAGAATCCTGATTCCGTCGGATAAACGGAGACGTGACCGAGTGGCCGAAGGTGCTCCCCTGCTAAGGGAGTATGTGCCAAAAGCGCATCGAGGGTTCGAATCCCTCCGTCTCCGCCACGCACCACTAGGGGTCGCTGCGCTAACTTTACGAGATCCGCTTTT
>Ga0172373_10000803_pt1 | contig 51982 bp, 28 predicted proteins | sample Lak10m_2_FD_114546 | JGI IMG/M metagenome (GOLD analysis project Ga0172373, IMG submission 114546) | Freshwater microbial communities from Kabuno Bay, South-Kivu, Congo - kab_092012_10m | ecosystem: Environmental > Aquatic > Freshwater > Lake | place: Democratic Republic of the Congo... | reverse complement strand
GATGAGCGAAGACGAGCTCTATGCGGCCGCCAAGAACCTACAAGCCCCGTACGAGTTGGTCAAGCAGGTCGCCCAAAACGGTCGCTTGCCCGTGGTCAACTTTGCGGCGGGCGGGATTGCCACCCCAGCCGATGCTGCGTTGATGATGCAGCTCGGTGTCGACGGTGTCTTCGTCGGCTCCGGCATCTTCAAGTCGGGTGATCCGATGTTGCGTGCGCGCGCCATCGTGCAAGCCACCACGCACTACCAAGACCCGACCATCATCGCCGAAGTCAGCAAGAACCTCGGTGAGGCCATGGTGGGCATCGAAATCAGCAAATTGCCCCAGGATCAGTTGTTGGCCAATCGCGGCTGGTAGGCAATACGTCCATGGCCACGTGCGAGGGCAGTGCTCCTCAAACGTGGCCTCATTCATCCTATCCAGATGACACGGAGCCACTATGACGGTCGGAGTTTTAGCGCTACAAGGCGCATTCCGTGAACACGAAGAAATGCTCGAGCGCATGGGAGTGCCACACCGGCAGGTGCGCTTGCCCCGCGACCTCGCCGAGGTGGAGCGCCTTATCATCCCGGGTGGTGAAAGCACCACCATCGGCAAATTGATGGTCATGTACGACTTGTTGGAGCCGGTGCGCACCCGCATTCAGGCCGGCATGCCGGTCTGGGGCACCTGCGCCGGAGCCATCCTGCTGTCACGATCCATTGTTGACGGACGCCCCGACCAACCCGCGTTGCACGTCATGGACATCGAATCGCGGCGCAATGCGTTTGGCAGCCAACTCGACAGCTTCGAGGCCGACATCACCATGCAAGGGCTCGATGCCCCGTTCCATTCGGTCTTCATTCGGGCGCCTATTTTGCAAAAACCAGGCACACAGTGTGCGGTATTGGCACAACTCGACGACGGACGCATCGTCGCTGCTCGCCAAGCACACATGTTGGCCACGTCGTTTCACCCAGAACTAACCCACGACGACCGCATCCACCAGTACTTTCTCGCCATGTAGGAGGTACCCATGGAGAGCCGCCTGCTCAATGCCACCGATTTATTGACGTTGCGACCCAAACCACGAGCGTTCGCGTTGATGCGCCACGAAAGCACCCTCATCAACCGGCACTCACCGCTGTGGTTCGGCGTGCGCTCGTTGGTGACCAACAGTGGCCGCTACACCACCAGCATCGTCAGCGAGGCGGGGGTGAGTGCCGTGTTGCAGGCGGTAGGTCGTGACACGCGCCCTGAACGTGCCCTCGTGGCGTTTGCCAGTTATGGTGACGCTCATCGCTACCCGAGCGATCACGACCTGTGGTTTCGCCTGCTCGAGGCCCACGTCGTACACAGCGTGCACCACCACATCCAACGCTTGTACGCGACCGTGCCCAGTCAGCTCAGCGACACTTTTGAGATTTTTCGCCAAAACGGCTATAGTAGCTTCAGCAAAGAGTTGCTGTTGCGCCTCGACGGCCCGGATTGGGACCAGGGGACACGCATGGCCCAGATGACCCCGCAACACCGCCACGATGTGTGGGGCGTCCACCAGCTCTACGGTCAAACCACGCCCAAGCCGGTGCAACACGCAGAGGCCAAGGCGGCTCGTGACTGGATGCTGCCCCTGCCCAAGCCGTGGGACACGGTGAAACACCGGGCCTGGGTGCAACGTCATAATGAACAGATTGTGGCGTCGTTGCGCATCGCCAGCGGGCGTGATGCGCACATCATTCACTTGATGGTACAACCAAGCATGCGCGACGAAGTCACGCATTTGTTGCGCTTCGGCATCAGCCAGGTCGCTGATACCCTGCCCATTTGGCTGGTGCTCCGCGAGTACCAAGAAGACCTCATCTGGTCTGCGCAAGACCTCGGCTTCCAACCCATCGACGAGCAGATGTCGTTGGTCCGACACAACGTGGCGTTGATTCGCCGACCCGCCTTTGCGAGCGTGCTCGAACCCAAACGCGACCAAGGGACTCCCGTGCCGACCATCATTCCAGCCAGCGAACAAGCGAGGCTCTATGCCAGAACAAAACGACATCACCAGTAACCTCGATTTGTTGTTGCAGACACTGCCCCAGCACCTGCGGGATTCGTTGGCAGCCACCAACGAATCACCCGATGCGCTACTCGAAATCGTAATGGATCTCGGGCGCTTGCCCGAGGCGCGCTACCGACATACGTCGGTACTCCTAGGGCGACAAGAAATCACGTTCACCGATATCGAGACCGTGACCAGCGCCATTAGCGCCTTCGGCGAAGATAACCGGGCCGGCATTCCCCGCACACTCCACCGAATTTCGTGCATCCGCAACCGTTCAGGGCGCATCGTCGGGCTGACCTGCCGGGTGGGTCGTGCCGTGCATGGCACGATTAGCATCATCCGCGATCTCGTGGAATCCGGCAAAAGCGTGCTCTTGCTCGGACGTCCTGGGGTGGGCAAAACCACCATGCTCCGCGAAACAGCCCGTGTCCTCGCAGACGACATCGTCAAGCGAGTCGTCATCGTCGATACCTCCAACGAAATCGCTGGTGACGGCGACATCCCGCATGCGGGCATTGGTCGGGCACGCCGCATGCAGGTGCAACGACCGAGCGAACAACACGCAGTGATGATTGAGGCGGTAGAAAACCACATGCCGGAGGTCATCGTCATCGACGAAATCGGCACCGAGCTCGAAGCCCAAGCCTCGCGCACTATCGCCGAACGCGGCGTCCAACTGATTGGTACGGCCCACGGGCAACTGCTCGAGAATTTGATGGTCAACCCGACCCTGTCAGACCTCATCGGCGGCATTCAAGCGGTCACTCTCGGCGACGACGAAGCACGCCGCCGTGGCACCCAAAAGACCGTGCTCGAACGCAAACAACCGCCGACGTTCGATATGCTCGTCGAAATCCGGAGCTGGGAAGATGTGCTGGTCTACAACAATGTGGCCGAGGCGGTAGATGCCCTCCTCAGAGGTGAGCTCCCACAGGCCGAGCAACGCCACCGCGACCCGGACGGCACCATCCGCACGGAAATGGTCGAATCGCAACCACCCGAAGGGCTCGCTGGTCAGCAGGCGTGGGGCGTGCGCCTGAACCATCAACGCCACCCCGAGCCGAGTCGCCACGACCACCGTGGGCGCAACGGCCGCGCAGAGCGCCACAACGCGAATGCACCACGCCCCGTGGGCATCATCCAAAGCCAGAGCGTCAACGGGGCACCAGCACCGGTGCGCGCCCAAGAGGACGAGGTGAGCCTCGTGGTCAGCAATGCACCGAGTCAGCGGATTTATGCCTACGGGCTGAGTCGCGACAAAGTGGAGAAAGCGATTGCGAGCCTCAAAGTGGCTGCCGTGGTGGTACGCGACATCAGCGAGGCCACCATGGTCATGACCATCAAAAACTACTACCGCAAGGGGTCAGCGCGCCTGCGTCACGCCGAAGAACGCCAACTGCCCATCTACGTGCTACGTTCATCGACCGCCATTCAAATCGAGCGGCAGTTGCTGGATATTTTTGATATGAGTCTGCTTCGCAACCGCGAACGCCCGGCAAGCTCCGATCCCGAAATCAACGATGCCATGCTTGAGGCCGAAACCGCCATCCAGCAGGTCCTCAATGGTGAACGGAATACGGTGGAACTGACGCCTCAGGGCAGTATCATCCGCAAACTACAACACCAGATGGCGGAACGGTATAATATACAGTCAGAGAGTCGTGGTCGTGAACCGTTCCGGCGCGTCAAGGTGTCGCGCTAGCCGAATCACAGAAAACAGGGTATGATGGGATTGTTCATTACATTCGAGGGGAGCGAGGGCAGCGGCAAAAGCACGCAGACGCGCGCACTCTACGAGCGCCTGCACGCTGAAGGGTATCCGGTGATTTTGGTGCGCGAGCCAGGCGGTACACGCATCGGCGACATGATCCGCCGGATTGTGCTTGATTTGCAACACACCGAGATGGACCCCACCACCGAGACGTTCTTGTTTTCGGCGGCACGAGCTCAGCTCGTTCACGAGGTCGTCAAGCCCTATTTGGGTCAAGGGGGCATCGTCATCTGCGATCGCTATGCGGATTCCACCTACGCCTACCAGGGCTACGGTCTCGGCCGCGACCTGAATGAACTCCGGGCGCTGACACACATCGCCACCAGCGGACTTGTGCCTGACATTTCCATTTACCTCGAGATTAGCGCGGACGCCGGATTGGAGCGCAAACAGCGCCGCAAAAACGGTGAACTCCCCCGAGGTGTGGAGTGGAATCGCCTCGACGCCCGCGAAGTCGCCTATCATCGGCGGGTGGCCGATGGATACCGCGACCTGATTAACGCGGATCCAGCACGCTGGCGGGTCTGTGATGCGCGCCTCAGCATCCCCGATCTCGCTGAACTCATTTATCAACAGGTGCACCCGCACCTGCACCAGATTACCCGTATCGATGCGCCGAGCCAATGAAAGGGGCCCCCGATGAAACTCATGATTGCCGTGGTACAACGCCAAGATGCTGGTGATTTGATCGATGCACTGACCGCCCGTAGCCACCGCGTGACCCGTATCAGTAGCGAAGGTGGGTTTTTGCGTGAGGGCAACGTGACCCTGTTGATTGCCGTCGAAGACGAGCAAATCGACAGCGTGATGCGTCTCATCCACACCCACTGCCACATGCGCATCCGCTATATTTCACCATTGCCGCCCGTCGCGGAGTCCGGCGAGTTTTATCCGCCCACACCCGTGGAAGTACAGGTCGGCGGTGCAACCGTGTTTGTGCTGAACGCTGAATCCGTGACCCGTGTGGTCAACCAACTCAGCTAATTGATGACGAAAGACAGCCGCGCCGGATGACGTCGGCGCGGTGGTGCAGAGGAGAGACGTTGTGGAAAGTATCGGCAGTACGCTGGCAATGATTATGCCCATCCTCGATATCCTGAAATGGGTATTTGCGGGGTATTTCTTGTTGTTGTGGATGGCGAGCGTCATCTGGACCTATCGTGATAGTCATGCACGCACCGAAGAGACCATTTTACAGGTGCTTGCTGTGTCGTTGGCGCTCTTGCTCCCCTTTGCGGGGTTGGCCATCTACACCATGCTCCGACCACGACAGACGATTGCAGAGCGCTACGAACGCTCCCTCGAAGAAGAATACCTCAGGCACGACATCGAAGAGCAGTTCGTCTGCCCGCAGTGTCAACGCGGTATCGACCACGACTTCATCTTGTGTCCGCATTGTCACACCGCCTTGCGCCGGCGTTGTATTAGCTGCGACAAAGTCATCGACTTGACCTGGGCCATCTGCCCCTACTGTGGCGACGACGGCACCGGGTTGGTGGGACGCACCACTCAAGTGCGCATGCGCGACACGCACGGAGGCATGTAGCCATGATGCGTACCTTGTGGCTTCTCGTCGCACTCTGGCTCTTGGCGGCCTGTGGTCTCACTCCGAGCGCCACCCAAACGAGCACCAGTGCTCCAGCGACGGGACTCATCAAACGAAGTATGGGCGACCCCAATGCGCCCATCAAAATGCAGGAATTCAGCGATTATCAGTGACCGTACTGCGCACGATTCGTCCGTGAGACGTTTCCCAGTATCAAGTCACTCTACATCGACACCGGCAAAGTCTACCTAGAGGTCTACGACTATCCGCTGATGAGCATTCATCCCGGCGCGCTGATGGCATCGCAAGCAGCTAACTGTGCCGCGGCGGCCGACAAGTACTTTGAAATGCGGGCATTGTTGTTTGCGGGTACCGAGCAACGCGCCTGGGGGGCAGGATCACTCGACGACATCGACGTGTTTGTGGGCTATGCGGAGCAATTAGGCCTCAACGGGGCTGATTTCGAGAGCTGCGTCACGAGCAATCGTTACCTCGACTTGGTCAGGTCGGACATCGCCATGGCCGATCAGCTCGGTGCGCGCAGTACACCGGCCTTCATCGTCAACGGTCGCTTGATGCTAGGCGCGCAACCCATCGATGAATTTCGGAGCATCTTCGACGTGATGATTTCGCCACCCTAACCACACCACACCCGCATCCCCCCAAGCACTCCGCGTGCATGGGGGGATGTTTTTATTGGTCATACGTGGGCGGGGATTGCTGCGAAATCAGGTAGTCCTGCAAGATAATCGAGGCGGCGACTTCGTCGATACGCGCTTTGCGTTGTTCGGGGCGCAAACCAGCTTCGATCATCACCCGTTGTGCTTCGGCGGTGGTATAGCGCTCATCGACGGTGACAATCGGCAACGCCGTATGTGTGGTCAATTCGGCAATAAACGTACGAATACGCTGGGCCTGCGGTCCCTCTTGACCATTCAACGAAATGGGCAACCCGACCACGACCACGACTACCTCTTCGAGCCGCAAAATAGTGGTGAGTTTGTGAAAGAACTGCACTGCGGGGTAAGCGGGCAAGGTGGTATACGGCGTCGCAAGCGTGGCCGATGCATCGCTCAGCGCCACGCCGATGCGTCGTTCGCCCACATCGAGTGCGAGCACACGCCCGTGTGGTCGACTCATGGCGCGATGCCTCCTACACGAATGGTAATCAGCTGTGGCAACGGCGGGAGTTGGCTCCGAGCGGGCAACTGATAATCACTAATGATTCCCTGCGCTTGCAAGGCATCCAACACCGCTGCCGCCTGCTCAGGCGTGGTCGCAACGAGTTGAGCGGGCAATGCGGCGAGTACGCCTGCATCAACGGGCATTTGTGGCGCACACGCAATCGTTCCGTCGATGCGGACCGCGCCACTCACAATACGCCACGCATCAATGCGGATGGTGGGGAGCTCACCAACGACACAGGTTGGTTTCGCCCCCCCTTGGAAGCGTTGTGGCACAATGCGTTGAATTTGGCTCTGCACGCTCTGATCGGCCTTGATGGCGTACACACGAAACGACACCTGCACGGTCAAACGGACTTCGGCGCTCGCAGGATCGAGCACCGCTCCCACGGCTGGCTCGAGCCGAGGTACGCCGTAGATTTGTGGGTCACCGAGCTGAGCCAAGCCGGGTTGCATGGTTGTCGCATCAACGATGAGCAGACGCTGTTGCGCATCGGCTTGCAACGCCATCAGCGCTTGTGCGTAGGCTTTCGCCAGCGCATTCCCTAGCAGACGCGACACATCGTCTTCGGAGACAATGCGGCGCACCGTTTCACTTCCCCCACTAATAGGTGCATTTTGAATGATAATTTGCCCCTGATTACTCGCCAAGGCGCCTTGGCCCGGCAACAACAGGGTGGTGACTTGGTTTTCCGCCACATTTGAGGCGCTCCCCGCCGAACGTGCCGTCACCGCCACTTCGATTTGGCCGTACTCGGTGGTCCGACTCGTCAACGTGCTCGTTGTCACCGCACGGGGCAACACCGCAGGAGCATCGAGCATGAGGCGCACTTCATTGCCCACGCCGCTGCCAATAAACTCCGTGCCCGCTGGCAGGGGAATATCTTGATCGAGCAGATTGATGATGCGCACGGTGCCCCGAGCCCGACCATCGGGCATGGGCACTTCGGTGACGGCTTCACCGACCTCGCTGACCGTTACCGTGGTGTCGATGCGCACCGCCTCCACGTCCAGCCCGCTCCCCTCACCGATGGCCACAATCGGGATGTCCACATCACGCAATGACTCCACCCGTGGCTCACCGAGCGGAGGCACCACCGTCACCGTGGTGCGCATCATACCAAGCCATGCAACAATGCCCAGCAGCGACCCCAAAAGAATCAACAGCACCCATTGCCAAAAAGCGCTCATGCGCCGGCGGCGTCGCGGTGGTTTGCCCCGCCCAGCACTGGTCTCACGGGTACGCGGCAGGACCACCCGATCGGTGGCTCCACGTGCGTCACGCCCGGGAATGGTGGCATGTGTGGTCATAGAGGTTTCCTTCACCGCTGACAGCCCTGCCGCATTCCACAGCGGGAATACGGCAGGGCCAATGGGGGATTACACACCGAGGAGCGCGCGGGCCTGCAGCAGGGCCGCGTCAATGTTGGCAACTTCACGACCGCCTGCTTGTGCCATATCCGGGCGACCGCCGCCCTTGCCACCCACCACGGGAGCCAACTCCTTGATGAGATTGCCCGCATGATGTTGCGACACGGTTTTGGTGACCATCACCAACAACTGCGCTCGGTCGTCGGCGGCACTCGCAAGCACCACCACGCCTTGCTCCATGCGGTCACGGATTTTGTCACCCAAATCGCGCATCTGGGCCACATCGAGACCATCAACCCGCGCAACCACGTAGACCACGCCTTGCTTGTGCAGGGCGGATTTGATGAGATCATCGACCTGAGAGCCCGTCGCCTGTGATTTGAGGGCATCGAGCTCACGTTGGCGGCCTTTGAGATCGGCCAACAACACGTCTACCCGCTCGCTGAGCTGTGGTGCGGGCACGCCGAGTCGTCCAGCCGCGTCGCGGAGCGTCGCCAACTGTGCATCGACCCAAGCATGTGCACCCTGACCGGTTACTGCTTCGATGCGGCGAATACCACCAGCGACGCTACTTTCGGCAACAATGCGGAAAAGGCCGATTTCGCCGGTACGCCCAACATGGGTACCACCGCACAACTCCATGGAATCACGTGACGCATAGCCGGTCTCGGCCCACGTGCTCGTCGCAGCAGCATGCACCAAACGCACCCGATCGCCATATTTCTCACCAAACAGGGCAATGGCACCACGGTCGAGCGCCGTCTGGTAGGGCATTTCTTCCCACTGCACACTCTGATCAGCACGAATCCACGCATTCACACGCTGCTCGATGTCGTGCAGTTGCTCCGCGCTCACCGATCGGTTATGCGTGAAGTCAAACCGCAAGCGCTCCGGAGCCACCAACGACCCGGCTTGCGCCGCATGCTCACCGACCACGTCACGGAGGGCACGTTGCAACAAGTGGGTAGCGGTGTGATTGCGCACAACATGGGCACGGCGCACCGCATCCACCTGAGCAGTCGCCACACTCCCACGCTGAATCACGCCAGCGCTGACCACGCCGTAGTGCACAATGACGCCCGGCACCGGCCGCTGAGTATCGGTGACGGTCACTTGGCCCGTGGCGGTGTGAATGACGCCGGTATCGCCGACCTGTCCGCCACTTTCGGCATAAAAAGGCGTGACGTCGAGCACGATTTGCACGTCGCTCCCCACACCCGCCTCGTGCTTCACGTCGCTGTCGCTGACCAATGCCACGATGGTGGCGCTACTCTGCAACTGCTGATACCCGCAAAACTGCGTAGGTGCGAGACCGAGCTCGCCCCAAACCTCAACATCGGCGCCCTTTTTAAACTGCACCACGGCCCGTGAACGCGCCCGCTGTTCATTCATGGCCACATCAAACCCGGCCACGTCAACGCGCAAACCGGCTTCGGCAGCGATTTTTTCGGTCAAGTCAAGCGGGAAACCGTCGGTGTCTTTGAGCTTGAAGGCCTCGTCGCCAGGGATAACGTCACTCCCAGTGGCTTTGACGTGCGTCATCACTGCGCCCAACTTGGTCAATCCACCCGACAAGGTGCGCAAGAACTGTTCTTCCTCGGCGGCGACCGTCTCGAGAATAAAATCACGGCGCGTCTGCAACTCGGGATACGCCTCGCCCATCAAGTCGACCACGCGGTCAACCACGTTGGTGAAAAACGGTTTCTCGAGACCGATGGTGCGCCCTTGGTAGACGGCGCGGCGCAAAATGCGGCGCAACACGTACGAGCGCCCCGTATTACCGGGGAGCACACCGTCCGCAATCAAAAAGGCCACCGACCGACTATGGTCGGCCACGGCCCGGTACGGCGCAAAGCGTGCCCGATATTCTTGCTCGGTGCTGCCCCGCAACTCTTTGACGCGGTTGATGAGATCCACGAACAAATCGGTGTCGTAGGTGGCATGCACGCCCTGCAACACCATGGCCATGCGCTCAAGTCCCATGCCCGTATCGACCGACGGGCGGGGCAACGGTTGCATGGTGCTCCGCTCAAACTGCATGAACACGTTGTTCCAGATTTCAACGTAGTTGGGATCATCACTGTTGACCCCAGCTGGCGTCATTTTGCGCAGATCGTCACCGAGATACACGGTGATTTCGGAGCAGGGACCACAGGGGCCGGTATCGGCCATCACCCAAAAATTGTCTTTTTCACCGAAGCGCAAAATACGGTCAGGGTCGGCACCGGCCTTGATCCACATGGCGGCAGCATCTTGGTCGGCCGGCACATCGTCGTTGCCTTGAAAGACGGTAAACCAGAGGCGCTCAACCGGCAACTCGAAGACCTTGGTCAACAACTCCCACGCCATGGGGATGGCGTCGGCCTTGAAATAGTCGCCGAACGAAAAGTTGCCCAGCATCTCGAAGAACGTGTGGTGCCGCGGTGACGGTCCGACCTCCTCAAGGTCGTTGTGCTTCCCTGAGACCCGCAAGCACTTCTGCGCCGTCGTCGCCCGGGTGTACGGGCGCTGCTCCAGCCCGAGGAACGTGTCTTTGAATTGCACCATGCCCGAATTCGCAAACAACAACGTGGGGTCGTTGCCAGGAATCAGCGATGAACTCGGCACCACCGTATGCCCGCGTTCGGCAAAAAAAGACAAATACGCTTGACGAATTTGATTGCTAGACAGCTTTTTCATGACGGCTCCGGTTGACACACAAAAGGTTTGTGTGGTATCCAATGATTATGGAATCTTGTATCATATTGTAGCCGACGCACTCAAGGTGCGTCAACACATTCGGCAGGCGACCTCTTCCCAGCATCCCACGGCCGTTTCCCCTCACGCCAAAGGAGGTACTGTTGCAAGCGCTCTACCGAGAATCGCGCCAATGCGTGATTTGTAGCACCACCACCGTGTTTACGTGTGTCAACGATAAACACTACATCGACCAACCAGATCTCGATGGTCGACCGTACGAACTCAGTCTCTTAGCGCTCCCCTACTGGATCCAAGCCTGTGGCACCTGCAAATACCGCAGCCGCGATGTCCGCGGCGCCGACCCTCACACTGCCACGCTCATCCGCTCGGCTCCCTACCACGCACTCCTCACCGACAGTGGCTACCCGTACTTGGCCCGTGAATACCAAGCGGCCGCCTACGTCGTGCGCACACAACAGCTCCACGCAGATGCAGCGTGGTATCACCTGCGCGCCGTCTGGAAATGCGAAGACGTGGCCCACCCCTTTGCAAACTTGTGCCGCAAAGAGGCGCTCCACGACCTCGAACAAGCCTATACCCATGCTCAACCAATAACCGATAGCGAGGCTGAAACATGCCTCATCATCGCAGATGTGTACCGTCGCAACGGAGACATGGCCAACGCCAGTCACTTCCACCAACGGGCCACCACCAGCGACAACGGCCGCTTTGACACGGCACTCGCACTCCAACTCCGGCTCATCACGACCAACAACACGCGCCGACACCAACGCCCTAGGTAGACGCAATTACCACGACACCACCACTGTGGGCTCGGGCTGGAGCACGTCGATAACCGCCACACGCCCTTCCGGCCCCGTCACGATGCGCACTTCACCGTTCGGCGACGTCACTACCCCGCTACACCCCGTCGTGTCGTTGGGGATGGGCAGTGCGACTTGGTAGGCCTCGGCACCTGTCAGCTCAATTGAGGCCCAGCACGCAGTATGGTGCCAGCGATACGCCACATAACCGTTGCCGGCCGCATACCCGACACTCGCATAGGCGTCTCGCACCCCGGCATAATACCACTGCGGTGCCACCAAGGCGCGCCGCAGATTGTCAGATTGATCGACCACGCCCACGGCACCCTCAACGAAGGCGTCGAGCATCGCCGCAGCCCCCCAGCCGTCAGTGCTAATCGTGTCCATGGTGCCGACCCCTTCGGCTCCCCACGGGGCATACCACAAAAAGCTCCGCCCTTGACTGAGCATCCCTAACCAGTAGTATTCGAGCGTTGCAAAGCCGTACGATGGTCGTTGCATGCGAAACGCGCCCCGCGCTAATTCACCGCCCACCAACGGCATGATGCCACCGTTCACGTACTCGCCGGGACGTTCGCCGGCCCGCCCGCCCATGCCAATACTCCCCGGCGGGAAGGGGGGGTCGATGCTGTACCACTCTGCGAAAGCATCCGCACGACGCCGCGCAATGTAGCTATCGAGCACCGCGTTGGCCTGCGCATCACTCAGCACCCCGCGGTTGAGCGCATACGCATTCGACAGACTGAGTTGTTGATCGAGATCGACTCCTGCGATGCGCACTGGTTGCTCAAACACGAAATGCCGGTAAAACGACCCGTTCCAACTCTGCGTGTTGAGGCGATCAATTAGGCCAGTGGCAACACTGCGCCAAACCTCGGCCATGGCCGGATCGCCGATGCGCTCTTCCATGGTTGCCAACATGCGCAACGCTTGCGCCATGCCGGTGTTATCTCCGTGGAACACGCCCCAGCGCGTGTTGGCGTCGATATCGTGACGTGGCGCATTTCCCTGTGCCACTTCGAAATCCCACATGTCGATGGTGAAAGGTCGGCGAATCAGGCCTTTTTGGGCATCCCACCGCAAAGGATCCTGCAAACTATACGTAGCCGCTCGGCGCATGGCGGTCAGATGCCGCAAGGCGAATTCATCGCCGGCACCCGCTTGCCACGCCGTGTATACCCCCTGGATGAACAAAAACTCAACGTCGGCTTCGACCGGCGTGCGGTAGGGTACAGGAGCCCACGGCAGACGAGGCAAATAATCGGGGAAGCTGCCATCGGCAGCCTGATACGTGGCAAACGCGTTGATGGCGCTCGTCATATCACGGTCGAAATAGCGCGCACCCCGCATCTGGTACACATGGTCGCGCAACCAAATCAACGGACTATCCGGCGACCGATACCCGTGCACGGCCACTTGTCCGGTCACCTCATCACCCAGCGTTTGATCGAGCACTGCGCCCTGCATGATGCTCTGGGCGGCTGGCACGAACCGATCAAAACGCTCGACTCCCGTGGTGACTTCGGTGGGAGGTCGTAGCGTGTAAACGGCATCGTTGACGGCAATCACCACACCGCCTGGTCCCCACGGCATGCCCATCCAGACCGTGCCACGATGCGCGCCACCCATGCCACGCGGTATTACGGTGGCGCTCGCTTGCCCGGCGACCATGGTCATGGGCTGGTAGGAGACAATCAGCCCGCGGCCGTCCACAACGACCAACGTTGCCGTGATTGTGGGGCCCTGTGGCAGATTGACCCGCACGGTCAACGGGGTAAACGGCCGGGCCTCACCTTCGCTGTACAGCCCGGTAGGCGGCTCAGCAGGAAGCTCGGGTGGGAGTGCCTCTTGGGCGAATACACCACTCTGCGACCAAAGTACACCAACGACGAGTACAAACGCACCGATGCGTTGCATCCAATTCATATATGCATCAACCTTTTGTCCGAATGTATTACTGCTACTTCCTATAGTAATACAGGTTTACACTGGTACGACTGAAAAAAAGCTGAAAAACAGCTACGCTACGTCCGTAAGCGCCCTCGCATGGAACGCCATCACCACCACCTGCACCGTCGTTGCTTGAGGATTACACTGCAAATTCCAGATTATATTCGCATCATCGGCAACCCGCACTTCAACTGCATGCACCAATGCTGATATGTGTGACAACGACAAGCCGTCACCGCCCAAAATATTAATCATACAATCCGTACTGTTCCGTAGCTCAGCAAGCAACGGGCGCACAAACATCTCGTCCACGTGCCTAGCAACATCCGCGTCTTCGGCATCTACAAACAGCTCGTACGCAATCCACCCGATGCCAAGCATGGGGCGCTCATGCAAAAGATGCAACATATCGTGAGTGTCGATCATTACGATACTATTGCCCTTACTAATCATCACAATCGCGTGTACCACGCTGGCCACCATGCGCGGCATGTTGTGCCACGTAGGCGCAAGCTCATGACGGAGCATATCCGCTTCACGCACCCAGGCCACACCATGCGCGCCTTCGCAGTTCGTCAGCGCACGCTCAGACAACGTCGCCGTCGGCGTCATGGTCGTAGTTGCTACGATAAGCAAATACCCGTGCGCACGGAGCGCTTGCAACAGTTCAGCCAAATGGGGGGCTGTCGGCAGTGCAACCACCACAACCGCATTGACACCAGCCGGCCATGTTGCCAACGCCGCTGGCAACGACTCGGGCAGGTCACGCCATATCGCTGTAGCACCGTCGATGAGACAATCACGCAACAACCAAGGACTCTCGGCGCCGTACCCCAACACGCACCAGGTAATACCAACGTTTTGTGCATTCATCACTCGCCCATTTCCTTTTTCAACAAAAAAAGCGCATCACACTCGTTATGATTCGGCCAGTTGCGGCAGGCGCCCATGCCACTGCGGCGCAGGCCATGTGGGCACGTTCAACGCGGACACCATCCAGTGTGCTAGACTCGTGCGACTGATGGCTGCCTGCATGGGGAAATCAGACACCACCTGCACTGCGCGCAATTCGCCGTTGGTCAAGCGGGTAGGCCGCGGTGCCAACCAATCGACGGTACTCTCAGCGAGCACCTGCTCCATCAGCGCCAAATCACGATAGGCAACCCCGATGGAGGACGTGCGCACAAAAAACTGCATGAGCGCATTCATCTGCGGCGCACTTTCGGCGACTCCGGCGGCACTCACCGCCACAATGCGCGGCACGCCGTATTGGAGCATGCTGGCCACGATGAGGCGCATGCTGTGTGAACAAAAATCAGCCGGCGATGTGAGCGGTGACCACGGATTGGCAACCGATTGCCGGCGCATCCCCAAGGCCGAAAGCACCGCATCTTGACCGGCCATAGCAACCGCCAATGTGGTGGTGTCAAGCACCGATCCGCGGTAGTGCACCACACCAGATGGGGCCTGATAACCGCTCTCGACCCGGGTCAACACGGTCACTTTGTGCCCCGCTTGACGCGCTTGATGCACCAACTGTTGACCCACGCCACCACTCGCGCCAAGGATAAGAATGCGCATGATACACCTCCATTTCGTCGCAGGTGCCAAATGTACGGAAACAAATACGGTGTATGAAATTATTGTACTACACCGCACCAACAGCGGTCTGACTTGACAACTCTTCGATTGGTACGTATGATGGTGGCAATAGCGATGAAGAGGGAAAGTAGTCGTCGATTGGTGTTTCAGAGAGTCAACCCGTGCGGTGTGAGGTTGACACAGTCCAGCGATGACGAATGGGCCTTGGAGCTGCCGTCCCAACCGGGTACACGCCCGAAGTAGCGACTGCCGGAGTCTGCCACCGTTATCACGGCAGCCGATGTTGCCCGTGGTCACCGCCGGTGATCGTGGATGCATTGAGAGGGCGTCACGGCGTTGGCCTGACGAATTGGGGTGGCACCGCGGATGTAAAATCGTCCGTCCCCTGCACGAGGGGGCGGTTTTTTGTATGCTTTTTTGCGGGAGAACGAATTATTATGACAACCAAGAAGCGCATTCTCACGGGCGATCGCCCAACCGGCAAGCTCCATCTCGGGCACTACGTGGGCTCCATTGCCAACCGTTTGCGGTTGCAGGAGGAGTACGAGTGCTTTTTCATCATCGCCGACCTCCACACACTGACCACCAAGCCGAGCAAAGAAGAGATCCAGCTGGTCGAGCAACACATTCGCGATCTGGTCCTCGACCAACTCGCATGTGGACTTGACCCAGACAAGGTGACTTTTTATGTGCAGTCATCGGTCAAAGAGATTTACCAGATCAACTTGATTTTCGAGATGATGGTCTCGGTGGCTCGCCTCAGCCGCCTGCCCAGCATCAAGGACATGGCCCGGGCAGCGCAGATGGACGACGAGCAGATGCCGTTCGGGTTATTGGGGTACCCGGTCTTGCAGGCGGCCGATATTTTGATGCCACGGGCGCACCTCGTGCCGGTGGGCAAAGACAACGAGGCCCACGTAGAAATTACCCGCGAAATCGCGCGCCGTTTCAACCATCTGTACGGTGAAGTTTTCCCCGAACCAGATGTACTCGTCCCCGAGACGGGCACTCTGATTGGCACGGACGGACAAGCCAAGATGAGCAAGAGCCTCGGCAACGCCATCATGCTGTCGGACAGTGCCAAAGAGGTGGAGCAAAAGGTGCGCGGCATGTACACCGACCCAGCGCGCGTCCGCGCCGACATCCCCGGCAAAGTGGAGGGCAATCCGGTCTTCATCTACCACGACATCTTTAATCCGGATGTGGCCGAGGTGAACGATTTGAAGGATCGCTACCGCACTGGCAACGTGGGCGACGTGGAAGTCAAGCGCAAACTGGCCACCGCCATCAACAACTTCCTCGAGCCCATTCGGGCACGCCGAGCGCAGTACGAAGCCAAACCGGGCATGGTCGACGAAATCATCTACGCTGGCAACGAGAAGACGCGCGCAGTGGCCCAAGAGACGGTGCGCATGATGAACGACGCCATGGGTCTGACCTACTTCAAATAGCACTTCCGGCTGGTATTTCGCCGTGGTCGGAGATACGTACTCTGACCACGGTGCGCCCCCAACAAAAGGAGGACGGCATGCAATTCGTGCCATCGCTGAGCGATATGCAGAAATTGACCGACCAAGGTAATTTGTGCCCGCTCTACACCGAGATTTCCGCCGACCTAGAGACACCCGTTTCGGCCTATCTCAAGACCGCCCAAGGCCCGTGGAGTTTCTTGCTGGAGTCGGTAGAAGGTGGCCAACACCTCGCACGGTACTCGTTCATTGGCACGACGCCCTACATGACGTTGCGCCTGCACGAAGGCAAAGCGCACGCCATCCAAGGCGGCTACAAGCAGACCATCGCCTACGACGACCCGCTCGAAGTGATTGCCTCCTACCTCGCTGATTACCGCCCGGTACGCCTCCCCGACCTGCCACGGTTCGTGGGCGGAGCGGTGGGCTACCTCAGTTACGAGGCGGTGTGCAACTTTGAGCGCATCCCGCGCCCTAGTCACGGCGATTACGACATGCCCGACGGTCAATGGCAATTCGTAGACACGCTCCTCGTGTTTGACCATGTGCGACACCGCATCAAAGTCATTAGCCACGTGCACCTCGACGCAGCCGATCTCGGCGCAGAATACGGCCGCGTGAGCCAGCGGATTGCGGCCATTGTGGCACGGCTCCGCCAGCCGCTCCCGGCCAACATGGCGCTCCAAGAGGGTGGCGATGTGCCGGCGGTTGCAGTCAGCTCCAACGTGTCGTTGGGGGAATACGTAGAGCGGGTGATGCACGCCAAAGAGTACATCGCAGCTGGCGACATCTTCCAAGTGGTGCCCTCACAGCGCTTCCAGCGCCCCGTGACCACCGATCCGTTCACGGTGTACCGCTCGTTGCGCACGGTGAATCCGTCGCCCTACATGTTTTACATCACCAGCCCGGATGGCATCTTGGTGGGCGCCTCGCCCGAATTGCTCGTACGCGTCGAAGAGGGTCAGGTGACCACGCACCCGATTGCGGGCACCGTGCCGCGCGGCAAGACGGCCGAAGAAGACGAGGCCTTGGCGCATCAGCTCCTCAACGACGAAAAAGAAAAGGCCGAGCACTTGATGCTGGTCGATCTCGGGCGCAACGACATTGGTCGGGTCGCCAAAGCGGGCAGTGTGCGCGTGCCACGCTTCATGCAGGTCGAAAAGTTTTCGCATGTGCAACACCTCGTCAGTCACGTCACCGGCGAGCTACGTGACGACATGCGCGCCATCGACGCCCTGCGCGCCTGCTTCCCAGCGGGCACGGTCAGCGGCGCCCCCAAAATCCGCGCCATGGAGATTATTGCGGAGCTTGAGGGAAGTCGGCGTGGAGTCTATGCGGGCGCCGTGGGGCATATCGGCTTCAACGGCGACCTCGACACCTGTATTGCGCTACGCACCATTGTGATTGTCGACGGGGTGGCCTACGTGCAGGCGGGTGGCGGAGTAGTGGCGGACAGCAACCCCGAAATGGAGTACCGCGAGAGTTGCAACAAGGCGGCAGCCCCCCTGCGCGCCCTCGAACTCGCTGATCGGCTGACAACCACAGGAGGTGGCGAATGATTTTGCTCATCGACAACTACGATTCGTTTACCTACAACTTGGTGCAGTACCTGAGTGAGCTCGGCGCCGATGTGCTCGTCAAGCGCAACGACGTGTTGAGCGTGGCCGATGTGAAAGCGCTCAAGCCGAGCAAAATCGTCGTCTCACCGGGACCATGCACACCCAGCGAGGCTGGCATTAGCATCGACGTCATCAAGGAGCTCGGACCCAAGATTCCCACGCTGGGCGTCTGTCTCGGCCATCAGGCCATCGGGCAAGCCTTTGGTGGCATCGTGGAGCGTGCCCCCTATGTGATGCACGGCAAACGCTCGGCCATCAACCACAACGACCACGGGCTCTTTGCGGGTCTTCCACAGCACTTCATGGCCACCCGCTACCACTCGCTGATTGTGCGCCGCGACAATCTGCCCGACCAGCTCGAGACGACGGCGTGGACGGACGACGGCATCATCATGGGGCTCAAGCACAAAAAACACCCCATCTACGGCGTACAGTTCCACCCCGAATCGATTATGACGGAGCACGGCCACGCCATGCTGAAAAACTTCTTGGCGGTGTGAGAAAAAGCGCCCCGTGGCACGAACGTAACCGTGCCACGGGGCGCAACCGGCTCTCCTAGGTATCGAGGATTACCTTCCCTTCCTTGGGACGGCTATTGGATGCATCCGTTTTCGGCTTGGATTGGGTGTCTTGCTGATTAGAATTCGCTGGGCCGGATTGTTTGCCATTTGGCTCGGAATTCGCTGGACTGGGCTTTTTGTCTTTGTCGGCCATGAGAAATCTCCTTGCGTGTGCGAGAGCACACAGCCATCTTACAACACTCCCACGCCACGACACAAGCCACCATTGGCGGCCCAACCGTCGTCTTCGGCTTGCTTTACTGGGATTTCCTGTCATTTGATTTGACGGGTTGAGCCGATGATTTGACCATCGCAAGTCTCCTCTCAGGTCCCAAGTACACTGCGTTGGCATGCAAGACACGGTGTGCAGATACTTGCACCACTCAATTGTACTGTCTCGATGCCGCTTATACCATGTCCAAACATTCGGACACCCATCGTACATCACTGCATGAATTCTCATCTTTACTCGGTATCATCATATGGAGCACATTCATTTTGGCACGCACGTGCCCTACGAAACGTACATCAGCATGCTTACCTACCACATTTGCCGTGACCACGAACTCACAGCACAGCAACACGCTGCCATCCGTGCCCTGCTTGACGCCGCCTTCGAAAACGACTTCGCTGACGAAGACAACGACCACGCCAACGGCGGAGTACGGGTGATTGCCAGTGACGGCGACCACATCGTCGGGCATGCGGCACTCGTGGCGCGCACCATCACCATTGCGGGCACTCCTTACACGGTGGGGTATGTGGAGGGAGTGGGCGTGTTGCCAGAGCGCCAAGGGCAAGGGATTGGCGCGCAACTGATGCGTCGCATCACTGACATGGCCCAGCGTGACTACACGGTCGCCATGCTTTCGACGGGTGAATATGATTTTTACGCCAAATTTGGCTGGCAGCGCTTTGTGGGACAGAGCTACGTCGATGATCATGGAACCATGACGCGCACTGCCGAAGAAGACGAGGGGCTGATGGTGCACACCGCGCTCCACCACCTGAACCAAGCGGGGGTGACTTGGGTCTGCGACTGGCGGAGCGGAGATGTGTGGTAGTGGGCGAACCCACAGCATTCCTGAGCAGCATTGTTGACGTGTGTGGTCAATGGCAGTGCTGCTCAGTGATTCGTTGTCATGCGACTACGGATAGGGATACGCAGTCGCAGTGTTCGTTGCGGTGGGCGGTGGAGGATAGGCGGTCAGTGTCGCCGCTATCGCAGTCGCAACCGCTCTCTGTGTGGCAGTAGCGGCCACGTGGGTGGCGGCTTGGCTCTGATACGTAGCAGTCAAGGTTTGGGCCGCCCATGTGGGACTCAGCTTGGCCAACATGGTCCGTGTCATGAGCAACGGAGTTCGCGTCCGTGTGGGAGTCGTCGGTCCACGCGTATTTGACGCTGTGGGCGTTGCGGTTGCAGTGAACGTCGCTGTACCCGCAGCAATGAGCGTACGATTCACCGTGACCGTGCGTGTTGCAGTTTGTGTGCTCGTGCTCGTGCGCGCAATCGCATAATTGGGCGTCATTGTGGCTGGCAAGCGTGTTTTACTCGGGCCACGCCTCGGTGTATTACTCGGTTGTAGTACCGCTGTGAACGTTGCAGTCGCCGTTGCGCTACGGTTTGGGGTAATCGCCAATGTGGCAATCGGGACCGGCGGATTAGTATTATTGTAGATTGCTCTGACAGCGTGTGGCGGCAACAACGTGTTGTAAATCATCATGTCATCAACGAGACCCTTCAGGGCACGTACACCAGGCATGTTTTGACTCATGCGCCCCACATAAAGAGGTCCCGTTGGAACGTAGAGAGTCGTCAGCACACTATCAATGCGCACTCCATCCACGTACAACGTCAATGCATTGCTGGCACGCTGGTACGTACAGGCGAAATGATGCCATGTCGTGTCTATGACATACATCGATTTAAGCACCGTACTATTGATTTGACAAAAAGCCTCTTGATCAGCATAAATGCCCATCGCGAATATGCCTTCATTGGCACCTTGTGAAATGACCACTTCGTTGGTGCTATCGGTCGTATCGCGTTTGGCCCAATACGCCACGGTAAAGTCACCGTTCAACCTGACCGTCGCATCGTTGAGTTGGAGTTGTTCACCGCCCGTTAAGAGCAATGCGTCTTCGTTGTGGGTGGCCATCACCGTGTCTGGGCACGGCATATTGGGGACACACAGCAACCGCGATCGGTTCGGTGATATACCGGGGAACACCACATCATCAAAAGTAACCGTCTCAATGCGGTTCAGTGTTGGGAGTTGGGTATATGACTGTAGTTCGACGGCAGTCAGCACGCGATCGTGAATGATGAAATCATCAATGGAGCCTACAAGTCCGGCCATGTTGTCGTAGCGTTCACCAAACATGATGGGTGATGACGGAATATTGACCGCACCGAGCACCATATCTTGCCCAATCAACCGCCCGTCGCGATAGATTTGACGTATGCGCGTCGCTTGGTTGAATGTACACGCATAGTGGTGCCAATTGTCGTCGTTGAACCATTGCACACTGCGGAGATCATCACCAAAAAAACTACAGTAGACGCGGTTTTCTTGGTCGACGCCCATGGTCAGATACTGACGTACCTTCGCCAATGCGCCGGTACTAAAAACGACATCCTCGGCGTCACGCTGATCGCGACGCAACCAATAACTCACCGTGAACGATTTATTCCCAAGCGTGACGGGCACGTTTCCGTTGAGTTCATCAGTGCGACTCGCGCGAAACAAGGCGGCGCGATTGGTCATTCCATTGGGGTCACTCACCGGGCATTCGTACGGATTCGGACAGCGGTAACGCGCAACGGCACCAGCATACACCAAGCTTGATTCTGCACCGTCCATGGGGAACCATCCAGACATACTCGCCAACAACGGATTGGACAGCACGCGATTCGTGGCAGTCGGAAATGTGATGGCGGTCTGCGAAGGCACGCGTGTACGGGTTGCGCTACCACCCGTGAGGGGCACACCGTTGGTAATCACCGCCAAGCGCCCACCACCAGCAACGACCGCGGCCGCGTTTTTGTTGGTTGCTAGGGTGTTCAGTTGGCTGGTGGTATTGGCTGGTACTGCACCCCAAGCAACGACCACGTTGTCGTTACGGAGCGCAATACTCATCTGATCGCTTGCTGCCATCGCAATCACGTTGAACATGGCTTCATAGGGAATATCCGCTTGCCCAGAATCACTCTGCTCGGCACCCCAAGCCACCAATTTACCGTCTTGCTGAAGTGCCAGAATATGGTGTGCACCCGCTACGATGTCAACGACCGGGCCACTAAAACTAGGCACCTGCAACAACCCTTCATCGTTGTTGCTTGCTGCCACGACCACATCTCCGGTATTCAGCAGTAGTACGGCAAAAGTCGGCCCTGCTGCCATTTGCTTCACGGGCGCATCGGTGTCCAAAGTGAAACGATTTGACCATACCTTGCCATCAATACTCCGCACCAACAGGTGCGTCCCGGCGATAGCCACATCGACCACATTGGTCATGAAACGAGCAGGCACGCTGGGCGGAGCACTTCCCCACAAAAACAGCGAATGATCACGTTTGAGCACTGCACCAAACCCAGTACCGAGGGCGAGGTGTTGAACGTTGGTTTGCGCATTCACCGGGAGTACTTGTGGCGTGATGGCCGTTGATTGATTTAATGTGACACTTCCGTCACTATGCAGGATACCAACCGTATCGCTCGTAATGGCGAGGCTACTAATGTTGGTGGCACTGACTGCGGGAATGGTGTCCAACTCCCAGATGACGGCGCCACCGAATGCGACGAGTGGCGCGCTCGTGGGTACTACGGGCAGGCGCATCATGGGCACTCGTGACGGGGTAGCGGTGGTTGTTGCCACACTCGACACATCGGCCGACAACGCCACACTAAAATTACTCCCCCCAGTGACCATGTATGGAGAAACCAGCGTATCCGGCACTGCGATTTGACCGTCGGTGTCTAATCCCCATGCACGCACCGTCCCCGCTTTAGTAATGGCCAACACGTGATAATTACCCACCCCAATGCGTTGAAAGGCTTCATCGGGGATATTCCCTTGATCGAACAATGGGCTACCGATGACCGCCACCTTGCCATCAGTCTGTAGGACCACGGTGTTGTCGTACATCGCCCAAACATCAGCCGCACGCATCCCGGCTGGAATATCCGTTTGTCCGTAGAGGTTACGCCCCCAAGCGACCATACTGCCATCCCGGATAAGGGCCACATTATGATTCGCTGCCGCAGTGATTTTCGCCACATTACGCACCTGCGGAATATCCAGTTGATTGAACGTGTTGTTGCCGACTGCAACCATGGTGCCATCAGCACACAACGCCAATGAATGTCGTGATCCCGCAGCGATTTGGACTACATTTTTCCACGCACTAACCCCGCTGATTTGCCCGCCTTTGTTGTCACCCCAGCCAACCACGGTGCCATTGGCACGCAATGCCAGCGTGTGATTGGCTCCGGCTGCGAGCATCACCACCCGCAACGGGCTTGCGATATCCCGTGCAATGAGCAAATCGGCAGGTACCTTCGTCTGATTCATGGAGTTGTCACCCCACGCCACAACACGACCATCACTGCGCAATGCGACGAGATGGTCAATTCCAGCGACCACTTGGATGATGGAGGTCGTCGCAGACACGGGCACGGTGCGAATGAAATCCGGCCCACCCCAAACACTCAAACGACCAGGAGGATTCATCTGGGTGGGCAGTTGGAGCATCAACGGAGCAGGCGTCAGTGATGTGTTGTTTATCGCCGAGCTGTCAGCCACACTCAGTGCCACCCCGGCCGCATGATTGGGGTGCATACCAAGCGACTGGACACGCTCTGGAATGGTGGCGGGCACGCTATAGCCGCCCCGAGCCATGGCTACCACTTGACCAGTACGGCGGACCACCGCAATACCCCAACGAGCGGTTTCGACCGTCCGAATCGCACTTGCATTCGGCATCACCAGACATGGACAGCCACTGGTTGCACTGCTAATGGTCGTCATGGTCACGTCCGGCACAACCGTAGCCACATCGCCCCAAATCAACAACTGACCATCGGTTTTGACGGCTGCAAACACATTCCCACTCGCAAAAATCCGCACCACGTTACTTTGTACACTGACAGGGACCGTTACAGCACTTCCCCACACATACAGACTCCCGGTGTCTGTGAGCGCCAACGACACGTCACGGCCTGCAGCCACTGCAACCACCGTTTTACCAGTCAGGTCAGCAGGCAACGTTCGTTGCTGAGTACCGCCACCAGCGACCACCACGGTACCGTTTTGACGCAACAACACGGTGTGACTGCTACCGGCTGCGATTTGCACCACATCAGTGGGCAACGACACACCGGGCGACAACACCAATGCGGTTTTTTGCCCCCACATCGCGACACTCCCGTTGCTCCGTAACGCCACACTATGCGTAATGCCGACGCGGACGCTGACCACCTCGCCGACATTCGTAGGAATGGTGAGCTCACCACGCAAGTTTTTGCCCCAACCAATCACCTGGCCATTGTTGAGTAATGCGAGTGCATGGTGATCACCCACTGCGATTTGCGACACATTGCGCATCGTTTGGGCGGGCACATTGGCCAATTTGGCAGTATTTATGCCCCATGCAACCGCCTGGCCGTTGAGATTCACGACACTAGAGCGCTGTGGGACGGGAATTTTTTGCGACTGGCTACTGATCGCAAAGCTCACACCCCAAAAATACAGCTGCACACAAAACACGAATGTGCATATGGAGAGCAAGGTGTGTTTGTTCATGGTAGCTTTCCCCAGCAACGAGAAGAATATGCGGCAATGGTATTCAGTAGGCACATCAGCGTTAGTTCCATTGCAAATACGGCGCATAGATGCGGTAGTACTGCCGATTCGTCGTAAACGTGCCCGTGTAACTGTTGCTCCCCGCACTATTGGTTACCGTGATGTGATACCGATAGCGCCGGCCTTTCACCAGACCCTCTAGGACGACACTCTTTGGAATCGTGGTCAGCGTGGCATTAAATTCGCTACTCTGAATCACAATGGGATCGCCGTATATCGCAACACTATGGGTCTGGTTGAATGCGAGTGTCAGCCCGCAGCACGGTGGATTGACCGGCTGTCGCCCCCACACAATCACCTGTCCAGATGCGGTAATGGCAGCGCTTGAGTCCGCATTTGCAACGACATGCACCACATTGGTGGCCGAAATTGGCACCGTGGTCTGACCCATCGCATTGTCCCCCCAGGCGACCACGGTGCCATCGAGCCTGAGTGCCAACGTGTGATTGGCACCCACCGCAATCTGCGTCACCTGGGTGGTAGCCGAAATAGGCACGGTGGCCTGACCCAGATCGTTCTTCCCCCAGGCAACGACTTTGCCATCTTGAACCAACGCCACACTAAAGTCATCGCCGGCACCAATTTGTGTGGTCCCGATGCGTGCCACCACTGGAATGGTGGTCTGACCAGCAGTATTGGCACCCCAGCCGTACAACCCGCCGGTTTCCAATAGCGCTAAACTATGGGCACGCCCTGCGGCGATGGAGGTTGCCAGACCAGGCAGTGTCACGGTGAGTGCTTCCGTTTCCGTGATACCACTACTGGCTTGATATTCATGGACGATTCCTGCGCTGTTGAGACTGAGCAATCGTTGGGTCGTAGTAATCTGCTTGCCCATGGCAATCTGCACCACATTCGCAACCGGATTAGTGATGGTCAACGCATTCGTGGTTGAGAGCGGCCACGTATATATTTGTCCTTGATTGCTCAGCACCGCCGCCAACATGCCGTCGATTTCGACCTGCTTGAGCACACCACTGGTAGCCTCCACCGGGATGAGGGCTTCGAGTGCGGTAGCATTGGTTCCGTTTGATTGCAAAATCTGCACAGTCGTGGTGACCGCTGTCGTAGATCGATCGCCCTCAAGCACGACTTTCGTCGTGACATTGGTGACATCGGCGCCGGTATCAACATCAAAATTGAACGTCACCGCATCATCGCTACTACGCGTGGGGATGGTCAGATTCTGGATGGTTGGGGCCACGATTTCATCGATGGTGAATGCATAGGCAGCACTGGTCCACTTGTTGCCCAACACATCGGACACCACAAATTGCACGTTATAGGTGCCCGCTCTGAGGTTGAGTGGCCGGTACTGCATTTGCCATTCCCGGCTCACGCTGTTAACCGGCACGGTCACGGTTTCGACCAACCCGGCTGCGCTGTAGATATTGGCCGTGATTGGTTGCGGTACTCCTTCATCGGTGACCATGCCGCTAAACAAGTTGTACGTATTGCCAGGCAACAACGTACTTGCTGTTTGTAGCACGGTTGTGGTTGGAGCGACCGTGTCAATATTGAGCGACACTTGGATTGGCTGTGTAGCGTTCTTGGCTTGGTCGATGGCCACAATGCGCAAATTACGCCGCACTCCTCTCAGATTCGCGGTATCTGGCAAGACATACGACCACTGCATGGGTTCATTCACCGCCGCTGACAGCGCCGTGAAATTGAGTTTGGCCATGACGATTTCACCCTGTGTCGCATTCGTATTGCGATCGCACGCTAGCACGTCCCAAGTGCCGTTGATGGGTTCACCAGCAAACGTGGAGAGGAGGCCATCAGGGCGGATTTCCGTCATCGTGCTGGTTAGGGTGGTCGTACCAGAAATCGCAATCGTGGTTGCCACGGCGTCATCGGCAAAGTGCACCGCCAAATTGGTAGCACTATTTCGCGGGTACGTCTGCCACAGCGGCACAATGGTCCCTGACGGCGAACGCAACCAAAGATCAACTTCATTGACGGCGCCATGGGAAACTACCGTTTCCACGCTGATGTTGTTGATGCGTTGGATACCCCCATTCGAGACCACAATCGGATAATTGCTGTAATCGTTGACGTCATTTGCACTGCACGGTTGCACGCTGATTGGCACCGTATCGGTGACGGTGGTGCTATACGTGCTTGTCACTTGCGGTAGTGACACGCGTTCAGCAACTTCACAGCCTCCCACTTGATCGTCACATACCACCACATTCACCACATTGTTGGTATCACTGACCAAACCACTAATGGTGATGTTACTTCCGCCAACTGCGCCACTCACGATAGCATTCTGAGTGGCGGTACTCAGCGCAAGACTTGGTTTGATACGATCTACTGTTGCCACGTACCACGTGCTCCACGTGCTCATCTGGCCGTACTTATCACTAGCACGCATGCGGTACGCCAAACTGTTTGCCGTCGTAGGCACCGCTACTGGGCAATTCCAACGGAGCGTGCTGGATATGGTGCAATTCACCAGACGGCTCGGTGCCAATTGATTCACCCGGTATTCCAAGACCAACGTTGACACAGACGTGGCTTCGCGCACACTGCCACTAATGGTCACCATTCCGGTACCGATAGTTGTCTGGGCATCCGGCACGATGCTCTGTGGCGGATCAGAATCGACACGGATAGCTGCATTCAACCATTCCACCGTGCGCGATGGCACCGCGTTGGTCGTCACCACTTCATCGGTCAAACGCACTTCAATTTTGGCGATATCGTTGGTGAGCACCTGATCAGTCGCCGATGCCTGAGCTTTGGTAGCATCGATGCGCGCCATCAGCACGAAACGCTTGGTCGTATTTGGTGGAATTGGTGCAATACGCACGACTTGATAATCGCGCATATTCGCCATATTGAGCGACGTTGTGTAGCTATAGTTGCCACTAGCAATGATGCCTTCTTGGGCAAACGAGTTGGCAGGACTCGTCAACCAGACCCCACCATACGTCTGCACGATACCGTAGAGCGGCTTGGTAGTACGCCGGCTCGGATTCCGCACCTGGAGGGTGTAGGTGACCACCGATCCAGTGCCCACATAGGGATCTTGTTCACTGACCAACGCATTTGCGAATCCTTCGAGCAAGGAAGTCCCCGAATTATTGGTATTCGCGAGTTGCGCTACCGCCACACACCACGCTTCGTTGGGGAGCGCAGCACAGATATCTGCGGTCACATTCATCGCTTCGGCAATCGCATCCGGGTCAGTATTGGCGAAATTATCCGCAATCGTGTTGCGCGATACACCATTGGGTGTACTCGTCAACGTGGCGACAATTTCCGTTGTATCTGGATTCATGGCCATTCTGCGTGGACACATGTTGTCACCGAGTGATGACCAGCCGTAGGCGTTAATCAGCGGCGTCAACGTGATTTTTTGGGCAACCTGCTCCAGCACAACTGGATTCGTGGTCGGGAATGTTGACCAAGGCAACAGTTGCTTCTCACGGGTGGCCATGGCAACAAGGCCAAATTTTTGGCTACGGTCGTATGCAATATCAGTGAAATCAACGCGCACATCGGTGTGTTCGACGCCCCCATCGATAGAGAAGACGTACTCGGGTGGAGTCCCCGTGTTTTCCCACGCCGTACCATTCCAGCGCAATAGTGCGGCCTCGCGCTCATCTTGGATGTAAACGAGATAGTCGAAGCCTTCAAGATCACTACTCCGAATTCCTTGTTGTGCATTCAAGAGACGCTGTTGTAGTGCGTTCATCGACTTAGCCATGGTCATCGGACTGCTGTCTACTCCGCGGGCCGCCGCATTCGCAGGCAGAGTCACAAAGGAGGTGCCCTCTGCCATACTCTGCTCCACCGAAGTCACGTACTGGTTCGGGCGGTATGCGGACACAGTCCCACCAGCCACAGTGTCTAGGTAGATGAACAGATCGCCGTCCACATCCCAGTCGGCTCCCTGCCAATTCATGCGCACGGCTTGACTATCCCACGTTGTTGCGAAGCGCTGAGTACCTGGGGTACTGCCACTACGACTATCACTCCCTAGGGTAGCACACGCATTATTGAGCCAACCACGATAGATGCGTGAGTCATCAGCGGGTATTAGCGTATAATCGGGCGTCACCGCACTGTCCACATACACCGTAGCAAGTTTCTGCACTGCTTCGTTATCAAGGGCATCACGCAAACGTACTCCGGTTGTCACACGACTCCCTTCGAACGTGAGGAGTGGCGGAGTAAACAAGTCAACGCTCGTAATAGTACCGGTCAAATCTAGCGTCTCAGTCACTGTTTCAACGCTATACTCTAGCTGCCTCAACACAATCGCCGATTGATCCTTCATTTGCTTCCACGAAGCATTCAAATTCAACGGCACGGTACGAGTAATCACCGCACCATCACTCAATCGCCGCAACGTTCCATTCACTAGTGCATTCATTTGACCGCCCACCAGCTCAGGGGGAAGCGAATCGATTTGCACCACCACATCACGGGTCGTCACCCGGCGCGCAATATCCGTGGCAATGATTCGCAACGGCACAGAAGATGTGGTAATCGCTGCGATCGGCAAGAAGACTTTGGCGGTCATCACTCCGCCATCCGAGCTCTGAGAAAAAGCCAGCACCGAGTTATCGCTCGTATTCAGTACTTTGAGACTAGGCAGACTGTTATCGTCGGTAATGACCACACTCACCGACACATAACCGTCCACTGCCTTACTCAGGCCAACCACTGTGTCAACGAGTTGGATACGGGGTGCAAATAAATCAACCGTGTACGTGTAGGTCGCCGAATTCGTCAACTCGCCAAGTTTGTCGGTCATCACACTGCGTAATGTGTGTACACCCGACGTCATGACCACCGGGAAAGTGGTTTCTATGGCATCAATCGTGGTACCACTCGGCGCATTCCAACTACTCCCCACATTGACACCATCGACCTGCACGCTCAGTGTGTTCACACCCGCAGGCGATTGTGCACGCACACTCACCGTCTGATTGGTCGTGGTGTAGACGGCGGCTTGGTTGAGCACAACGACCGCAGATTGCACGGGGTCGCTGCGTACGAGTCGCGACGTGCTCCGAGTAGTAGCCATCTGCGAGCCACAATTCTGGGCACGATCACAGGCCCGTACTGACAGTCGCCGATCACTGATTTGATAGCCGTACAACGTCGACGTAGTCGCCTGATTGGTCAGCAAGAGTACGTTGTTGTTCAGGGCGGCAATCGTGCGTGCCCCGGCACCACTCCACAACGTGTCACCGCGTAACGTTGCAGTCAAACCAGTCGTACTGACAATCGAGATGCGGTTGTTGTTGAGATTCTCACTGTCCGTACTCAAGATCAACACATCATCGTTGCCATAGGGCACCACGGCCTTCATACGATACGAACGAAAATCAGCGTCGCCCGTGGGAGTGGCATGTACATACGCAACTCGTTCGGTGAGTGTCGTAGTCAGCGTCGCAGTCGCCGAAACCACTTCTGTGATGAGCGGAATAATGCGCAGTGTATTGGGCGAATTCACCTCACCAGTGGCACTAAACGGCTCATCGTCGTCGATGAGTAGTGCATCAAAGTTGTTCATGAAGACTTGGTTTACGAAGCCGTCGGTGATATATTGATTGACCGAGGTAATGATGCCGGTGCTATCAACTCTATAAATGCCGGCCCCGTTTTCACCTTGAGCCAGCAACAACATATCATACCCAGCCGTCATGCCAAACGTCATCTGTTCGAGCGTCGTGGTCGCAACTATCGTGGGTTGATCGGGGTTGGTGACTTTGATACTCAAAATGCGTTGGGTCGTGTCGCTCAGCAACACCAACACGTTGTCATCGGTATGGACTCCATCCGCAAATGCAGTGGTTATCGCCAGTTGCTGGACAGCCGTCATCGCATTCAACTCGAACGACACACTCCCCCGCAGAGTGAGTTGCGGCGTATTATTCGGGACATCGTAGATGGTCAATACCGCACGTCGAGTCGGCGTCGTGACCGTGCTCACCACGTAGAGCCGGTTTTCGGCTCGATTCACCTGTAAACGACTGACCGTTCCGGACACGGGCACGGTCTGCTGAATCATGGCAATCGGATTTTGCACATCCACGATGAGGATCGAGTTGTTGCCACCCACATAGCCGTAGCGGCTACCATAATCGACCGCATCGGTACGAGCAATCACCTGTGTGGTTTGTCGACTAAAATCGGGCAACAGCCCCAACTCACAACCGCCGTTGAGATTGGTCGTTTCGGCGATTGTTCCGTCGAACGCACTGGCGTCGGTGCGGTACCAGAGCGATAGCGATGGTTGTTCGGTATACCGGAAACGCCCTCCACACGGGGTCTGAATCTGCGCAACGTCCATGTTGCGATCAGTAATCTGCACCGAGTACTTGTACAGCCCCGTATCAGTAATCAGCGATTCCTCGGCGATGATTCGCGGGGCCGCAGTGTCGATGCGCCCACTCCAGAGCTGATGCTCACCAATCGAGATGCGACTATTGTCTTGATTATCGGTGGCCACACTCTGAATCGCGGCATTTACCTCGAGACCGGGCTGAAGCGATTGTTGCCAGTCAAACCCATCAACACGGGGGGTAAGTGTGCTCAAACTCCAGCCCATGGCCATCAACTCGGTGATATCACTCTGGCTCAAGGCTCGGCGATAGACGCGCATATCATCGACGACACCGGTGTAGCCAGTACCGACCACGAACACGGGTGATTGCAGCACCTCTACTTCGGCAAGCGACAACGCTTGATTGGTGCCAATTTTTTGGATGCGAACATATCTACCGGTCACGTTCGGCGGCAACACGATGTTTAGCTGACCATCAACCACACCAGAATGCCGGTAGTTCCACTTGGCATTCAAAATGGCCGCATTCAGCGAGGAATCCGTGGTACTAAAGGGCGTATCCGCGACCATCACGTAGAAATCACTCAACTCGGCACGACAACAGCTATCGGTGCGTCCATAAATACGAATCGCATCAATAAGGGGTTGTGTGCTTGCACCCACATCAATCTGCCACCATGGACTATTTTCCACAGTGGTCTTACTAATACTATTGGCGCTCGCATTCACCCAGATTCCTGCATTGTTGCCGTCGATGGCTTTGGCGGCATCACCATGAGTAGCAGTGCTCGACTGCGTGACCGTGCCACCGGTCGCGCGGTTTTTGATGAGGCTACTTGGTAGTGGCGTCGTACCCGTTGTTGCGGTCACAACACGTGTGCCATTGATGTACATGCTCGCCAATGAGCCATCGGAGCTCACCGCAAGATGATACGTGTCCGAAAGAGGCACTGAGGGGGCTTGCAACGTCATCCCCGCCATTGTGAGCGTCGGCTTGCCACCGATAAGTTGCAAACTGTAGAGATACCCATTGGCGACCCCACGCACCACGAAGCCAGTACTACTCGTCGGTTGCAACCACGTTGATAACGCCCACGGGTCGCTTCCATTGGCAAACGTTATCCCCAAACTATCGCGGCTCACCACCCGGTCGTTGCCGTCAAAGCGCATGGCACTATCACCCACAATCCCGGGTACCATGCTCAAACGATCATCAACGCTCACGGGCATCGTATCCAGCTGGAACGGTGATTGATCGGTGGTCAGTCGATTTATCGCCGTCGTACTATCATCGAAATCATGATGCAAGACGGTGCTATAACCATATGCGAAAGCGCTCAGCTCCGCAGTTGACAAGAGCGCATCAAAGACGGCGACATCATCAACAAACACACCCTGCGCTGCTACGTCATTCCCAACTGCCCCAATGACCAATTGCGCATCCTGCCAATGCGCCTCTCGCGACGCAAATGCAAACTGGGATCCGTCAAGGTAACCACGAAGCAGTGAATTGCTGGCATCATCCGCTATCGTGAGCGCCAGCGTGTGCCAATCATCATCAGCAATCCCGTTACTACGTAGCTCGGTGATATCTTCACCAGCCTGCAATACCGCTGTAAGCTGACGGTTATCTTCGTTGAATGTGATGGTCATACTCAACGGACCAGTAGCAGATGGCAACGATACAATGCGCCCAGACCGCGCATCACTCGGAATCTTGAAGCGGAGCGCAACCGTGGTAGCAGTGCTCGCTTCTGTGGTCAATGTGTAATTGAGATTGACCCCATCCGTGGCTTTATTCAAGGCAATCGCATTCGTGGCAAAGCCGATATCGAGCGGAGGGCAGGTCACATTGACACTCGTCAATTCGCCTCGGCATATCTCGCTTTTCACGCCGTTCATGGCGTCGATGATAGGCAGAGTATATTGATTGATCGGCGCATAGTAGACCGCTTTGGTACCTAACGTGTCCGGCGCATCAAAACTATCTTCTGTGATTTCAAGGCGCACTTTGTGCGTCTTGGTACCGCTGCCCAACGCAAGCGCTCTCCCCATCAAGTCAATGGGCGACAACGGCACCGAACTGATAATGATGTCGTCAATGTAACCACGAAAATAATCTTCAAATCTATTCGATCCAATGGCCGAGCTAATCGCACCGAGCACCACATCGGTGCCGCCACTTGGAACCACGGTTACATTTTTCATCGTACTCGTCAACGTCACCATGGACGACAACTGTGAGCCATACGACAAGGTCATTTTGTTGCCCACTTCGTTGTAAATAACGAAGTACCACGTATTCGCATTCAAAATACCCGTCGACCGCACCGTATCAGTGCCCCGATAGGCGGTCAAACGGAATCCAGCGCCGGATCGCTCTGCTAGCAGGCGCAACCGCGGATTACGCGATGCGCCCACGCTCAACAATGTGCCAGTATCACTGATTTTGACCAACATGGCGACACTAAACGTATCGTTGATGGCGCCTGCCCCATTTCGAATCGTCAACATCTGCTGTGACCCGTCGATGTTGAAGCGAGCGATACGCCAAGCAGGATTGTTGGTATCGTTGGCCGTTGTTGGACACACGCGACAATCCGTGGTGTAACGGCTATTGGCGCGATTGTCGAACTCCTTGGCGCCATCAGGAGCTTCGAAGTCGAGTCGGACTCGCAACGAACGCTGCAGAGCGGCACGACCATCGTAATAATCGGAGACCCGCCCTTGGATGCGCTGTTTTCCAATCAAGAAAAGATTTTTTGCATCGGGTGACGGTGACACCAGCAAATCGTTGGGCGGCGTACTATCCACTTCTATCGGGTTATTTGCACCTGCAAGCACCTGTTCGGCGCTCACGTTGCCAACGTTGTCGGTAGCAATGGCGCTGACCAAATAAAACCCGGTGGGATTGACGAACGGCAAATCAAAGGTGGCCTGCCATGTACCGTTCACCAACTCCGCGGCTACCGGGGCGGTGACGATGTCACGGTTACTCATATCGCGCACCCTGACCACGACTTGCTTGACACCGCTGCCGACGACTCCGGTCACGTTGGTCAGATTGGGATCATTGACGGCGACGTTGACCGTGAGTAGCTGTTTGTTCGTGCCCAACGGATGCTCGGTCGTATACGTGCCGCTATTGCGCACGAGTGTGGCCACCGGTGCCGTGGTATCCACCAATACCGTCGCCTGGGCCACACCACGGTTCTCAACCATGTCGTAGGCCTCGGCCCGGAGCGTATACCGCCCCTCCACATTCGCCGTCGCAGCCTGATTTACTTGGAAGGTCGGACAAAAGGCCGAGTTCCCAACAGCATCTTCGCAGACCGGTGCTTGCACGCTGGTCTGCGCACCACTCGCCGGCACCGTGGTAAATATGAGGCGTTGCACGTACGAGCCCACGTCACTGGTGTGAATACTGAACTGCGTGGGCACGCGTGATACGTATGCCGGATTCATGATGGTCACAACGGGGCTGTCTGCGTCGACCGTCATTTTGGCAATCACCCGTTTGCTCATCGCTCCCGAAAACTGTGATCGTGCGAGGCGGTACACCTTGTTGGCACTCAACGCAGTCGGTGTGAAAGTCACGTCGTCGATGCCACCCTTGAACGGCTCAGCAATCCGCAATGTGCTCACGTCGAGGCGGATGCCGCCACCTACCGTGAGACGATGCTCACTGCTACCTGTCAACGCAGCAATGGGAGTACTCGCATTGATGTCCAGATTCCCGTTCTGGAAATAACGAAAACCGTCAGCGCCAAAACTAAACGAAATCTGATTCCACGCCGGCGATAAAGGCGACGTACTCACATACACCGCAGCACCCAACTTGATTTCCACGTTGCCGCTGTTGATGAGCCGCACACTCATGACCCGATTCCCGCTACTGTCGCTAAACGCCAGAATCGTCTGTGGGGTTTTGGTAGGAGTATCCGGACGAATCATCATCTGCACGGTGCCACCGGCCGCCAGCTCACCGACCAACACTGATCCATTGTAAACATGCAACAAGTTTGTTGCGCCGTTGAAATTGCTCGCCAACCCGATCATGCCAACTGCTCCCGACGCTGGACATTCCACATCGGCGATGACCGTGTTATCACAGCGTGCCACGTAGCTGATGCGGTTTATGCCCTGGCGATTCGGCACATTATCGGGCAACATTGCGCTGTCGACCGCCACTGTCTTGGTTACGCTACCACTGACCGTGATTTGTGAACTCTGTAGCGCCTCCTCAAAACGCAAGTTCCACGACGGGGATTGACGCATCAAGCTCAGCACATCGAATTGACTCGTCAGTGTTTGTGGCAGAATGACCAACTCGTCAACATCACCAAAATACCCCTGACCAATGACCGGCGCATCGTTATTACTCACAACGACCGTCGCGCTGGTTGCCCGCGTAACCGGTGCGTTCCCATTCACAAAGAGATACTCGTTGCTGCCCCCGACACTGACTGTCACGTGCGACCATACACCAAGAGGCAGGGTTTCGTTCGAAACCAGCGGTCCATTTGGCCAGCAGATATTGACTCTACAGCTCGCCGCACGTTCGAACGTTACTCTCCCTTCGGCATTGATGCCAATCCGCACAAATTTGTTTGGGCTATTGCTTCCCACCAACCATGTGCCATAGCGCGTTGGACGCACCCACATGCTCATCGTCTTTTCCGCTGAGCTACCCGCCAGGATTGAAGCAACCGCCAATCCAGCTTGCGTGTTAAAACCCAACCCCTGATTCCCAGTGAAGCGCACGCTACGATCATCACGACCCTGTACACCGCTCATCGGACAATTCACCACACACGACAGCTGAAGTGCCCCTGATAATTCATCGCTAAAGCTCGACGACATCGCTGGCTCGTCGAACGACACTTTCATCTGCATGGATTTCGTGTTCGCCGCTTTGGCGATTTGGGCCGCCGTGAGCTCCACATTGTGGATCTGCAAATTATTCATCGCACCATTGAACTGTATCAGTCCTTGCGGATGGTTGACAGACGTCGACGCACGCCCCACACCCAACTGCCGGATTTCCAACACATTGCTAGTCACTGAATCAGAGGCATCAAGCACGCCATTCACGTAGAGGCGACGTCCACTACTGCTCTTCACAAAGGCCACGTGGTACCAGATATTTGGATTCATCGTGGTGACGCCACCCAAGTCATTATTCCAATAGCCAAAATGAAGCTTGCCGTTGCGCACAGTGAGATGTAACAGTCTGTTGTTGTAACCTGTTCCAGACGTGTTGCTTTTATCTCTATCAAGGAGAATCGGTTGATCGCCACTATTCGTTTTGAGGCGAATCCATGCCATCACGGTGTAGTTGCTACTACCGGTAAATGTGGCTGCGGTGGTCGCCGGATTCAGCACTAAGAATTTGCCACCCGAAAAATCGCTCCCACCAGAACCGATAACCGGACAATTGGTACCACACGCCTGCACCACACTATTGGCAACCACCGCGGTGTTCAACGGCACACACGTCACGATTGAACTCGCCTCACAGTCGCTCGGCAACCGCTCAAAATTCGGATCTGCTTGGATTACTTTGACACGCGTATCTGACTCAATGGCAATCGTGTTTGACACGGGCGGCACAATCGCGAGACCAGTCTCGACACCCGTCAATTCGAGCTGTGCCAACGCCCGAATCGAATCATCGGGTACCGCGCGCTGGAACACACGCAGACTGTCGTATTCTGCCAAGGTATGCCCAAAACTAACCTCATCAGCGATCGCCAACGACGTGCTTGCTTGCGCACTCGCCGTGGCCGTCGTAAGCGACCCTGCACCGTCGAGTCCGTGCACAACCAACGACAACCGTCCAGCCGCATACCGTGCCGTTACAAGCGACCATGCGTTTATTGCGATCGTCCCCGCAGTCACACCAGTGCTGCCCACACTGAATTTGATCGAGCGTGGCGCACTGGTAGACGTACCCGGAGCACTTATCTCGATAGGGGTCCCACCTTGAGAGGCAAACATGATGGCACTCTGATCCGACGGAAAGCTTGTAAACCGCACCTTGAACATGACCGTGAAATCTCGATCGCCCAACAAGCGCGCATACCCCAGCGGGAAGGGGGCACTGCTGACAAACCGTACTGTGCCATTGCTACTGCCGGTGGTTGTGAGTCCGAATGTAGACAACTGTATGCTTTGAGCAAGGGCGGTCTGCGCATAATCAACTCTTTTGGCTTGTACACTCGTGCCCCCAAACGTGATACAAGTCAAGAGCGTCGCATCATCACAATGTGTTGCCAGCATCGCGATTTGACCGATTGACAACGCATCCGCATACACCTGAATGTCTCGAATGTTACCAAGCGTGTAGTTGCGATTCACATCTGCACCAATGACTGTGGCACCAATGCTCCCCACATACGCAACCACGTTGGTATCGCTGACCACCAATACCCCGTCCACGTAGATGGTGCGGATACCGCCAGCCATGCGAAACGTCACATGGCTCCATTGCCCGAGCGGGAGTGCGTTCGGAGACACCAAATCAGCGGCCGTGCCTATCTTGAAGCGTGGTCGCTCTGAAGCCAAATCAAGTCGGAACGGAGTCGTACTACTGTTGTTCACCAGCAACGACCGCGTGACGGTCGACTGCCCTTGTGGCCGGACCCACATAGCCACCGTGAAATCCCGCTGACTGATGCTATCGCCAAGAGCGCGTTCGACAACCACGTTTGGCACGCCGATTTGTCCATCAAATACCCGCGCACCATCGCTAAACCGCGGACACGTTGCAGCACTCACCGTACAGGTCACCGCACGATTGTATTCCGACACATCAACAAACGTGCCATTGGGGTCCACGTCGTCTAGTTTCAAACACAGTTGATTGTTCGCAAACAAACAACGAGCGCGAAAAAGCGTGTTCCCAGTAGTCTGCACGGTCATCCCCGGCACGGTGTACACCATGCTAGTGTCGGTGGCACTCCCGGGTCCCAATGAGACAGGCGCCTGCACCTCGGGGAATCCAGCAGTCGTTGACTTCAGGGTGGAAATACCTCTGACCGATCGCCCCAACAACTTGTTGGTCAAATTCACGTTGGCGACAATGCGATCTCCGGGACGCACAATCAAGTCATTGTTGACCGTAGCAAGCGTGTTTTGCATCAACGCACTGACTTCACCGGCACGCAATGCGACCTGATAGACGGCAACATCGTCTAACCCACCCATGTAGGTGGTGCCGCTCTCGTACCGAGGTCTGACACCCACCAATCCACGCGATTTCTGCCACCCACCAATCCGCAGGTCGTTGGCCGCTGTATCCCCATCCACCACGCGCCCTTTAATGGCATATTGAGTCACCGCGGCACCGTTGCTGTAGATGATGAGCGACGCACCATCGTAGGTCAGTGCTACGTGTGTCCACGTACGAATCGGGAGTTGCACTCCTGTGATCGTCTCGTATTTTCCGGTTGCTGTATTTATGCTAAATGCCAACATGCCATTGCTACGACGCATCAGCTGAAACTGACCGTATTGGCCAACAATTGCGTCATACTGCTCTGGAAAAGACATGTTTGCTTGTCGGGTTGGATAGACCCAGGCTGCCACACTGAATTGCTCACCGAATTGAAACAAACCGTTGAGCCCAGCGTTGAGTTGTTGCGCACCATTGAACACCGCGTGCTTGCTATTGGGGCGTTCGCTGACACTACTCGGACAGACCCCCACGCACACCAACGGATTCCCGGCGAGCCCGTTACTGGCATATTGATTCGCACTACTCCGCTCAAAATCAGCCACGAGAACCGGGTTCAACCCCTCACTCAGCAGGCCGTCACTCGCTACCACGTCACCGCTGTTTTTGGCGTGTGGACTCCAGCCGAGGATGCGTTCACGCAGGTCGCTGATGTTGTCACCGTCAGCATCACTGCTATTGGGATCTGAACCCACCCATGTTGTTTGCGCCACACCATTGATGATGGCGTAGGTCACCTCCCAGCCACCAACGCGCATGCCGTTCACACTCCGGACGATTTCTTCGCCATCTGTCAGTCCGTCGCCGTCCGAATCAATGCGTAGCGGATCCGTCCCGTAGCGCAACTCTTCGAGATCATTGAGTCCATCACCGTCGCTGTCCGGGTTGCGAGGATTCGTGCCGATGGCGATTTCGCGGTTGTCGTCAATACCGTCACTATCGCTGTCGTACATGTTGTCTAGGGTGCCAGTAGTCAACTCAAGTGCCAGCGGGACGCCATCGTTATCCGCATCCACGAAGACGGGGAACGTGGGCTGGCCATCGACTTCTGGTGACCAACTAAACGTGTACCCGTTGCCTTTGGCCTGCATCGTGCTAAAGCCCACAAAGGTCTCCGGGAAGACGTCGAAGATAGTCGTGTCGTCTTCGTTGAGGTTGGTGTACTTCGTGTCTTTGTGCGTTTTTATGTAACAAACCGGTATCGGGAACGGAAAGAACGGCAACGGAATCCAAATCGCAATACAGTTCTGCTGTGCCACTTTTTGGGCTTCCGACATCCACACAGGTGGCAACGCCTGATTAATACCACTCTGCGTAAAATCGGTGGTATACGAAAGATGGACCTCTTTGTACCACTCAAATCTCTTGTAATCGTCGCCCTTGTTCGTGTTTTTGCGCCAGTCGTTGAACTGTTGCCCCAAACTAATGCTCCCGGTCAAATCAACTTGATTGGCAGCTAACGTATACGCAAATACCGAATCACGCTCGTCTTGGGCATTCCACTGCCAAAAGTACGGCAACGCCATCCATGTAGCAGGGAACGGCATGCGGTCAATGTAATCGACCACCTTCATGTTGGTCACCCACCCGTTGCCCACCCGGAACCCGTTGCGTGAATTGGCCAAATTGGGCGTAAGCGATATCACGTCTTGTTTGCGTGAGTAGGAATCGGCCGGATCAATCACCAAATTCGCCGCAAACGGCGAAAACAGATTGGCGAGAATTCCCGATATGCCACCGCACAACCATTGCCCTGCCGTACTCCGTTGCTTTTCTGGTGAAATATTTTTACAAATCAGGTTTGCGAGCGCATCAAGCACCCCAATAATCGCTGCAATGATGGCACCAACACCCGTGGCAGCCAGCACAAACATGAGCACCGCCGTGACGGTTTGGCCAATGGCCTGTGAGATAGCGTTCGCTTTCTGGTAGGCGAATTCTGCATTTTTAATGGAAATAAACGCGGTCACCCAGGTCGTTGCAATGCCAATCGCCAAGCCAACGACACCAAGTTTCTTGCCGACCGAATCGGTGAGTGATGCCACCTTATTCACACTCTTCGCCGCCTCGACCGCTGTTTTCCCTGCTTGCACCGCTTCTGCGATAGCTTCGGTGTAATCCTTAATGGCGCTGATGGTGTCAGCGACCGCCATCACCACCGTCACCGCATTCATCACGTTATCGACGATATTTTGTGCTTTTGGACTCATCGCATTCGGAAAAAAGGTCTCAACTCCCCCGACGATGAATGCGCCAGCCGCCACCGCAGTATCTCCAGCCCCAATTCCTCTGCCACGGCTCCCCGCATCCGAGTCGATGATGCCCCCAATACTCGCAATCACTCCGGACGCCAACGAGGTCTGATCGTTGACGTTGGCAACCACCCCGCCACCGCCGTCATCTTCTGCGGGAGCAGGCGTGTTCAAGGCCTGCACAAAGTAGGGCTGGTACACATCCACGATGTTGGAGATTTCGCTGTTCCAATTGGCCTGCGGTGCGGCTTGAAAGCTACTCGAAACCACACCGTTCAGTTGCGTCCCCAGCGTATTGGCATAGTAAGTGGCGGTTTCCGGCTGAAAAAAGGTACTAATAGTGGCCGTTGTCACTGCACCAAACAGCTTCTGCCAATCACTATTGGTCACGGTGGTCGGTTTGCCGACATAGTTGCCGTTCGTATCAATGGTCGGGGTGACCTGCGCTTGGATGGTAATCAACTCTTGTGCTACGTCGAAGTTTTCGTATGGTGCCCATTTCCCGTTGACCACTTTAAACATCTGGCCATTCAGGCTCCGGGTAACACGCTCACCCACGCCGCTAAATGAAATCTGGTTCGAGTTTTTGTCCAACAGCGCCGTGCGTTCACGCCCTTCACTGACAATGATCACGGCCGGCTTACACCGCGGTGTCAAGTCATTGGCACACGCATTCAACGTCGCAGTCACATTTGTTGGGCTACAACCTTGGACGGATGTCGCAGGGCGACAAGCCAAATTATTGAGTATTTTGGGGATTTCGGTGCTACTCATTTTAATCGATTCAAATGGAGTCGAGAATTCAAAACTTTCCGCTCTTATCGCCGTGGGATCCACACCATAGGTCGTCAACGTCGCAAGTTGCGCATTCTTGCGATTATCAAACAAACTCGCCACTGATTTCGTCGCATCCGTGCTCGTAACTTCTAGGAACGGCGTATTCATGAAGGCGTTGTCCAACACACGCATCACTTTGCTGATTTGGAGGCGCCGTTGTGAGCCAGTCACTGCTGGCTGCGCCACGTCTTCGTAGATGACGGTACTCTTGAACGGTTGGGTCTCAGACACTTTCATCCCGGTAACGCGAAAGTCAGAGTAGTAGTTTTGCACCGGAGCCGTACGACTCACCCGCTCGCTGTCACTACAATCCGATTTATTGGGTGGACAAACGTCTTGCATGGCGCTAATGATCCACATCAATCGCGCTTGATGCACGTTTTCCCACACCCGCGTCGACGTTTCGTAGTACATGATGGATTCATATGCCACGATACTGCCACCCACGTCGTACACTGGGTTAATGGGCACCAACAGCGTCACCTCGTCGGTCCGTTTCTGTCCGCTCGAAGTAGTCGACCACACAGCGTTGATGCCGTAGGGAACCAACTTACTCGTATCCAACCACGCCGGAGCCACATCGTTCGCGCTACTCACACAGTTGTTGGTCACCACGCACGGCTTTGTGGGCAAATTACCGTACGAACTTGCGCTCACGGGCACACGAATCTCGATCATCCCCGAGACTTTCATGTCACCGTTGCCCGCACTACTATCCGTAGCCGGATTATTTAGGCTCGCAGCAAACGTTGACGTGCCAACACGCTGCACCTGCCCTTGTTTGTCGTTAGCCGGCCAATCGTAGACGGCACCATTACTGTAAAGTAACCGCGCATCATCTGGGCGAAATTGCAACGACACCACGAGTGGCAGTACTTTACTCGCCAGACTACTCCCCGTAATACTGTAGGTAAACGGAGCCGTGTCCGTGTACGGTGTCAGGCGCCCCGCATCGGGCACCATGTCATCCTCGTCGGCCACCCCGTCATTATCGTTGTCAGGATCTAGGAAGTCAGGAATCCCATCGCCGTCGCTATCCCGGCACGGTTGCGTGCCAGAATTCAAGCGTTCCGGGCATTCGGCTAAGTCATCGAGTCCATCGCCGTTGGTGTCTATGTCGAATGGCGACGTGTAATATTCCGCCGCACCATGGCGCGACGGAAACTTCACCTCAATGAAATCACTGATACCGTCACGATCGGTGTCTTTGGCAAGCGGATTTGTGCCAATCTGTACTTCCTGGGCATCAGTGAGACCGTCGCTGTCAGTGTCCGGGTTTTGTGGGCTTGTGCCGAGCAACAACTCTTCACTGTCACTCAGACCATCGCCGTCACTGTCTGTGGCGCTCGTGTTACGCACAGATGTGGTACGGGCCCGCTGTACCAGCGTCATTTGATCTGATATTTGCACACCAGCGGCGGGCAATGTAACCGCCGTGGTGCCAGCCACCCGATCAATCGGCGCAATCAACGGGTTGAACGGCACGTCAGGGCGCTGCGCCTCACTGCGCATCGTTGGTGGTGCGGCCGCCAATCGGGGCACGGTGGCAAGTGGTTGTGTCGCAATGATGCCCGCCACCAACAGCACAAACGGCGTCATCAAGCGCCGTCCGAGACGCACGGCCAACGCCCATCCCCATACAAACGCCAACACAATGCCAACAATGAACAGTGCGTACATCGTGGCTGCCGAGTCCACGCCCATCACGAAACTCAACGCATACAACGGCTGATTCATCAGTCGCTTGATGGCGATACCGGTCCGCGCATACTTTAAAAACGTCGTTTTTATGGTGGCCTGCACCTCTCCGGCACGCTCCGAAGCAGGGATACTCATGGAAATAGTCAACATGCGCGGCAGACCGTCACGGTCAATCTCTAACGTGCCATCACCAATCGCTGACCGTAACTGCTCTGACTGAGAAATCGCATACCACTCCTGATTGCGCGCAATTCCACGTGCAGTGTCCGAAAGCAACATGCGCGCAAAGTAATCGGAGAACTGGGCTCCATCAAACACGAATCCGTACGAGAGCTGTTGCGCATCCTGCAGCGTAATATTCCGCATGCCCGAGAGATACGAGAGCGCGTTTAGTTGGCTCACGTCTTGGCTTGCTTGCACCTCCAGCCAGCTCCCGCCGTGGTGGCGCACATACGACCGCCCCTGCAAACGCTTGATTTCAAAATCCCCGCCCACATTGGTCTGATTGGTGATTTTTAAGTGCAGAATTTGCTTACTTTCGTCAACACTCCCCTCCACCAAAAATTGTTCTCGCACACTCGGTCGCGCATAATTGCTTAGTCGTGGCTTATAATTCGTGGTCTGTTCAACTTCACTGCGAAATTCATAGGCGCCACTCAGTTTGGCCATCTGCAATGCATCGCTGACCTGCCGATGCGGGGTTTGACGCCGGACGACATCAACCAGCAACACTCCGCCGATCAACACGATGACGAGTACAACGGTAAGCGCAGTGGCTATTTTCAACGCATATTTTGACATCATAGTCACCTAATTTGCTAGTACGAACGCCACAAAGTACAAACAAACCACAACCTACACCGTGTTCATGCTCAGGCACATCCTTCTGCTCCTATGCACCAACGGGAAAACAAGTCACGGTCTCAAATTACAGAATATCTTCTATGTTACCATCTGTAGTGAACTTTGACCCATGACAAAATGTCATGATTTTTTACATTTTTCATGGCTTCGTTCATAATACATTTGCGGTCACAACATGAACAGAATGGTCATCAATGAACCAAAACAACCAACTCAACATCATGCTGGTTGACGACGAACCGCTCATTTTATTTACACTTCAACAAATCATCCAACAAACACCCGATATGCACGTCAGCGGCAGTGCAACCAATGGACGTGATGCAATTACGCGAGTGCAGGTGTACCAACCAGATGTGGTCTTACTTGACATTCAGATGCCCCACATGAGCGGCCTCGAATGCATGCAATACATTCAGCGTTTGCGCCCAGAGGCGATTATCATTCTGTTGACCACCTTCGACGATGAAGAATACATCATCAGAGGATTAGCCAGTGGCGCACGCAGTTATCTCCTCAAAAACGCCACATTCGCGGATCTCGCCAAGCACATTCGCGAGGCCCACAACGGAACATTTGTGATGCCAACGCGCATCGCGGCCAAACTTGCTAGCGCCTTGCAACAAAAACAAGACGGCGCCAAGCAATCACTTTCAGCTGATTTTTTTCAGACCTATGGACTCACCCGTGCCGAACAGCAGATTGTTTTGCTCCTCGGCAAACGGCTCTCGAACAACGAAATCGCCGACCGTTTGTCGTTACACGTGGGCACAGTGCGCAATCATTTAGTCACCATCTTCGAAAAAATGAACGTGCGGAATCGCCAAGAAGCCATTGCCATTCTTGAGGCTCAACTCAACTCACAATCGGCAACCTGAAACAAAAGGTGCTCCCAACCCCTTCTTCACTGCGCACACTGATGGTACCGCCGTGCCGCTCAACGATCTCTTTGCTGATTGCCAATCCCAGCCCACTACCGGCAGGCAATCCGCTACTTCGGGTATAAAAACGTTCAAAAATCATGGGGAGATGATTTGATGCGATTCCCACACCAAAATCCACAATCTCCACGTACCACTCGTAGCGGAGCTCACTCACTCCCGGCACCGGGCGCACGATACTCGTAAATTCGATGGGCTGGCGCACGTCAGAGCTATACTTTACGGCATTATCAAGCAAGTTTTGCACCACACGGTACATTTGCGCACGATCAACGCGTACCTTGGCATCAACGAGGAGGTCTGCCGGATGAACGCAGGTAGTCACAAGGAGTCTGTCCTGTTCTAGCAACATCTGTACAAAGTAGGGCTGCATCTCGCTGTACAGTTGCGCAACGGGCACCTGCTCCCATTCAAACTCCCACTGACGGGATTCTAGTTTCGCCAACTGAAACAAATCATCGACCAGGCGTTTGACATGATTGACCCGGTTTATGAGCAGTCCGACGAGGTCTTTTTGTGTTTGCACGCTCAACGCATGCTCACCCAAAATATGCAGTGATGACTGCACGCCAGACAGCGGGGATCCCATGTCGTGCGCGATGTTGGCCATCAACCGTGAACGCTGCTGAACGAGGTCTGTAAGTTTCACGTTGCTCGTCCAGAGTTCTTGCGTGCGTTCAGCGACTTTTTCTTCGAGGTGGCGATTGGCCTGTTGTAGTTCGTGGGCGAGTTGCACACTGTGTTGTTGGAATCGCGCATACCGGTACGAGATAATTTGGGCCTGCACCAACAAGATCACCAAAAGTGCAAACGGAACCAGCTGAATTGAATCAATGATTTTTACAAACAAGAAATAATCATGAATGATCGCGAAACACACAAACACCATGCCGGCCATGTTCAATGGGATACCTTCACGGGAGCGCACCGCCCCAACATAGCCCACCACATACACGTAATAGCTCAACACACACAATATCAGCGCAGTTTGCATCGGAATAGTGACCGTGAACACCTGCGGAGGCACCACCGCGATATAGGCCAATGCTACAAGGCACAAGGCCAAACACATACGATGAATGAGCGGATTGATATCCTGCTCATACAACACGTATATGAGCTGAATAAACGCCAGCAACGTGGCAAATTTAACCCCGTACTGTACGTACATCAGCGCTACCCAACTCAGTTCAGGAGCGACCAAATAGAGCAAATATTTGTTCAAGATCAACGTGCGCAACGCCACGAACAAACATAAACCAGCCAACCAGAGAAGCTCACGATCACGCCGACTTGACGCGAATGTAATCAGATGAAACACGCCGATTGCCACAAATAGTCCGATGAGCAATAAATCTTGCACCACATAGTGAGTAAACACGTAGGCCATGGTCGCATTGGCTGGACCCAATTTGATGTCACCGTATATGCCACTCTCACGGAATGAATGATTCGAAACCTGCACCACGATGTCTAGGTTGCTCGTTGACGGCGTAATATGAAAGAGCTCCATGCGGATATGCGGAATCTCGCCACCTGCTACGCCTGTGAGATCACCCAAGCCCCCGACAAGTGTGCCATCCACCCAGATTCGGTAGGCAGATCCCACGCTTTCCAGCATCAAAATCGACGGCGTCCCGACCATTGCCACTGGTAACTGCACTTGGGTTCGGTAGGTAGCGATGCCATAGCGTGGCAATGGTCGCCCATCGTATACATTGGCGCCCAGCGTTCGGCCAGCCCAATTACCCGGCACTGCCATCGGGACGCCGACAGGAAGTTGGTTGGATCGTTCTGGTGTGAAATCATCGGGAGTCAGCAATGCACCCCAATAAAATTGCCACACTCCACCGAGTGACACCACCGGTGAGCGCACTTCATGGAGTGGCGATAGGGCTGGAGTCGCTGATCGCACTTCCAAGCCGATTGCCACACACACACAGACGCACAGCGTCACCAATACACTTGTTTGCCAACGATGTCCGCTCATTGCGTATTCCTTGATCACAGCTGACCACAATAAACGGCAACAACATGCGTCATTATCAATTACCCCAGATCGTCAACTGCAATCCGTTGTGGGTGGCGTGGATCGTAGTAGACCGTCATTGTCTGCCCAATCCGGAGCCCCTGCAAGCGGAACGGATGCACGAGTGTCAAACACTCCGCGTTGTATTCGGGAGCAGTGCTCGCCTGCACACGCAAGCACAAACGCACTGGAATACGCCCGGCCACCCCATTCGACGCACCGGTGAGGATCTCGAAGCGGTCGAGCACGCCGGTGGTGCGGATACCGGTGGTGCGTACCACATTGGCTTGGCGTTGCGCCAAGGGGAACCGCCCATAAAACCACACCACGATGACAATTGGCGCCAGTACACAGGCCACAATCCCCAGCTGGAACCAGATATTACACACCACGGTGCCACTAGGGAATCCACTTGGACAAAAAAGCTCCATCGCTGACCTCCTTTTTGTACCTAATACATACCAGAAGGATGAGTGTGAGCCGGTTTCTCGGTGGGGATGCTTCTTATGTAGCGCAATCCGCGTCAACTGTCAATTTTCGTACTACCCACACACATGCCAAATTGTCATGTGCGGGCGCACGCATGATTGGTGTGCAGGGTTATAATGCTGACAGATACCGTACATCCTGTGCCAAGGAGGTCACATGAGCGATTCGCATACACATCCGGCTCGCCCCGACGGCATCCCGCTCGACCTCGGGTGGGTGGAGCGCACCGTGGTCAACCGCAGTGCGGTCGAGCGGCGCGCCTCTAGTCATCCTGGGCGACGCAGTGTCAAACAACAGTGGCAGTTGGCCTGGCTGGCCCGTGCCATTACCTGCATCGATTTGACCACCCTCGCCGGTGACGACACCCCAGGCACCGTGGAGCGCCTGTGTGCCAAAGCACGCCAACCGCTTCGAGCCGATCTCGTGAGTGGTCTGGGCATCTCCACCCCGATCACCGTGGGGGCGGTCTGTGTGTACCACGAAATGGTGCCGACAGCCGTGCAGGCCCTGCGGGGCACAACGATCCCCGTGGCGGCGGTGTCGACCGGATTCCCGGCCGGTCTGAGCGCCTTCGAGACCCGCCTGCGTGAAATCGAGCTCTCAGTGACCGCTGGCGCCCAAGAAATCGACATCGTGATTTCGCGCCGCCATGTGCTCACCGGCAACTGGCAAGCGCTGTATGACGAAATCAAAGCCTTCCGCGCGGCCTGTGGTGATGCCCACCTCAAAGCCATTTTGGCGACCGGCGAGCTGGGCACCTACACCGATGTGGCTCGCGCGTCGCTGGTATGCATGATGGCCGGGGCTGATTTCATCAAAACCTCAACGGGCAAAGAACCCACCAACGCCACGCTGCCGGTCAGCTTGGTCATGCTCCGGGCCATCAGAGACTACCACGATCGCACCGGTCAAGTCGTTGGCTTCAAACCGGCAGGTGGCATCCGCACCGCCAAACAAGCCCTCGATTGGCTGTTGCTCGTCAACGAAGAACTCGGCCGCGATTGGCTGGATGCCCGCCGCTTCCGCTTTGGGGCTAGTGCCCTGCTCACCGACATCGAACGCCAAATCGAGCACGGCCTGACCGGCACGTATTCGGCCAATTATCGCCACGCCATGGGTTAGGAGCAGACGATGAGCATCAACGACATCTTTCATTCCATGGCGCTCGGGCCAGCCCCCGAAAGTGCGAATCCGGCCAAACAATGGCTCGACGCCCATCAGCGGCGCTTCGGCCACTACATCAACGGCACGTGGCAACTTCCCGCCGATGCGCCCACTTTCGCCACCATCAACCCCAGCGATGGCACGCATTTGGCCGACATCAGCCAAGGCGATGCCCACGCCGTCGATACGGCCGTCATCGCAGCCACCCGCGCACTCCCCGGTTGGCGTGGCCTTAGCGGCCATGTTCGTGCCCGTTTTTTATATGCCATTGCTCGCCACATCCAAAAGCACGCCCGCCTGTTTGCCGTTCTCGAAAGCCTCGACAACGGCAAGCCCATCCGCGAGAGCCGCGACATCGACATTCCGCTCGTCATTCGCCACTTTTACCATCATGCGGGATGGGCACAAATCGCCGATCGTGAATTTGCGGAGTACCAGGCGATCGGTGTGTGTGCGCAAATCATCCCGTGGAACTTCCCGCTCCTCATGCTGGCGTGGAAAATAGCTCCCGCACTCGCGGCAGGCAACACGGTCGTACTCAAACCAGCCGAGTGGACGCCGCTGACTGCGCTGTTGTTCGGCGAAATCTGCGCTGCCGTCGGGTTGCCAGCCGGCGTGGTCAACATCGTCACCGGCGACGGCAGCACGGGCGCCGCCCTGGCACAACACGCCGGGGTGCACAAAGTGGCCTTTACCGGCTCTACGGAGGTGGGACGCATCCTGCGTACGGCCACGGCAGGCAGCCACAAAAAGTTGTCGCTGGAGTTGGGCGGAAAATCGCCCTTCATCGTGTTGGCGGACGCCGATCTCGACGCGGTCGTCGAAGGCGTGGTTGACGCCGTCTGGTTCAACCAGGGTCAGGTCTGTTGTGCGGGCACCCGCCTGCTCGTCGACGAGCGCATCGCTCCTGAGCTCACCAAACGATTGATTCGGCGCATGCACACGCTCCGGGTCGGTGACGCACTCGACAAAAGCATCGACATGGGCGCCATCGTCGCAGAACGCCAGCTCCAGCGCATTCGTCAGTTGGTCGACCAAGGCGTCGCCGAAGGAGCACTGTGCCATCAGAGTTCCTGTGAACTCCCCGCCCAAGGCTACTTCTACCCGCCCACACTGCTCACGAACGTGGGGCCAGCCGCCACGGTCGCCCAAGAGGAAATCTTTGGGCCGGTCATCGTCAGCATGACCTTCCGCACTCCCAGCGAAGCGGTGGCTCTCGCCAACAACACACGCTACGGGCTTGCTGCCAGCATCTGGAGCCAAAACGTGGACGTGGCGCTCGACATCGCCAACCAAGTCAAAGCGGGTGTGGTCTGGATCAACAGTAGCAACGTGTTCGACGCCGCCTCCGGTTTCGGCGGGTACCGCGAAAGCGGGTTTGGCCGCGAAGGTGGGCGCGAGGGCATGTACGAGTACCTCACCCCCAAGCCGAGCAGTGCCCCCACCATGCCCGTGGCCAGCTTCCGGGTATGCGAGGCTCCCGAACAACGCCTGATGGGCGTTGACCGCACCCCCAAGCTCTACATTGGAGGCAAGCAGGTGCGCCCCGATAGCGGGTATAGCCGCGTCATCAGCTCTCCCAGCGGGAACCGCATCGGCGAAGTCGGGGACGGCAATCGCAAAGACATCCGCAATGCGGTGGAAGCGGCTCGTGCAGCGGCGAGTGGTTGGGCCAAAACGTCGGCCCACTCACGTGCGCAGATTTTGTACTACATCGGGGAAAACCTCTACGCACGTGGCAGCGATTTTGCCGGTCTGCTCGCCGCCCAACACGGACTCACGGCCAGCCAGGCCGCCGGCGAGGTGGAGGCCTGCATCGAGCAGTGGTTTGCAGCGGCTGCCTGGGCCGATAAATATGACGGCATGGTGCACCACACGCCCCAGCGTGCGGTGGTCATGGCCATCCCCGAACCCATCGGCGTGCTGGGGCTCGTCGCCCCAGCGGCGCCGTCGTTGCTGGGCAGCGTGGCGCTCATAGCGCCCGCCATCGCCATGGGCAACACGGTGGTCGTGGTGCCCAGCCAGACGGCGCCCCTCGGCCTGCTGGAGTTCTACCAAGTGCTGGACACCAGCGATGTCCCCGGTGGCGTCGTCAATATCGTGCCGGGTGTCCAGCACGCCCTCACCAAAACGCTGGCCGAGCACGCCGATGTGGATGGCATCTGGGCGGTGGGCGGGGCCGATGTACACGCCGTCATCGAGCGTGCCAGCACCACCAACCTGAAGCGCACGTGGTGCCTCAACGATCAGCAAGCCGACTGGTTGGGTCTGCCCTATGCTGAATTTTTGCGCCAAGCCGTGCAGTGGAAGAACGTGTGGGTACCGTATGGCGCGTAAACCTCCAACGGCTTCCTCGCAGTGGAGCATTGCGTCGACCAATTCGTTTTTGTGCATCGGCTGCAAGAATTCGTTCTTGTCGATTGGCTCCGTCGGCTCGATTCTTTCCGTGGGGTCGATTGGATCGTGCGGCGGCTTCTTTGCAATTGCGTCGTTTCTCAGCGCCTTCAGCATCATGTCCGGGTTATCCATACTCGGGATTATGACATGGCGGAAACGGCGGCGGCCCTAAACAGCGCACCGCCCGCATACCACAGCAGGGGAGGGGTGTCCAGCCGGACACCCCTCCCCTGCGAATATTTCGTATAATACCCCATGGGGTATGTTTTTGCATCAAGGAACAAGCATCATGAAGACCATTGCCGTCACTGGCGGCTCAGGCAAAGCCGGGCGCGCCACCATCAAAGAGCTCATTCAAGCCGGATATGCTGTGCGCAACCTTGATATCAGTGCGCCGACCGAGTCCATTTGCGAGTTCCAGAAGACCGATCTCAACCAGCTCGGCGAGGTCATCGAGGCCATGCACGGTTGCGACGCAGTGGTTCATCTTGCTGCCAACCCAGATCCCCGTGGCCGCACCGAAGAAGTCATGTTCCGCACCAATACCGGCTCCACCTACAACGTCTTTCGGTCCGCTCAGGTGCTCGGGATGCCACGGGTGGTGTGGGCATCAAGCGAAACGGTGCTCGGCCTGCCCTTCGAGCGACGGCCACCTGCGCTGGCGCCGGTCAACGAAGAAACCATTGCACCCGAGAGTAGCTATGCGCTCTCAAAGCTCATCAGCGAAGAGATGGCGCGCCAATTTGCGAGCTGGAGCGGCGCCACCTACGTCGGACTGCGCTTTTCCAACATCATGGAGCCCCACGATTACGCGCGCTTCGAGAGCTGGCAAAACGCCCCACATGCCCGCAAATGGAACTTCTGGGGCTACGTGGACGCGCGCGATGTGGCCCAAAGCTGCCGCCTCGGCCTTGAAGCAACGCTGAGCGGCGCCGAGGTCTTCGTTATCGCTGCCGCCGACACCTGCATGCGCCGGAGCAACGCAGAACTCATGGCCGAGGTCTTCCCGCACATCGCGCTCCAGCCCGGCCTCGGCGCCAACGAGACCCTCCTATCAATTGCCAAGGCGCAACGCATGCTGGGCTACCAACCACGATTTTCTTGGCGCGGGTGATATCTTCTGGCGGCGGAGCGCACAGCTGTGCGCTCCGCTGAATCTGCCGGATTTCGCACGGGCGCCATTTTTGGCGCCCCTTGGCAAATCTCCCCAGCTCCTCCGAATCTCCCCTGCTCCCTGCTTCGCACGGGCGCCATTTTTGGCGCCCCTTGGCAAATCTCCCCAGCTCCTC
>Ga0172373_10000802_pt1 | contig 52005 bp, 42 predicted proteins | sample Lak10m_2_FD_114546 | JGI IMG/M metagenome (GOLD analysis project Ga0172373, IMG submission 114546) | Freshwater microbial communities from Kabuno Bay, South-Kivu, Congo - kab_092012_10m | ecosystem: Environmental > Aquatic > Freshwater > Lake | place: Democratic Republic of the Congo... | reverse complement strand
TGAAAACCTTGGAAACCACTTAAACCATCTCCACCTGTACTTCCTTGGAAACCTTGAGAACCTTGATTACCAGTTGCACCCTGGAAACCAGTTGATCCATCAGGTCCAGTTCCGCCTTGGAAACCTTGATTACCACTTGAACCATCTCCACCGGTTCCACCTTGGAAACCTTGAGAACCTTGAGAACCAGTTGCACCTTGGAAACCAGTTGCTCCAGTTCCACCTTGGAAACCACTTGAACCTTGTTCACCAGTTGCACCCTGGAAACCTTGATTACCACTTGAACCATCTCCACCGGTACTTCCTTGGAAACCTTGAGAACCTTGATTACCAGTTGCACCCTGGAAACCTTGTTCACCATTTGAACCAGTTCCGCCTTGGAAACCTTGATTACCACTTGAACCATCAGGTCCAGTTCCGCCTTGGAAACCAGTTGATCCTTCTAATCCAGTGGAGCCCTTAAAACCTTGATCACCAGTTGCACCCTGAGAACCTTGATTTCCGTTAACTCCTGTTCCGCCTTGATAACCAGTTGAACCTTCTAATCCTGTACTTCCTTGATTACCTGTATTTCCAGTTGCTCCAGTTCCACCTTGGAAACCTGTACTTCCTTCTAAACCTATACTTCCTTGATTACCAGTTGAACCTCGAAAGCCTTGATCTCCTGTTGCACCAGTAGAACCAGTAGAACCTTGACGACCACCAGTACCGGTAGCACCAGTAGCTCCAGTAGATCCAGAAGAACCTACTCCACCCGGACCTCCTATACCAGTACCTCCTTGAAAACCTTGTTGACCAGTTGCACCTGCGCCGCCGGTTGCACCTGCGCCGCCGGTTGCACCAGTGGCTCCAGTTGAACCTACTCCACCAGGACCTCCTGGGCCAGTACTTCCCTGAAATCCTAGTTGACCAATGGCACCCGTAGCACCAGTGGCTCCAGTTGAACCTACTCCACCTGGGCCACCTGGACCAGTACCACCCTGAAATCCTTGATTACCAAATTGTCCAGTGGCACCAGTAGCACCACTAATACCTGTTGCCCCGGTTGCGCCAGCACTTCCGCTATTTCCGATTGTTGATATTGTAATAGTTGAACCTGAAGGTGTATCAACCTTGGTAATAACTATATTAGTCCCCGCAACAAGTGTAGGGTTATAAGATGCGTCAATGAATTGATCTAATGTACTTTGTGTAATTAGATCACCTGATTCAAATAATTGCTTTAATTGATATTTAGGAAGTATGGCCATACCTTATATATTATTACTTTGCTTTCATAAGATCTAAGAATTGATCAAATGATAACAGTCTAAGTTTCTTCTTTTTCTTTTTTGAACCACCGGGTATATCACCACTTCCAACCGGTTGTGCTGCAAAAGAATTCGCTGAACCAGGATCTCCTGGAAATTCAACAGGACCCATTCCCTGTACATTCATATTTGGATTAAGAGTTACTGTTTCTTCGGCTACTTTATCAGGTAAACCTTCTTCTTTAGTCTTAGCATAATCTCTTAAATCTTTTTCTGGTAATTTAGATAATTCTTTTACCTCATCAGATATTTCAGATGCAGAAAGCTCTCCTCTCTTATATTGAAGAGCGAGAGCAAATAGTCTACGCTGTGCTTTACTTTGTGCAGGCATTATTTAATATAATCTTTAAACCAGCGGTCTATCCAACCTTTAAGTTCTTTTTGAGCAGGTTTAATATCTCTAGGCTCAGTGGCAGGACCGTTTTTCCATTGCTGCCAAATCTGTTGAAGTTCTCCTAATGCATTGGCCATACGGATAGGATCCATTACCTCAATATATTCTTCATTAACAGACTCTTTCTTTTCATCATCCTTAGATAGTAATTCATAAACTTCATTATCACCTGGTAATGAAATAAGACCTACTACATCCTTTCCCATTGCCCTTTGTTTAGAACCAATAGCTTCAAATGTTGATAGGACAGCATTATAGGTTTCACCATTAACATCCATTTCTCTAAATGTTCCTTCTGAGGTATCAACCTTTGGAGTTACGGGCTTTGCCTTTTCTTCATCTTTTTCTATTACTAGAAATTCATTAAGTGATTTTAAGTTTTTCATTTTATTACTTTCTTTTATTGGTGATAACGTATCCTGGAGAGTTTTATAAAAATTATGAATACTCTTAGGGGTCATTTTCTTAAATGTATTTTCATCATCTATTGTTAAGGCATTACGAACTTTTGATGCAGATATGTCATCATCAGTTCTTCCTATTTCAAATCCTGTAAATTCAGGATCCACTCCAAGTTGCTCTCTGTATGCTGGCTTATCAATCATTGAATCATATGCACGTTTTCTGTCAGTACCATACCCCCACATAACAGGTTCATACGCAGGTCTTGCGGTTGCAAAGAGAGTATCAATTGCACCATTAGGAACTACAAATGCAGCCTCCAAGAAAGGATACTGTTTTGTCATTTCAGCAAACATTGCCTGTTGTAATTCTTCACTAAATGGATTCTTTTCAGGATCAGGTTTGCCACCTCTTACTAAGAATACTACAACAGGGTGTCCATTCTTTTTATACATTTGTTCAAATACTTTTACATGCCCTAATGTAAAAGGTTGAAAACGACCAACAAAGATATTAACCTTCTTTTTTCCTTGATCCTTATGAGGAACATTTAATGCCTCGGTAATAGAAGTAACTTTAGTAGCCTTTCTAATTCTATTTCCAAATGGAGAAAGTGAGTATCTTTTAATACCTTCCTGGTCTTCACTAATATTAAATAGGTCAAGGTTTCTTTTTAGCCATCTTTTATTGGCATTAATCTCGGATAAGATCTTAATTATTTCATCCTCTGTTAAATGACCATCCCCAATTGAATCTAAAAGAACATTTCTTATTCTAGCCGAAGTAGAAACAAACTTAGCAGGATGATTCTCTGTGTATCTCCTTTTAACAGCAACTTTCTTTTCAACTAAAAAGGTATCAATATTTTTAAGATTTTTCATTTAAGTGTCTTTTTTTATTTATTTAAGAATTCTAATACCTATATTCGCATTAAAAGGATTAGGAATACTACCTTTTCTTTCAAACTTAAATTCTGCTGTTTTGAAAGGAACTGTCTTAAATCTAAATACACCCCCTTTTACTAAAACATCCAGGTAAAGCTGCTTAATGTCGGTTACCAATTGACCGTATTTGGTTAGTTGTTTTTGAAACTTATTATTCAACATTATTTCAATCTCAACCATAAGAGGGTAAAATATAAAGCCTATTCTGTTTTTATCAGATGCAGCCTTTTGCTTTACATATAGATCATATACCTTTTGTGCAGGTAACTTAGATTTGTCAACACCTGTCTTTGAATAAAATTCTGACATTACTGTTTTGAACTCTTGTTCATCATTAGACAGATCATCCATATAAGTAATTAACATATCTTTATATGCAGAATTTGGTTGTAAATTTGCCTTAGATAAGATATACCAATACCCAGAATTGCTAGTTGAACTTGGAATATTAACACTACATAAATTCATAACGTTATTATAAATCATGCTATTATCAAGCTTTGGTGGGTTTACCCATTGCTTAATCACATTATTTAGAAAATCAATTTCAGGTTGAGTGTCAAAGTGAAGGTGCCCGGAGTTATACATAGAATACATTTTTTGTATTATTGTATCACCGCTTGGTGTACCACCGCTTCCTGCTTTAGAAGAAATACTATAATCATCGAAGAAAAAGTCTACTAACTTTTCATTAGAAGCAGTAGGATATCTTAATCCAGATCCAGCATCCCTTAATAAATTAAATAGCATAAAGCCCCCTAAAATTTCACCGTAGTCATTTTGGAAGTTATTAATTGAAATTGAATCTATACCATCAAAAAGAGAATCGGTTATATCATAGAATAAATACCCAGTAGATGCATTTGCATACGTTTCAAAATCAGAAAAAGAATTTGCATTTTTAGAATTTGTAATTAATTCTCTAGTAGATTCAATAATAAAATTCTTATAATTATCTGGGTATGATAATCTATTTACATAACTTTCTACCTTTGAAAATAAACTTTGTGCATCTTTATATTCACTCGTAGGTAATCCTATTGCATCAGGTGTAAGATCTTTTTTACCGATCATTGCAGCAGTGCCGGTACTCTTTTCAATCTTTACACGATTTGTTATGTAAAAGATATCTCCATTTTTATAATTGTCACCAAGATTATCTTTTATTGGATTAATGATCGTTATTGCATACGAATCATAGTCACTTGAGATTTTACCACCTGCATTAGGAACATACGTACCAACCTTTATCTGTTCAATTGAATAGTCAGTTCTTTTTATTCCTAATCCTTGTAGTAAAAAATTTTCAATGTTTTTCTCAGCAGTGCCATCATTCATTCCAAAATCTGCTCTAAGTACTTCTCCTCGTATTTTAGATTTAGGCTTAATCCAATTTGAAGACCCGGTAAATCTTTCATACTTTTTAATCCATTCCTGTTGTCTTTTAGTTAAACCCGCAGCTTCTTCTAATTTGTTTGAGTATGGAATTTCAATTTTACCTAGATTAATAAAGCCATTATAGTTTAATGTTCTTTCTTCAATAATTATATCCTCAGCAGTTTCATAAGACTCATTGGTCTTTTTAAGATTAAGATAATCACTGAATGTCTTAAACTTATCATCTACTGGTTTATTAATTGCATCTTCAATTTTTGTAACCAATTCATTAAAGTCTTCCACTACAGATGGTGTTAGAATGTTACCTACCTTTTCAGGGTTTCTCTTTTTACGAAGAGATCCTAACATAATCTTAAATAGGTCTTGCATAGTATCATTACCCTTAAGAATACTTTGTGTAGCTTGGCTAGGAATAAGATCAACATTTAATTTGAATTCATCACCCTTTGCAAATTCAGCTTTTTCTATTCCTAAGTCTTTAAGACCCTTACCTCTCCTGGTTACATACTCATTAAATATTGATGATATTAATTCTAGGTATCTTTCATCTGGTGTAGTACTTAATAATTCACCACTCTTTAAACCTCTTTCCTCAATAAATGCAAGTATATCAAGAATAAGAATTTCATTAATATCAGCAGGAGCCTTTTTAGGATCAATAGGTTCTTTATGCTTTAAAAGATTCGCCGTGTAAGGATCAATTAACTTTGCAGAAATAGATTGTGTAGTACCTGGCTTATAAAACTTAAATATGATTGATTCAATTGGTTTAGTTAAATCATCCTGTAAAATAGTAGAACTCAATTTTGGATTAAGAATCTTAATCAGATATTCTGCAAATGAAGATGTTTTGAAAATTTCTAGCTGGTCTTCAATTGGAGTATTGATAAAGTTTTTAATGCTATCCTTTTGCTCATCTGTTAAGTAACCTTTAAAGATAGGAAGTAAGGGAGTAACTCCTAATGCATTTGACCAGTCTTGAATAACTCTAGGATCTTCAATAACTTTAATAAATTTACCGTTTTGATTCTTTACCTGGATATGGGTTAAGACTAGATTATTTTTAGGTAACTTATCATATTTAATTACACCAGGTTCATTATGAACAAAATACTGAAAGCAAAATCTCCAGTTTGCAGGTATAGAGTCAATAAATGATAGTGTAGTCTGCTTTATGTAGTTAATAGGATTTTCATAATAAACCATTAATGTTCTATCAACAAGATTAATTGGCTTATCATTAGACTTAAAGAATTTTAGTGATGTACCAGACTTTTCAAACGAAAAAGCAGATCCTGATAACTTCTCAGTTACTACAAGATAGTCTTTAGCGAGATCATTAATAAAATCTTGGCCTAACTCTTTATAAATTCTAGCTAATTCTTTCATTTAATTTATTTTTGTATTACCTTTTATATATTCGGTGGAAATTACTACAAACGACAAGAGTGAGACAATAGCTCACCCATTATCGTTATTGAATTTATTGAAAACAGTTACCTTATTATCTAAAATAGATAACCTACTGAATGTAAGATCTGGTACTATCTACCGTACTTAATTATTCCGAGTAATTGGTTAAGTGCAGCAAAGGTTCCGGTTAACTTATAAAGTTTTCCATTATATCTGAAAACAATCCCTTCAGTTGGAAAAATTGAATTTATTCCACCAATTCTGTCAAGTCTGGCCAATTCATCTTCAACCTTTCTGATTTGATCGGCTCCACCAGTTTTTCTAATCTTATCGGCCTCGGCTTGTAGATATGCACGAAGTCTGGCGGTTTCACCGGTTGGATCTGCTGCTAAGAAATTACTGGCATTACTTAATATAACTGAACCTAGTTCAAGGAATAGATCTTCAAATGGTCTAATGTTTTCTTTGTACTTTTTCTTTACATCTTCCTTATCAAACTTCTTAATCTTTTCAGCTTCGTCTGGTGTTAATGTCTTATCCAAGGATCTCATATTTAACGTGGTCTTATCATCATATGCCCACCTTCTCAAAAGACCTTCTTTAATATCCTGTGGAGCATTTGGAAATTCCTTATCAATTAATTCTCTCCACCACATTTCATGATACCTTGATACTTCATCACCATCATTAAGACCATATCTCTTTTGGAGTTCAATTACTTTATTAATAAACTTTTGCTTATTTTGGCTAAAGTCTATATCCTGTTGTAACTGAATTATTCTAGGAGGAATAATCTTAAATGTTTTTCCTAAGTCAGCTTGAACCTTTGATAAAATAGCAGGAATTTCTTTAGCAGGTCTAGCATCAGTACCTATTACATTACCGTTACCATCTGTTTTAGTTATGTTATGAAATTGAATAACATCAGTATCATAATTAATAACATTAGGATTTCTTGAATAGATAAGTTCCATATTCATAAAGTTCTTACCGTTATCAAATGTATCCTGTTGAACTTTGGCAGGTAATTTAATCAAAAGATCTGCAAGGTCTTGTGCAGCATACTGAAAAGTATCCCTAACAGTTGCACTTGGATGATCCTGGAATTTTTGCTTAAAATCAGAAAGAGACATTGGAGAAATACTTTCACCTTTATTTCTTGCAAATTTTACCTGACCGTCTTGAATAGTAGCCCATACGTTTTGCCCATCAGTCTTTTCGGTAGGATCTTCTTCAAAGTTTAATTCACCACGAAGACCGGCATCAATAATACTTTTAAAGTCACCAAAGGTTAGCCCCTTATCATCAAAAGGATGATTCATGTGACCAGCAGCGCCACCCTCTAAAAGTAATGGCTGGCTTTTATCGGCCAGCCATTGTTCAAATAGTTTAATATATTTCATTTGTAGAAATTACTTTCCCATAGTAGATTGTAAAGCTCCAACCATTGCACCATAGTCACCTTTATATTTAGAGGTAAGACCATCGATAACTTCTTTGGCTTTTGCTTCATCAAACTTATCACCATGAGCAGATTTTAATATTTCAGTTGCATATTCTGCAAATTCAGCATCAGACTTAATTTCCTTTTCAGAAATCTTTCCTTCTTTTACAACCACAGTACCTTGAACATCAGGTTCATCTTTTGCAGTAGCAGGTTCTTCGGTAACCGTTTGATCTTTAGTTACTAATTCTTCACCTTCCTTTTCGTCCTTTTCTTCAGGTTCTCCTAACGCAGTGTCCTTATCGGCAATGGCGGCGGCAGTTTTAGTACCGTCTCCTTTTGCAATAGGAAGGGCAATTCCATTTTGATCAGGAGTTTCTTCCTTTAATTCTGGGCCATTATCGGCCTCTTCAGAAAGATATGATTCAGAAACAAATTGAGAGAATGATTTAATACTTGATGTAACACGAGATACATTTTCTTCAATCTCTTCTTTCTTTTCTTCCTCTTCCTCTTCGTTAGCATAAGAATCTGCTACAGGAACTGCATTGTCTTCGTCTTCCTCTTCATCATCTTGATAACTAACATTCTTATTAACAGTAACCTCTTCTTCTTTTACGAAATCTTCAAAGGTCATTATTCTACGTTTAGCAACAGGCTTCTCTTCGGTCTCCTCTTCAATCTCTTTACCGGATTCCTCATCGTCACCTTCGGCAGGTACCTCAGCAGTAACCTCTTGATCTTTAGTTACAACTTCTTCGCCTTCCTTTTCTTCCTTATCTTCAGGTTCTCCTAAATCTACGATAGTATCTTCAATTTCTTTAGATACATCTTCGGTCTTTTCGGTTTCCTCGTCGCCTTCTTCTTCATCAGCTTCTTCAGCAACTTCAGCGGTTGTACTGCCTACTTCCTTATCTTCCTCTTTTTCACCATTCTTATCTTCTAATGATTTAGGCTCGCCGAGATCATTGATTTCGTCTTCGATATCTTCAGCGTCATCTTCGCTAACATCTTGCTTAGGATTAAATTCTTTTAGTAAAGCTTCTAATTTAGAAAGAAGTGCTTTTTCTTTTTTGATTTCATCAATATTGTTATAACCTAGCTTTTGAACTAATTCTGCTAAAGCTTCTGGGCTAAGGTTTGCTGACTCCAAAATAGATAGACTACCATTAGAGGCGGCTGAAAACTTTTTAATAGGCTTCATTTGTATTTGATTTTTTTATTCTTTTTTTATATATCCATGACATTGGAGAAAGATATTACATTTAGAATTTGATGGATTGTACATCAAACGGAAATTTCTCCTCTTTATATATTTTTCTCCGTTCCATACCATGTCGATAGATATAGTTCATCCAGTCATGATCCTCGGTTTTGTAACGAATATCATCAATAAAATCATATATTTTGACAATATCCTTGGATGCATGTAAACGAAGACCACGACCGATTGATTGGCGGATAATTACTTCTGACTTAAACGATTCGGTAAAAAATATGTTATGTATGTTTTTAATTGAGATACCAGTAGAAAAGGTTCCGTAGGAAGCAACAATTATTACATCATCGTTCTTTTCCATTCTTGCTTTAAAGTCTTCCCTAATATCTGCATTAACAGATCCATCCACATAATAGATCTTTTTATCAGTTATCTGTCTAAGCTTTTGATAGATCTTTTCACCGTATGCAATTTTATGGAAAAGTACCAGAGAATTTGAGGTGGACTTTTTAATTACATTACAAATAAAGTCTAACCGTTTTTCGCTTTCGTTAATAAAGTTTTGTTCTAATGAAAACAGTTTTTGACGATCATAGGGGTTCTTTGATAAGCTGGAGAATGCTTCTCTTTGTGCATCGGTTGCATATTCCATTAAGATCTGTAATACTTTACATTTTGCAATATGTCCTTCGTCTTGTAAATAATTTGCCTTTACTTGTGTTACTAGAGGGCCCATTGCCGACATAAGACTTAAACGATCAACGGATCCTCTTTTAGGAATTGTTCCACTTAGTCCAAAACGATAATCGCAATGCCAACATTTGTCCATAATTTGTTGGATTGAAGTTGCCTTTGCCTTATGGGTCTCATCTACAAATACAGCGTCAAATTGAGTAAAGTAATCCTCTTCATATTTGACAAGTGATTGGTATGTCCCAATAACAATATTAGAACTTTTTCTAAGTTTTACACCTGCATAAATCTGCTGGATCCTAATAGGAACTCGACTTTTATTGTATTGTTCAAAATCCCCAGTCGCCTGGACAACTAAACTTACATTAGGAACGATCATTAGGATTTTCTTTTTTCCTAATTGTTCCATCATATAAGCCACAACCATAAATGATATTAAAGTTTTACCAGCAGACGTTGCCAATTCTGCGAGGCACCTTCTATACTTTAATATTTTGAATGCTGCATCAATTTGATAATCCCTAGGCTTTATATCGGAGTCCTCAAAGAAATCATTTACCCATTCGGTAAAAGATTCTATGGTTATAGATTGATCAAATATATTAGTAACCCCGTTTAATGAAAGCGGAAGATTATATTCTTTACATATATCAATCACCTCTTTCCATAAACCGCCAGGTATCTTATTCTTTTTAATAAATGATATGCTACCATCCCATACTTTCTTTTTAACAAGTGGATGAAAACGCCAGCCATCAATCTTTTTTGTAAGACTGCTTTTTAGCTGTTCATATTCCAATTCGGTACATGAATCAATTACTAAAAACTTTTTATTATCTGATAGTGATAGTTCCATTATTGTTCATCATCGAGTCTTATACGATTACGAATTGCAAAGGCAAGATTATCCAAGGTCTTAATACATTCCTGGTAATAATCAACATGAGCCTGCAACATGTCTATTTGAGTTCTTAATGAACTTAGCTCTGCTTTAATGAATTGATGTTTTTCGCCGCTCGTTAGTTTAACATCATAATTTAAAGTATAGTCTCGATATTGTGATCTATAATATCTTTCCCAGGTTGCATTTCTTTTATATATCATTGTCTTAAAATCAGTAACCTTATCCAAAAGAATTTGTCTATATGAAAGCATATTCACCTGACAGTCGGCTAGCTCATTCATATTTTTAATCTTTTGAATAAGAGAGTTGATTTTATCTTTCCAATCAATTCTATCATTAGATAATCTACTTTCAAGTTCTTCGTTAGCTGCTTTTATTTGTGTATCATCAAATGCCATTAGAATATTCCTTTATCGTTATTAGTATGTTTAACAACCTTTATTTTAGGTTGGAATTTTTTCTTAGGTTCATTAACCTTAATATCCTTTCTTTCATGAGAAAGTTTACTTTTAGTAAACGAAGTAAATAGCTTAATCCGTTTTTGACTATCTTCATAGTCTCCATAAAAGTCTTCTATCTGTTCGTTCACAAACGATTCATATTTTTTTATCTCAATCATATAAAGATAATATCTAAATGATTATTTGTAAAATATCTATCAATGCTCTTTAGACACCCGGTTCGATGTTCATATTCATATTTTACTAAATCATTTAAGTCTTTTACTTTTTTACTTGGGATTGAATAGTCTTTAAGAAACTTATCCCACATAAATACATTTTGACCAGATTTAAGTTTTTCAATCATTCTAGTCTTTCCTTCAATATCATTATCAAAAAAGTATCTTGCCGTTGGAATTTCATTAAATTCCAGTATCTGTTTTTTAACACCAGTTAGACCGATTGAGTTGGTCATAAACATTGCATCAATAGGGCCTTCAAAGATTGTAAAGTCTCTACTTAAATCGGCAGTTAAAATTCCAAATAACATTGATATCTTATTAAGATTATCAAGGTCTTCTTCTGAAACGGTTAAAGGTTTCTTTAACCTATCATAGATTCTCTGGATATTCCATGTTTTATATTTAGGACCGTTACCTTCCAAATCACGAGTCTGAAACCCAATTACCTTTCCATCTGGAGTAAGGTTAAAAACATAGAGTTCCTTTCTACGAGGATCATAACCAAATTGATTTGTTTTATGTTGTAACAATCTACTCTTAAGATAAGGGTATGCCCTGTATGTTAATGAATTAATTGGATAGACATTAAAACCTACCGCCAATTCATCAAATGTTAACGCCAATTCCTTTATCTTATCAAATAGGTAAAAATCAAGAGACTCACCTAAAGAAAAAGATTTCTTATTTTCTTTAATGTAGTTAAGTACCTCAACCCGGTCTTCACCTTCAAAGTTAGAATTAAAATCTTTAAGAAAAATGTCTAGAGAAACGTGAGCAGAGCAATTATAACAATGAACAAATAAATCATTCCAATATAGGTTGCCTCTTTTCTTATTAGGACTGGTTGTTGAATCTCCACAATAAGGACATGCAAAGTTTAACCGATCCCGCCCTTCAAGTATTCTTCTTTTTTCAGGATGAGAATGGCTATGATGAAGAACTCGGACTATCTTATCGATAATCCGAGTCTTCATATCAGAAGATATCATAACTTCTGTAGCCATAGGATTAGAGATCTAATCCATTAATGAAATCATTGAAGTCTTCACCGCCTTCAGAAGAAGGTACTTCTTCAGATTCAAAACTCTCTTGGGCTGCTTCTGCCTTAGGGGCAGATTTAGGAGCAGCTTTAGAGGCTGCTTTAGAGCCTGATGTTAGAGTACCGATTGAAGAACCTGGTGAAGAGTATTGAGAAAGGATATTCATTACCTTACCTCTCTGTTCATCGTTCCAAGATTTATAATCAAAGTTAACAAGATCAGGAGCATCTTTAAGATAGTCCAAAATCATTTTACGACCTTCATTTGTATCGGTTACATTTTCACCATTAATGGTCATAGCAGAACGAGAGCCTTGGAATTTACATGAATCGTAGTTTGGATAACCACCTTTCTTAGAGAGAACCAATTCAAAGTTCTTACCTTCAAAAGGATCAAATACTTGAGTAGGTTCATCAAATTGAGGATTTAGTTCTTCATCAATTTTAGCCTTAATCTTATATCCAAATTTGAATACTTTGATTTGACCTTCAAGATCACGATTTTGTGGATCTTTAACGATTTGAACTAATGCATAGAATACTTCCCTACGCTTTAAACTCTCGGACATTTTTTTATCTACGGCGGATTCACTGTTACGAAGCTTAAAGAACATATCCTGTACCGGACATTTCTCGCCTACTGTTGATGGAGAATCTGCATAGAAACCATTTCCGTCTCGGTCTTCTAACCAATAGACGAATTTACGAACGAAAGGTTTGCGGGGATTTTTAATATTAGGTAAGAACCTAAGTAGAGAACGGTATGTACCGTCTTGCCCTTGATCGGGCTTTGGAGAATAAAGATCGCTGCCTCCACCTGAAGGGCGATCTCCCGTGTCGAGGTCGTTAACACTCACACTGAAAATGTCGAATTCATTTGCCATTTTAGTTGCCTTTTTTTTTAAGTTTTGTTTTTAAGTTAATTAAAAGCATAACTTAGCATTGCCTATTTACGTGCCCGGGATTGCCAATAAAAACTCTGCCTTGTTAATGCCAGTTACAAATTCCCTGATAAATCAGTTCCTTTGTTATTTATATATTCACAATGGTACTTAGTTTCAGAGAATATTTAGATTTTCATCAATAATTATTCCTACCACATCAATGTCTCTAATACTAAATATCTTTTCATCATTAACCGTAAATTCGGTACCAGCTAAATCATGAAAAATGATTCTACAACCAACTTGAATATCTGCATCGGTTACATCAGGACCTACTGATATGACAATTCCTGAATAAGGTGGAGCATGCTGCCCCTCCAGTTTAGGTACATAAATTAGACCTATCTTTTCAGGATATTCATCTTTTTTAAGAAATATTCTATTTTTTATCGCGTTTATCATATGAATCTGAAACTAAGTTAAAAACTCTATATATAAAATTTATCTGATTAGTTGAAAGAATAGTATTTATTTACTAGTGGTTTGAGAGTTAAGGATGAAGTATGCATCTACAAGGTCATCAAGTGGTTTTGGAATTTTTTGACTGTAATCTTTTCCTTGTACATATTTCCATAATTTTGTATTTCTTAAATCTTTATCATTAAGGACATCATCCTGGAATGCTTTAATCATAAAATGTTTATTTGCATTTCCTTTACCTGCTAACTTCTTTACATGTGAAGGTTGAAAAATTGATATCTTTTCAGATCCATAAGTATCTAATAGAGCAGCTCTTAAGAATGAATTGTATTGTACAATGTCAATAAAAGAATTTCCAGTTGAACCATAAGAGAATCCTTCTAGCGATATGTGAGTATCACTGGTTCCAAAAAAGGTTATAAGAGAGTTTGAAATAAGGTCTGCAATAGATTTACAGTCTTCAAGCTTTTCTCTTTCTCTAACGAGAAATGAATCTGCTATAATATTACGAAAATAAGGAAATCCTAAAATTGCTCTATCATCAATAAGTTCTTTATGAACCCCAAATGCCTTTGGCATTTTTTTAGTATCATCCCAGATGCGGTCTCCAAAATTAAAAAATGAAATGAAGACATATTGACCTTCATGATTCTTTATACATACAGCTGGACTATTCAGCGAAAAATCAATACCTATTCTTATCACAAAAATGTAGATTAGAGTCTCTTACCTAATACTGCACCTAATGCAGCACCAACAAGTCGACTGGTTAATAGATCATAAAGAGCACCTTTTTCAATACCTAGTACTTTACAAATGGCTTCACCAATACTCTTGCCTAATGCAAAGCCAGTAAGACCACCAAAAATAGATCCTAAGATTCCTTCATTAACAATTTCTTCGACTATTTCATCAAGGTTTCTTCCATTATTATGAGCATCTACAATTCTTTGTACTGCTTCATCAATTGCGGCATTCTGTTCTTCGGTTAATTCTGATTCATTTAACACCTTAAGAAGATCATTAGTATCAGCCTTGGATTCAATTATGTAGTCTTTAAAAGTTTTCATCTGTTCTTTATTTAATTATATATTAGACTAGATCTACCTTGAATTCCAGAAAGTTATGATGGAATGTTAAATCAAATGTTTGAAATTCTACAGTGTTACTTGAGAAGTTAAGATCCAGGTTACTTACGCTAATCCAAATCATTTGTCTTAACTTAACAGTTACTAAAACATTTCCTTCGCCGTCAAGCATTTGTATTCCATTACCTTCAGGTACATGTGAAGCTTTGCCACTAAGATTATAATAATAGTTAAAAGTATCAATTGCCATCCAGTAATTAATCCAACCATCAAAGGCTTGCATAGTAACAGTTAACTCACTTTCATAGAGTTCTTCTACAGGTAGACTTGATCTATATCCTCTGGTATAACCAGGATAATTATTCTGCTCGGTTGGTGTATATGATGGACCTGGCAAATTTAGCGATTGAATACCATAATTAAAGTAGTCAATAGGCTCTTTGATCAAACCGCCCGGCATACGATTAAAATAAGGTCTATACTTATCAGCAATTACTGGCGGAATAAAGTTTCTAGGAAACGAAAATCTAAATTGGTTATTTCTTGCACTTAGTAGCATATCTTAATCTTTATTGAATACCGTTTGTACCGCTTGTAAAACCACCTAAACTGCTTAATCCAGATGTTACTTGATTAACACCAGGTATTGTCTTAATTAGCTGTGCGGCCGCTTGTGTAAAGAATGCTTTCTGCTTAGCGGCAGTTGAAGCAGTTTCTTTTACTTTATTAATTGACTCAATTTGCTGTCTTTGATATTTTACTAATTCTTCTGCTTGCTGAGCAGCAGTTGCCTGTGATAATAATTCTGCAGCAGTAGAAGATCCCATATTTTCACTTAATGTAGCAACTTCATTTGAAAGATTTTGATTACTTTCTTTAAGAGATCCAATTACAACGGTTTGCTCATTTATGAGCTGATCTTTTTGTTGTATGTCAGCCGTTAATTTTTCAACTTGGCTTTGTAAAGATGCAATTTCCTTTGAGTATTGTAGCCTAGCTTCTTCTAACTGAGCACTTAAAGAAACTTTAGGTTCCTCTGTGAAAGATAAGAATGTTCCTGTATATAAAACCGATTCATCAGATTCTCCGCTAGGATCAACCATTTTAGTTGAGATATAAAAGTTTCTGTTATCTAAAGCAAGAATTTTTTTGGCATCATCGCTATCTATTCTGAAAAGAACTTGTCCTGATGCCATATCAACATTTTGAACATTGGTGTAATTAGGAACTCTAATTTCATCCTTCGCTCCAATGAATACCATATAAAGAGTACCTACGTTACTAAGATCAATTGGAGTATTAACCCCATCAGTTTCATCAAAGATCGTAAAAATAAAATAGTCGTCAAACGGCGATATCTTAATTGTACCTTCACCTTGAGGTTTAGGTTCTTCGTTTACTGAAAGATTGACAAACCTCTTATAAACCTGAGTCTCTTTCTCTGATAGTGGTATTTCTGTATTAACTGCCATCTTATTCAGTAATGTTTTGTATTTTTGCAGGTGATATTGCAGCTTTAATATTTATCCTATCCCTAAAACTAGTAACATACTTAGTCTTTACCACCAATTTCTCTGTGATTTGTTCAGTTGTATTTGCACGATTATTACCAGATCCTGTTGATATGATAATGTTTCTTCCATCATCTGGTGCAATTTGATTAACCACATTTGCAACAGTAGGAACGGTTCCTAAATTTATCTTCATTAATCTTCTTCCGTACTTCTTAACATCAAATGAAGTTAATCTAGCATTCTTAATGATTTGAGAATTATCAGCCCTATTATAGAGTCTCAGTACATAATTAATTGCAAATGATACCGCTATTCCACTATTTAGAACAATCGGTCTATATAGGATGGGATTATCAAAATCATTAGTCTGTGAAACAATTTGATTATTTGTTTGGATATAAGTATTTCCTATCTGTTCGCTTAATGTAATTTCATGAAATACTACATAGTTACCGCCAGCTGAATTAAGCTCAGCAATAAGATTAGAAAGAGAAGAACCATTTACCAACCCAGTTAATTCAAAATAGTCTCCAACTGGTGATTCAACTACACTTGCATATAGATAGTCATAAATATCTCTATTAAGAATTGTATATGCATTGATTTCTTTTATTTCATAAAAACTATATGCATTAACGGTTTGTGTACTTAAAATACCTAATGCTCTAATAGTTAATGTAGGACTAGTAATAAATCCTAATCCTTCGGTTAACTTATATCCTAAACCGTTTGATACATTAGGATTAAAATTCTGGCTTATATTATAGAGAGACGGTACTCTCCATTCAATGTAAGTAGAATATAACTTATCAGCAATAAGAAGTGGATCAGGATTAAAAACTGGTGTATCGGTCTTTAAAAAGTTTATTGAAGAAAGTACAATGTCATCACCATTCCTCTTTTGTGTAGTTACATCAAATATGATACCATCATAATCCTCAAAGGAAAACCCTGCAACAAAATGTACTTTTACTCTATCATATTCAATATTTAGGTTAGGTGAAAATGTTTGTAATAACTGAGGAGTTGGTGTTAACTCAGGATCATAGTCATTATACGGTATACCTATACTTGTATCAAGATAAACATATTGTGACTTAGCAGCATTAATAGGTACAGCAGAGATGTCTCTATAGTTACCCATCGTAGCAGCAACAGTATCTGTATTAAAGAAATAAGAACCGTTGGTATAACCATCTCTCATTATCTCAATAGGATAGGTTCCAGTATTAAATGTATTTGGACCAGGGTTTGCCTGGTCGATGTAAATATACTCGACTAGAATGCTTTCCGATAATTGTATAAATTTAGATGATTCCATTTGTTCTATTTATTTACCCCACTGTAACCACTTAGGAGTGTAATGTAAACCTACACCAATCATAGGTCCTGGTACAATACTACCATTAAGCACCACTGCGCCGTATCCTAAAGTAAAGCCTAATCCAAAAGTTTTTCTCTCGGCCTTTAATGCCTTTCTAGTCCCAGGATCATCAACCATATCCAATGCCTGTATATCATTAAACGTTATACCTGGAAACGAGGTTGATGCTCTTACATAAAGTCTGTTTGTTTTAGGATCTCTATAAAGACCTGTAACTAAATCTATTCTCTGTTCAATTGATAATTGAGCATTACCTGCAGTTATTGAAGGATAGTAAGTACCGTCTTCCAAAGTATCACCTTTAAGTGTATATGGTAATTTTCCACCAATACTTAATCTATTAGATCCTGGTAAAGTTGGGTTATATAAGAATGTTAAAAAACTTGAACCATCTTTAATTTCAGTTTTTACCGGAACAAAGATAGATGTATCTTTATACATAACCTGTGTTTCAATTATAACACCGGGTCTTTTTTTCTTTTCTAATTCAAGCTGAGCAATAAGTTTTTCTTGGTCTTTTGTTAACTCGTTATACTTAAGCTGAAATGCAGATTTTTCTACAAGAACATTTCCTAGCTTTGAATTTATTGTTCTAACACTATCCTGTTCTGCTAATAAATTATGTAGGTTTCTTTCTGCCTCTCTCTTTGCATCATTTGCAACGTTACATTGCCTTAATAGTAGCAATACAAGAATTACAATACTGCCTATTAATAGGAGTCTACTGCTTTTTGGATTTAAGATAAAATCTAATACCTTTTTAATTACATTTATCATATGCCTTCTTCGTATATTTGTAAAAGTTTATAGGGAGTAACTTCAGATGCTCCATATTTTTCAATTAGGCGATTCATAAAATCACCTTCCTTTTTCTTTAAAGTATCAAGTTCATCAAATAGAGTATCTCTCTTTTTTGCTAAACTCTCAATACTCTTTTGCATTAAATCAATAGATGTTTCAATTTCTTTATAACGATCTACAAATTCTTTAAGTTCAATTCTTTCTTCAGTATTCATATTTTTAGTTTTAGTAAAGATCAACCTGTGCCTTCATTTGAGCATCAGTATTTGTTGCAGAAGCACCGCCAATAGTAGGACTTAACACATTTGTTATAACCCAGCCACGCTCAGTATTATAAATAGTAGTACCGCTAACGTCATTATATGCCGTTGTATAATTAGTTCCTATCCACATTAACTCTACAAAAAATTCCCCGGCCATTGGTGGTGAAGAATTCCAAGCAGATGTAGTAGCAGTTCCGATCTGTGCCGATGTACCTTCTGCAAATTTATTTATGTAAATTCCTATATTTCCACTATTACCGGTGCTAGGCCAATTATATTGAGTACCTCCATCGTAAATTCTAGTTGGACATACTAAAACATGAAGAGCTAATCTCTGCCCAGGATAAACTCCGTCTGGTATAGTAAGATCAAAATTATTACTTGAAGCAGAAATTGAAGCATACGGATCCCCTTCGTATCCTATATAAACGTCTATGAATGAACTGTCCATTGCAGAGGAAGGTATTATATACCCATAACCAGCAGAATGACCAGCGGTAAGAGGATTAACTTTTACCTGTTTTCTGGTGTATCTAAATCTATTACTTACCTCTGTCATGTCTTCTCTGGCATGAAACTTAGTACCAGTGTTACCGGTTACACTATCTCTACCAACAACTTGTACACCAAAGTTTACACCTTCACTAGCACCTGAAGAATTAGTTACTTGGAATCCTACAAACCCATTAATACCTGAAGTGTTATAGATTTCAACAGAGGATGTTGTAATATCAACTCTTTCTATCGTAGTACCCAAAATATTTTTTCTAAATGTAGCCATTAAAGGTGCAACTGCAGCTCCGTTAGATTGTCTAGTTACCCAAATTGGATACTGATTAGTTGCAATGCCATCGCCATTGACATGAATATGCTTATATCCTGTAGTAGCAGGAGAACCGTATGATGTTGCACCCCATGCTAAGTTACCTTTAATTCTTACAGCTCCATACAAACCAGAAGCGGCGGTATTATCAACCCTTAATGAATTAGTAGAGGTTGCAGGTTCTAAGTATATGTTACCTAAATTGCCTGTGTTAATTGTAATGTCGCCACTTGGAGAAGTTAAATTAATTGCAGCGCCTCCCATGTTAAGAACAAGACCTGCAGAAATTGTGATATTTTGTAATGTTGTAGATATATCAATAGTTCCAATACTGCTATTTAATAAAATACCACTAGTGTCAACCCTAATTCTATTGTTTGCAGAAGAAGCCATCAAAACAGTATTACCCCAATGTGTAATATTATTAGCCTCACTTAATATTGTACCCGTCTTAGTAGTGGTTGTGGTAGGTATTGTGATATTACCACCAATTTCAAACAGAGTAGACGCACTTGCAAAAGAAGTTGATACTGAAAATTTTGCAGGTATAGAAGAATTAGAAGTTCCTACTACAAATGAGATGTCAGATATTTCAGATCCTAATCCGCTTGGTGTAGCATCAACACCCGATATAAAATTAATTTGTTTACCAGAATAAAACTGCTGTCCTTTCCTAAGTGTATTAAGATTAAATCCAATAAGGTCAGATAAAGATAGCGGAGATGTAGCTGCCTTAGGTACATTAATATTTAATGAATCATCAATACCTAAAGAAATATCAGAAAGATTTGCAACTGTATTTTGTTCAAATTTATCGCCAGCAATTGCACCACCACCCATAAATTTAATAGCAGCTGCAGCTGAATCTTTTTGATGTACCAATACTGAAAGTATGCTTGAGTCCAAAGACTTGGTCATTACATCAGGTATAAGAAACGCCGAGGTAAAGCTTATACCGCTTGGGGGTATTGCAGTTGAAGCAACCCCACCAAGAATTGCAACCGATATGCCTTCATTAGTTACTTGATTAGCACCAGATGAAGTTCCACCTGGCATAGGAACTATATATGCAGTATTTTGATTATTTATAGAAGCAGCACCAGGATAACCGCCGGCATAATTAAAGCCAAAGCTAGAACCAGAAGGACCAGTAGGTCCGGTTAAATTTGTATTTGTTAATACCCAAAGTGTTCCGTTATATTCCCAAACATCACCATTAGATTGTAAATAATAATCATCCTCTTCAACTGTAGGTATAATTAATGTGTTTGGATCCGTTCCTGGTGCAACGGCAGGATCATCATACCAAGTAGCACCACGTAATCCTCGCCCACCAACTGGACCAGTAGGTCCAGGAATACCTTGGGGGCCAACAGGACCACCACCATTTAGCAATAATTGATCAAAGTTAAAATTGATCTTATTTACTGCCTGTGAAATGGTATCTGATGCTATTAATTCTTGTATCGTGATCGCCATTATTCTTTTTATTTTTTAACTATTGTAACGCTGAACCCGAAAGACTCAGAGAAACCAGTCCTTTTGTTATATATTAAGCTTAAATCAAACGGATTAGTATTAAGTATCTTGGTGGATACATTCTGATTTATGTTTAACCCAGCTGCCGATTTTTCACTGTTTGTTAATTCGGCCGTTGTGTAAATTGATCCAGTCTTTTCTCTAGATGATCTAACATAAAAATCAATATTTCCTACTTTGTAAAGACTTAAGATATTTAATTCAATATACTTATTTACATCATCATTAAGAGTTGTTATGTCACCAAACCCAAATGCAGTATTAACATACTTTTCAAATTGTGGCTTTATGTAGTTAAATAGGTATTCAGTTAATCTCTTTTGTATAAACATGTAAAATTGAACATAAGGTACGGTTTCATTATACATAAATGTTCCATCTATTAAGCTAGGATCTTTTATTGCATCCTGGAAATATTCTGATGGAATAAATGTTTCGAGCGTTATTTGTTGAGGAACTTTCAAATATTTAGATCCAAAAAATGATTTCTTTTCAAGCATTGAAACGGTTCCAATAACTGATTGTATTTTAGACTTATCAATACTCTTTGTAAAATACCCAGGCTCCCAGTTAGATGAAAAAATGTAGTAGTCTTTATAATCAATTCCTACTTCATTAATTAGTGGATAGAGACTTAAGAATGCACTATCAGAAGATAACTCTAAAACGGTCGATGGATCTTCTTGGTTTACTTTATGATAAAAATAGTTTTTAAGTATTCCGAATAATTCATGCTGACTATAAAACTGTGAATTTGAATATCTACATAAATTAAATACTTTCCACTTATACAATTCATCCGGAATTGGATTACCAGTTGAAGTAGTTCCGGTATTTCCGGTATTTCCGGTATTTCCGGTAATTCCAGTTAGACCAGTATTTCCGGTCGTTCCTGTATAATAACCATTAGAAAAGTCTACGTTAGCATAAGGGTCTCTAAAGAAAATAATATCTTTAGCTAAAGGTTTAAACCAACCTGAATGTCTAGCCATTGGTGTAAGATTAGGCTTATCTAATAGAGATAAATCATAACCAATAATATCTGTTAAGTTAAAGATAGTAGGCTTATTTTGATCAGGTAAAATTCCAACATATATTGACTTAAGGATATCATCCTGCGGTCTTAGTTGAATTGAAAAAGTTTGAGCAAGACTACCATCACTTGCAAGAACTTGATTTCCATTTTTATCAATAGTTTCATATATGATAGCAGGATTTCCTAAATTAACATCAGTGATTATGTTTGCAAAACTTAAACTATCAAAGGTACTTAAATAGCCATTAAAACCACCGCCTATCACAGTGTAAACAGCAAACTTAAGTTTTATTGTTGTTGGTGTAGGTGAAGGTAAAGTAAAAGTCAAACCATTCTTAAGAATAGTTGTTGCATATAATTGAGTATCAGAAACAATTCTTGATATTCCTTCTATTCTATATAAGTCACCGTCTATCGTAAACTCTATTGAATTATACTGACCGCCTGATCCTATTGTAATATCTCTAATAAATCTAGTAGCATTACCTTCAAAGTCACTTATACCTTGAATTAAGTATTGCCCAATTGCCGGTGCAAATGAAGATGCAGTAAAACTTATAGCACCTTGCATTATAGAATTTTCATATGATGAATTTCCTATAGGCGTACAATCAGTTAAAGTTTGAATTGAACTGTTTAATGAATAAAGAGAAGTTCTATCTATTGACTTTCCAGTAGGATTTAAACATTCATTTTCAAATGATATGAAAATCAACATTACTATTGTCTTCCACCTTTCATTCTTAATAAACTTAATCTGCTTTTTTGGTTTTCCTGGTTCATTAGGAATTAACATCACAGAAAACCTATAATCATTAAATGAACCATCCTTAATATATGAAAGCTTATCGGCATTAAAATTTGACTTTTCATCACCAGATGATTTCTTCTTTGCAATAATTCTAACGCCTCTTAAAAATGACTCTGCATAATTTAATTTATTACCACCAGAGAATCTTCCATATCTTAATTGTCTATCAATAAGATTAATGGTATTTCCATTAATAAATCGATCTGCTATAAAATACTCATCAAAATAGTTTCTATCAACACGCTGAAATGTACCAGGGTTAGCACCTAAAGTATCGGTTGGTGATTGATCAAAATAACTCCACGATTCTCTTATTGCATCATTTGTAAAATAAGATGGAAATTCACACAAATAATACCATTCATGGCTAAACCCATCGGGTGATCTTCCGGTATTCCATTGTGATGGTGCAAAGTTATTAATTCCAAATGCAAGATTAATATCCAATCTATACGGATTATTTCTTACATCAGTACCGCCATCGTACCAACACCACTTATTAATGTAAGGTACTACTCTGGACGCAACGGCCTGCTCCTTTAAGTAATTTTCTTCAAGTCTTTGATATTCTGATTCTATATCAACTTCGGTATTCACATCAGGATCAGAACCTTTAAGTAGCCCAATAAGATTGGAAAAACCGCCGTCATTATAAAATGATCTAATGTCAGGCCAATCACTTACACCAAAATAATTTATAGAACCAGTAACACCCGTTACTCCAGTGGCTGGTGGTGTACCTTGATTATATCTTGATATTTCATAATTTAACTCCCCTAATTGGCTATAGGTGTTATCATAAAAATCAAAATCAAAATCTCTTATAGGAAATAATGAAAATCTGCCAAACTTAGGTGTAAAGTCAGCATATAAAGCAACTTGGCTAGATTTACTAACTTCAATTTGATTATTATCTAAAGTAATTATAACATAATCATCAATTCCTCTATATCCTGTCTGAGTACCGTTTCCGCTAAATATAGGTTCATCTAGGTATGGGACCCAATCAGATATTAATACATAACCTGCTTTAGATTTAACATAATCACCTTTTACAAATCTATCTTGGTCTCCTGCCGAAACTTTAAGTAAAGCTTGTGGAGTATCATTTCCTCCTACGAAAAATGCACCAGGATTTACATCAGAGGTTAAAGGATATGTAACTAAAGAATCAATTAATTCTGGGTATGCTATCCACGAAACGGAAAAATTAAGTCTATTAAATCTACTCCCACCAAACCTAGACTGTAAGTAGACGGTTGATCCATTTATAGAAGAATCAAAAAATCTGGAATCTGCATTAATACCAAATGTAATTGCTTTAGAAATAGCTGATGCAATTTCTGTAGGTGTACCTGTTGGATTAAAGAAACTTTCAAATGAAGTACCAGGTCCTGATGTTAATGATGTATTTGCAGATACTTGTCCTATTTGATTTATTCCATCATAGAAGGTTATTGAAGCACCAACTGGAATTTCTCCTATAACTTTTAGGTATGCCGTGGCTTTACCTAATCTATTTATGGTTTCTGCTGTCGCAAAAGTATCAAGCTTATCATATCCTGCTAAAAGAGATACATCTAGCTTTTTATCAAAAAGTCTTAATTGATTTGTACCCCAAACAGATCCTTTCTTAACTGTATGAAATTGATCATCTTTATCCTTAACATAGAAAATGGATTCAACTTCATTTACTCTATTTGGAGTTGGAATACCGGTTACCGTGTTTATTGATAATGGGTCAAGATATAAAACTATTCCTCTTTCATTTGTTATATTAAATGGTGTATTTAGAAATTGTGATACCTGATTAATTGTAGTGATTGTAGGCAGCTGTGTTTTTTCAGTTCCTTCATAAAAGCCTGTACCCGATATCTTAAAAGTCCCTTCTTCTATTTCATTAACATACAATCCAAAATACCTATTCATTGAATAGTCTGCTGCATCGGCATCACTAAATAAAAACTCTAGGTTTATTAGATTTGCCAATAAGACACCGTTTCTCTGGAATCCTTGAGTAATGTAATACTCATTTTGTAGAATAGATGCATCCTTTACAATTAAATCATCATATGAAAAACTACCAGACGATGTAAACCCGCCATTGAAATAGGATATCCCATTCCATGTTATAGGCTCGTCCTGTCTCCAGCTAACCGTTAAAGGCGCCTTAGGAAATGCATCTTGTGATCTATAAGTTCTAAGATAAGAACCTAATTTTGATGTTTCTCTTAAATCAAAGGTTTTAATTGCAGTACAATTTTGTAAAACAAACTTTGAAAATTCTTCTGCGGTTTGAGCGGATGATTCTCCGTTATTAGAAGATGCTGCATTATAATTATTGACAGCAGAAGGATCGTCTAATCTAAAAACTACAAAATAATTTGGTATTTGTTCATTTAACCAAAGAGGTGCCAATAAACCTAAATCTTCTGTGTATGATTCTGATGCAATTGATCTTGTACCGTATGCATAAAACATTTCATATTGACCGTCGAATGAAGATAAAACTGATGTATCACGAAACTCTTGAAATACTTCATATGCTAATTCAGTAGGAAATGTTCCGTTCTTAAAAAATCTAAATACATCTTTATCATAAGTTGAAGTACCGTCTATCTTAAATGCTTTAAATGAAGATGAGGCAAGCTGAGTATTTGCACTAAATGACTCTAGGTACAAATCATTACCATTCGATACAAGTTTTACATTACCGGTTAATTTTGGATTAGTACGTACTAAACTGTATGAAGCTTTATCAAATAAAGGCTCTGCCATCTAATTATCACTTTTTTTATTTATTCACTAAACGATTAGTGAAAACCAGATAACAACCTAATTATAGATTTTGTAGCTCGGATCCTCTAGTTAAACCACCTTGAATAACACCACCTGATCTAACCGTTTGGTTAACTTTAGTTTCTACTACACTTGGTCTAAGTTGAGAAATAACTTTTTCAAGATCACTAAGTCCCTTTGTAACAGATATTGATGGGAACACATCGACGTTAAGATTATCGGATTTGTACTTAGCAAATACTTCAATATCATACTGATAAACATTATCCGCATTTGGCCAGATATCAAAACCAATTTTCTTAGCATATGTTAAATTGGTAATTGCACCGGTAGAATCTCCTGCTATATTTCCTAAACCACCAGCTGAACCAGATCCAGTACCAAAATAGTCAGTCATTCTGTACTGAAACACCATAGGAATATTTATTGAATTTTGACTTCCAAATTGAATAATCTTACTAGACTGAACAGAGTCTCCATCAACCTGAATCATTTCATGATCATCCGCAGATATGAATAGATAAGATCCGCACGTTTGTCTTCCTAGCAAATACTGGTCAAATGATTCAAATGATGTTTTAGTATTCCTTGAATAGTCAACAAAATTAGGATCTGTATTATCACTTAATGCAGGAATAAACATTAATGTTGGGCTAGCCTGGAGAGTTTGTCCGCTATTAAAGTTAATTAATGTTGATGCCAATTGATTTAAGTCAGCAACATTTTCATTTAGATAAATTGATTGTTGTTTACCTTTAAGTTGATCGGATGCTAATGGTATAAATTTAGAATGTCTAAATAATACACGAGCCGTACCATTACCAGTAGGTGCCGTACAATCTATCGCAGATGTTAATGAAGCAGGTAAAGTTGTTGTATCACCCGTTACATATACATATGCAGCTCTATATGCGGCATAAGATGCCACCCATGGGTGATTAATATGTACCTCTATACTATCATCACCTTGTGGTAAATCATATGTTGCAGCTGTAGTTGGATTACCGGCCGCATCAAATCCACCACCCCAAATAAATTGACCTGCGGTTATAGTTGATGAGAAGTTATCCTTTAAGAAAAAGTTTTCACAAGTATCTAGGTTGAATGTATAATCATCATCAGGATTTATGTAGTTGTAAAAAGTCTCCTCTGATGAAACATCTTTAAATCTTGAGAATATAAACTGATTTTTATTCTGTGCAGATTGATAAGGCGCTAATGAAACGTCTTGACCAAACTTATTAGCAGATGTAACTGTTGGGTTAGTTAAGATTAGTGGAGCCAAATCATATTTACGAATTGTATTATAATCATTGTCATTCGTTTCAAATGTAGCTCTACCTGTGCTCTGATTAGCAGCACTGTTATCTAACCATGAATATGTTGCAGGTAAAATAACAGAACCTGATGCAGCCTCACTGTTTGTATAACCAGGTGATTCTGATTGCTTAACCATACGAGTACGAGATCCTGCGATTCTTGCAATTAATCTTAATCCTGTTTGTTCTGCATTAGAAAGATTAATAAAGAAGGTCTTTGTAACGATTGACCCTCTAGGGTCATCAAGATTCTTAACTTCATTAAAGTAGAATCCTGCGAATACTTTAGTTGTTGAATTACGCTTAATTGCAATTGTATTTCCTTGATCATCAATTAGATTAACCACAAGTTCGCCTGCAGCATTTCTAAGAATTTCAGAGAACTCGTCAAGCCTAGCTTGCATTTCAACCAGTTTAGAAAATAGATCTACTGGTGTTTGATTCTCTGATAAGAATCCTGAAGCAATAACCGTAGAGGTATGAGCATAATATTTTTCATTAGCAGTAAATGAACTGCTTAAATGTTGATCAATTCCTTTTGCTCTAAGACTTTCCTCAAGACTTACTTTTGCAATGTCTTGTTTATTTTGATTAAGTATTGCCTCGACTGCACTATCAGAACTTAAATCTGCCGGAAAGTCCACTCTTACCGAGTCTGACTATTCACTTTCTAATGGATTAGATGGCCATCCTGCTTCCGATATTGATTTAACTTGGAATTCAACAATCTCTCCCTTTCTAATAGGTAAATCAATCTGATTAATATTAACGGCATCTGCATTATCATTATTGATAGGATCCCATTGATAAAGACCGGTGATTGGATTTTTTGATCGTGGTCTTAATACACTTTCAATAATTTCATAATTTGAAAATGCACCTTGGCTAGTACCATTACCGTCTACAAAAGTAAATTGATCAACTGGATTAGCCGCACCATCCTGAGAAAGATATCTATATCTTATCTTAAACTTAACAATAGATTGTGGTCCGGTTGCTGGAGTTGATTTCTCCTGAGGCATTGGCCAAAAACCACGAACTCTATATTTAGGAACAATACTTGCTACAGAATTGTCTTTACTGTTTGCATCAATTTCTTTTACTATTGATGCATATAATTCTGCCTGTGTACTTCTATCGGTTATTAAACCCTGAAGAGCATTCTTATCAGCATCCCTCTCAACATTTGTATTATAATTCGTTGTTTGAATTTTTGCTCTATACTGAGAAATTGCGGTATCTAATTCTTTAAGACTAGATGTAAGTGTATTTTTCTGGTTATTAAGATCCTGTAATTGTACAATTGCATCAGAATTGGTTACCTGTCCATTTACCAACTTAACCTTAAAATCAGTTGAAGCCAAAGATGGCGAATTAGGAATTAATCCTTCTCTTGATGTTGGTAATTTATCTTGTGCAAATGATAATAGGAATTTACCAAAGTCAACTGCATATCTTTGATAATAGTCAGCTAAAGTTTGTTGTGTGCCATCGGCGGCAATAGTAGTTAATGTGTTAGTATAGAATCCAGCACCAGGAGACCAATTAACAGAAGGTATCTTAGAATCTGGATCAATTGGTTTAATGAATACAACGCATCTTTCATTAAATCCTACGGTAACATCAACCTGTACATTATCATTTATAGCAGATCCAATCTTAAGAGCATCTGCTCCAATTTGAATTGCTTTAGTCCCTTCAACAAGATCAAGTATAACTGAATTTGTACTAGTATCAACGCTCTTTACAATGTATCTCGTATCAACCGGGTTAGATACAACCTCTAAACTATCGCCTACCTTTAACTGTATTGTATCATCAAAGTCAGCCAATGAATCTGTATATAGTACCTTATTTAACTTATAAGATTTCTTCTGAGATGTGACAGAAACACCATTAATATCCTCAGTAAAAGTAATATCCGATATCCTAGTTACACTAAAGTTACCGGTGTATCTTTTTGTTCTTGGCGGTAAATCAACAACGGCCTCATCCAATACATATGATATGTTTCTCTCTACTATCTGTTGTAAAAATGTAAAGTAATCAATATCAGATTTCGCGTTAAATGTATTTTCAAAGAATTGTATTTTAGCCTGAGTATTGGTGTCTAAAATATATCTTTGAATAATTGCCTTTTCTGTATCGATAGGAACCTGACCAGTTAAATCAAATGATATGTAAAGAAGAGGGTTAATAAGTTCTTCAAAAAACCAGTTAGGCTTTATATTGAATTCATTAACAGAATTTATAGCAGTTAGGTTAGGCGCCTCGGTTGGAAGCTTAGCTAATACTAATTTTCTAAATGTACCATCTGCAAGTCTAACTGAACTTGCACCACCGCCGACATTGGTTATGGTTTGTATGTTATTATCTAAACGATTAATAGAATTCTTTAAGTACCCAAATGACGGAATAGTCAAGCGAGATAATGTACCATCCTCGTTCTGTATGTTTATCGTAACTGACTCCTGGCTAGAAGTAATTGCCTGGTTCACTCTCTCAAAACTCTCTAATGAATTATTAAAAAGTCTTAGCAGTTCAGGTAACAGTGTTGATATTGAATTATTTTCAGCCATTTAATTTAGATACTTTTATTATTTATTTGATAATATCATACACAAAAGTTAATACTCCTTGTTCGGTACATATCAATTCAATAATAGGTTTAGTTGAGATTTCATTATTAGGAATAACCCCGATGGTAACACCGTACACACCTTGATTTAGTCTATTTAATGAATCAGTATAAATTCTTATATTCTTTGAAGAGATATCCAGATTATTATTAAATGTAAGTCTTATTGTTTGACCGGTCTTCCACTGAATATCTGAATCATCTATGTAAATTAATAGATCCCCACCTGCAGCATTTATTGTACTTATTCTTAACATATTAGTAAATGTCTCTAATGAAGTAAATACATTAGGTGATATTACATTAAGATCAAGAGGGTTACTCGAAGTAATCTCATTACCGTTTTCATCAAACGGTATCATAAATGTATATTGTTGTGTAACCAAATCAACTCTGACTTGATTAGGTGTATTTTTATTTAATGATATACCAGGACCAGATCTTAGCACTTCTGTATTATACTGCAGTGTGGCAGAAACATTACCGTTTGCAATTGATTGAATCTCATCGGCATTTTTTGCAATAAGATCCAACAATGTACTTCCATTTGACATTGATAATGATGCATTATCAAATTGTTGTTGTAAACTATTGATTTGCGCCTGTAAAGAAGCCGAACTCGATAAAGCATCAATATTATTTTCCAGGCCTTGTACTCTTTGTTCTAATTGACTTATCTCTATTTGTTGTCTTTGGAAAATTTTAGCAGACTCTTGAAGCTGTGCAGTTGCATCAGCAAACAATCCCATAGAGAAAGTATTGTAATCATTGATTATTGTATCAATACCGGCCGTACCTGGTGAAGCATCAAATCTAAGATTAATCTTAAAACCATAGCTGTTACCATTTTGACCAGTAACTCTATTTGGCTTATACTTAGGATATCTTTGAATAAATCCACCGTCCACCGTAGGTGTAATATTATCAAGTAAAAGAATACCATAAAGGTTAGTTACGGTATTTGCATTATTACTTAAATCAACTAGATCATAGTAAACTAATACAGCATTAAATTCAAATGTGCTTGATAAATCAATTCCATTAAATTGTGATATTGTAGAGATAGTAGGATCTTCAACAATTTGTTGATAGTGTGTTGGATTAAAGTCTAGGCTTATTCCATCTAATTTACTTCTACGATAAGCAGATCCTGAAAAACCAGCAGGACTTCCATAATCGGTAGGATACTTTCTAATGTCAGCATTAGCAGAATCCCCAAATGTGATAGGTTCAGTAAAGTATGCATCAACCGTATTAGGGGGTGTTGTCTCATTCATCCAGTTTGCATTAGGATCAGTATATCCTGCAGGACCACCACCTAAAAGAGGCTGGTCATAATCATAAAAGGCAAAAATATCTAATCCCTGAGGATGAATAGTCGCGGCATTTCTTCCTAAGATGAATTCATTAGCACCTTGGATCTTTAGACTAGGTTGATAATTTGCATCAGATATTGTCTGAAATAAAATAGTAGGAGTATTTCCAACTTCAGTTGGAACATTAATATAAAGTTCAGTATAAGCCTCCCCTGCTTTATCTACATTATTTACAATGTCAATCTCACCTAGATATTTAACAACTCTTCTATACTGAACAGTCCCTGTTGTAATTTCATCCTCTTCAACAAAAAGATCACCAGAAACAGAACCGCTTTTTTCTAAAGCAGTTGCAGTTCTAAATCTTAATGCACCTGTTTCTTTTAGCCATTTAAAGAATACTCTTTCAGTGACAGTTCTTCTTACAGTATTATCATACCCGGAATTACTTAAAATTAATTCCTCTAAGTTAAGTGCATAATTCTGAAAACCCTCTGCCCAGTTAACATTAGGATCACCTTTAAGACCACCATTTTGGATCATACCGTCAATGGTATCAAACTGCATATAGTTTTGATAATTACTAAATGTAGAAGGATCCAATCTATCAAAGTCTGGTATATTAAGAAGTGCAAACTTAGAAAAGACCAACCTAAGATTCTCATTATTTAGAGTCTTAGAAAGGTCTCTTGCTGCTGAAGAGAAAGTATAAAAGGTTCCTCCGTCTGCCTGTGGCGTTTTAATTAAAGGCGTTGTGGCCATCTATTAACTTATTAGTTTTTATTAGGATATTGTATAACCAACTCCACCGATTACATACCATTCACCATTACCTGTACCATCATCAATACAAAGTAAATGTACAGAATCACCTTTCTCATCCAAAGTAACCGTTGGTGTTGCACCAGCGCCTGGTAAGATTAGAGCATTTACTGCACCTTTGATTGCAACGGCACCAGTAGCAGCTTCAGAGTATGTAAAGATTATTTCTTGGCCGATTGAACCATCATTAAGTAAAAGGTTAAGAGGAGAACCTGTATTAGCATTTCCAACTCTTTCAATAGTGTAAGGTGGAATTGCAGTACTGGTACCTACCTGAATAGTCATCGATGGCCCGGCAAAAGTATCATTAAGTGTTTGTGGGTCAACATCATTTCTAAATAAACCAGCACCATTTAGGTTAAGATTACCACTCATATTAACGCGAGTTAATATGTTAAATGTACTAGCATTAATGTCAAGTAATACTGTACTTAAACCTACTCTTAATGATTCTGTTTTAACATCATTTAGGTTGTTAAAAGTTCCTGCGGTTGGATTAAAATAAACCTCCATTGCATTAATCTCACTAGCAAGAATGTTAAAGTTATCATTGATAACTAATCTTGATCCAGATAACGAATCGGTTCCAAGAATTTCTGTTACGCTTATAGCCATTTTTTTTATTATTTTATGATTAGGATATTTCTTTCCTTTTTATATTTATTCCCATTAGAATCTGTTAGTTCTAAGCCTATCTCGTATCTACCGGGATCTTGAAACAGGTATGTTAAGTACTTGCTTTCAAAATATATATCAGATGTGTTAGGATTGGAAGTATTTCGTATTATCCATTTAGGTTTACCTTTTCCATTTATTTTGCATTTATCATATACAAACATAAGCCATGTCATCTTAGGAAGAGTCTTCCCATCGTTAATAAACTTAGCAGTATTCCATGTAGGATTACTGGAACGATGCAAGCCTTTTCTATAAATTATGCTAGGGCAACCGGTACCAGTGTTTCCTGTATTTCCGGTATTACCAGTGTTTCCTGTATTTCCGGTATTACCAGTGTTTCCTGTATTTCCGGTATTACCAGTGTTTCCTGTATTTCCGGTATTACCAGTGTTTCCAGTTGAAGCACATACACGATTACCATTAACATCCACAATATCAACATCCTCCCAATCGCCGTATTGGCCATAATATCTTGATACTGCTTGTATAAATTTTTCATTACTTGTAGCATCAAGTACTACATTATATATGTACTTATTAAGAATAGGATCGTTACTTAAATTAAGCTGTGTTGCAACCTGAGATAATGTGGTTAAAGAAGGATCAAAGAAAAATGAACCTATATTACCTTTAAGATCAACAACCCTTAAATATGAAAATGGAACAATTTCTTTGAATTGGAAAAATGCCGGCGTATCCCCAGTTATTGCAGTAAGATCCCACCACAAATGATAAGTATCATTCCAATCTCCAGTATTAAGATTATCCCAATAGTAAGGTCCTACGAAACTGGTGTTTCCATTATCTTGGTAATTTAGTAGTCTAAAGTTTGGGGAAACTCCTAAGCCAAATGTATTTAAGATTGCGTTAACTCTGTCAAGAGAATCATATAAACTTGGTGTTTCTTCATCCCATGTCACGCTTGGTTCAATAGGAAGGTTCCACATGGAACCATAATCTTCCCATTTCCACTTACCTTCATTCTGCCAAGTATATTCATACTTTCTGGCCTGATACCAGCCAGAATATTCTACTTCTTTACTATCTATACATATTGCATCTGACTTAACAATAGATGATATGTTATTATACATATCAAATAATTTCATTTCAACATTATATGTACCAACATACGGTAAAGTTATTGGTAAACTGTTGTAAATGTTTATCGGTCCTCTGATTGTAAAAAAGTATTCAGGTGATGTTTCAGTTTCTTCTTTAAAGATAGTCCATTCAATTTCACTAAAGTTTGATCTTTGGATTGAATTCCAAGTATATAGAATTTCGCCAGGATTATCAAACTTAAAAAATGCAGCCCCACTTATTGGTGTACGAATAACCTCAACCTGAATGTTTTGTGTATTACTTCCATAAAGTCTTATTGCTGTACCAAAATTCAATGTTACTTGACTAATATCAAAGAACAACCAAGGGGCCACAAAACTGTTCTTTAAGTTTACTAATTGGTTATAGAGAGCGGTGGTTACGGTATTATCAGTATCACCAGGTTGAACTATATATGATGCTTGAGAACCTGTCACAGGATCATATATTCTAAATTCATCACCAACATTAGCACCTTGTGGATCAAAATCAAATGTATGAAATGTATTTGCATTTGATACCTGATTCCATGTCATTTCAATGTTATCCCAGGTTAAGTTACCAAATGAAGTATTTTCTAATACCACTAATGCACCAACAGGAATTCCTGGTTTATCAGCCAATGCAGTTACAGTACTAGGAGAATACCTCGTAAAGTAAGAAGCATATACATTTGCAATATCATTAATAGTAAAAACCTGAGCACCAAAAGGAGCGCCTAAAATACTATTAGGATCAGGACCAATTGGTGGAGCCGGTAATGGATCACCGCTATTGTAAGGTCCTAATACTAAGTTTCTATATGTCTGTACTCCTGAACTATTTCCACCGCCCGTGGCGTATGCTAATAGTGGAGCAACATAGGCATTACAAAAGTTAACTATTGCACTACCTACAACCCCTTCTTGCTGATAACAAAAATCTGCAAAATTTCTTAGGTCTTCTAAATATGTACAACCATCAGGACTAACCTTAAAATCAGCCGCTATACCTACTTGAATATTTCTTTTATCATTCCTACTTATTGTATTAGTTAATTCAGCTAATCCAAAAAAGTCAGCCTCACCAGTAATGTCTTTAATATGAGCATTAAGTGGCAAGAATTCTTTTTCTAATTTTTTCTTTAATCCAAAAAGCTTAATAAGAACTTCCTCCAAAGTATAGTCAAATACTTCTTCTGTTTGTGGAAGATCATCTTCATCATAAAAACCGTTTTTAACCTGATTAATCTTATAGATAAGACTAAACATATTTGTCTTCCTAAAGTTTTTATTAGGAAGAGTAATTGTCATATCATTATAATTAACCTCAGGATCAAATAGATTTATAGCATTAGATTGGATGTACTTTCCATATCTAGGCGATGACTTATTAATATTTTTCCAAAACTCTTTTACTTGTAAATTGTTATACCCAAAAAAGTTAATTGCATTTATAAGACCTTTATATGAACCAATGAAAGGGTAAATGTTATGACCTTCCATCATGAGTTCTTTTCTCTTTCTGTTTAGTTCAATAAAGTCTGGTCTCTGTTCATAGATATTAGTATCTCTAAAGATATGAGTATCATTAAGAGCAATACTATATCCAAAGTTTTCTGTCATTGTTCTAAGGCGTTCATCTTCACCTACGGTTTCTCCAAAGACAGTTAATTTTGCAACAGTTGTACCAGTACATTCATCCTTAATGATAAGAGTTCTTTTAAATGTATCTTCTTCATCCGAGTTTATAGTAAAGTTAATCTGTAGTGTTTGTGATCTTATTTGACTAGTTACTATGTAATCTCCATCAAAGTATTGATATGGATCATAATCAAGAGGAATAGCAATTTGATCGTATTTAACAAGAGGTGGACCTGCAACTTCTATACTAAGAGCAGAATTTGTACCAGTGACAAAGTTTTCATTAAATTGAAATAAAAAGATTTCTTCAGGATCACTCGTTTCCCATTCAACAATCCAATCACAACTACCAGTATTACCTTGCCCAGTAAAACCAGTTTGACCGGTAACAGGGTGAGGATCATAAGAATGTGGATATCCAAACTTTTTAAGATTATTTGAAGCGTCAATAAATTCCTGCAGAATAAATAGTTGTCCTACTTCAAATAATCCAGTGGATACTTGTGGTAAGTAAATGTTTCCTGTCCAAATATCATTCGTTTGATCATAATCAAAGTTGTAATACTTACCATTCTTATCAAAAAAGTATATGTGACTCCAGCGATTCATATTAGTTTATTTTTTGATAATCTTTAGGTACTGCAAAATTATAATAGATTCTTAAAAACTTAACTTTATTAATAAAGAATACCATAATAGGTTGGAGATGCTCAAGAATAAATTTTGACAGTCTTTCATTTTGAAACATATAAGGGGATAATGATTTAACCATTAACTTTTCTTCATAATCAAATCCAGTATTTTTCAACTCCCAATCGGTCTCATATGCAATCTTATAAGGACTTTCAAAACCTCTTCTCTTTTCCGTTAATTGATTCATTATAGATTCTTAATTACTTTTTGTGTTGTGTTATCCAATAATCTTCCAGTGTTGGTTGATCTGGAATTATTTCCGGTTGCAATAGTAGTACCTCGGTTTCTCTTAAGCTTATCAAATCTTTCCTGCTGTGTCTTATTATAAAGATTATCAAGAGTAACATTCTTAAAGAATACATTAAGAGAACCAATACCGTTCTTTATTGGAATTTCTTCAAAATAAGTTCCATTACGATCTTCCCATCCACCTCTTATTACAACTAAGTCACCTGATTCTATTACAATATCACCAAATTCATCTAATCCTAATTGAGGATCTTCGCCTTCGGCTAATACAATCTTTTTGTTTTCAATTAAAACCTTTTGATCTGTAGCCGGATCAATTCCATACACCGGAACAAAATAGAAACCATCTCTGATGGCTTTTTCATTTTCTTCAGATATAAAGAATAGATTAACTGAATCTATACCAGGAATATCTTCTATCAATGAAATTAAGTCAGATCTAGGAATGCGATCTCTTCTATTAACTTTTAAGAAATAATCATTTAGAGTGCTTCTTATTGCCGTCACTAATTGATCTTTATCATAACCTTCAATCCAACGAGTAACTACATTAATAGCATACTTCTTTACAATAGGATCATTTATTCTGACCTCGGCGGTAACAACTTGTCGACCACTCTTATTTAAGATTTCAATCACTTGATCTTTTTCATCCTGAGTTAAAGTAAATTCTTCAAGTGCTACATTAAAATAATCTTTATCGCTTGTAATTTTTTTATTAATGTCAGGAATGAGAAAAAGATATATGATGTTATCATCATTAATATATTTGTCGTCCTTTGTATTATATGCATCTACAAAAGAAAAGAAATCATACTTACTTAAATAGTAAATGTAATTATTAGGATTTGCTAGTACGAATGAATTACTCTGATACGGAGCAATCAATCTTGTAAATGCAGGATCCTCGCTGTTTGATCCAAAATTTGGGTTTCTAACAATGTTTAATGAAAGAACTTCATTTAGGTCAACTTCCTGTCCTAGATAATCAGTACCAGGATCAACAAATTTAATATCGAGATTTTTGCCACCTATATTTCCAGCCGCACCTCGAGTCTTAACATAAGTAACAATAATTAATGATCCTAGTGGCGGTAAATACCCAAACTGGTTATTTCCAAAGAATATACTTAATCCTCCATTTACACTAGTCTTACACATAAAGTTTTTATGGCCAGGCCCCATATCATAAAGTGAATCCACCTTTTTCCACATTTCACCATCAACCGTTAATGTAACCATGTATTGGTCTGTTGGTTCTTTTGTAGTCAAGTTATAACTTTGTAACGGTAAACCACTTCCAGTAAAAGTTTGTGAATCGATTTCCCCTTGAATCAATTCTACATTAATAAATTGCTTATTAGTTTTTTCAAGTCTTATAAAGTCACTATCAAACTTAATGAAATATGTTAACCCATTTTGTCCGATTTCTAATTTTGCACCGTTTAGTATTTGTACATAATCACCACTAAAAAGATTTCCTGCCTTTGTGTTTAGTCTTAATCCAATTACACCACTGGCAGAAATACCTCGCGTAGGATCATGCCCAGTTAATCTAGAAAGGCCATAAATTGATTCAATATTTCTTGCTCTATAAATATTAAGTTCCGTTGCAACAGATTCAATGTAATAAAAAATCATCTCACCTAAGTTTGCGACAACTGTTAAAAGTTGTCCAAATGGTGATGCAGGTGTAAACACCTCAGAGGCCTGATCATATGTTCTTTGGAGAAATTCAAATGCATCAAAGAATAACTCCTTTGCTCTTAATCTTGTTTTACTAAAGAATGACATTAATTATAATATTTTTAGAAAAGTGCTCCAATTACTCTTTGTTCATTTACATAAATATCAACTAAAGCACCATCTCTACCTTCCGAATTAAAAAATGATACTCTAACATCGATTCCATATAAATTATCATTAGGTAAACAATATGCTTGAATTTGACTTGCAATTCTTTGCTGAATTACTGACTCGTTTAATATAATAGAAAATAGCAAATCTTCAAGATTACATCCAAAATCAGGAACACCTAAAACATCGCCTTTTCTAGTAAATAAAACATTTTCTATTTTCAGGATAAGTTGAGACAATCCATCCGTTACGTCAATTGTATCTGGCGTATATTTATTCTCGGACGGGCCTCTGCTATAAATATCGTTGATCATAGAGAATATTCTTTTAATATATATTCTCTTAAAAATTTACTGGTCTTATATTATAAATTAACCAGTGTAGAAGTAATCAACACCTTCATCTCCTTTAATCTCTTCAATGATAGCATCAATCTCGTCTTTACCTTCAGTAGCGATCATATCATAGTTTATGGTAATGTTACCAGGTAGATTAAATGAGAATGTACCTAATATTCTAGCTAACTGCATTTTTGCTTTGGCAATACAATATCTGATAAACATTTCATCCTGAAATAATGCACAATCAGGAATTGTGTTATAAACTTGGAATATACATGCATGTGTTGGCAATTCTCCCTGGAATCTAAACTTATGGGTTAACCTATTATATGAGTAAGATATTTGCGGAAGTAAAACTTGCCTAGCAGTATCAATAAAGCTAGAGTTAATTACATAGTACATTAAATTCTCTGAACCTATACCTGCACCGTATGTATCCGAGTAGATAAATTTGTCAATTGAAAAGTCAGAGTCACCAGCAGAAAATGAACGGTTTCCAAAACCACCATCTTCACCACCAAAGCCATTCCATTCAAACACGTTATTAACAGAGAAAACTGTTGAAGGCATTGGAACAACACCTCTTGTACTATTTACATTTGAACTTGACAGTGTATCACTAGAATCATCGATCCCTTTATTAAAGCTGGGTTTATTCCAAGCAGTTGCAGGTAATGCAATATACATTTCCTCAACACTATCTTCATATATTTTATAGAAATAGTCCTTTGCTCTATTTATGATTCTTGCCAATTCATTTTTAGGAACCGTAAAAGGAATTTGACAACCTATTGTTAAGTCATCATTAATTTCCTTAATAAGAGCATCTAAACATGCTTGTGAACTAGGATCATTACAATTTACGTAAGCCATACTCTTTAATCAATTTTTTCTACTTCTATGATTTCAGTTGAATCTGAAAATGTTGCAAATTTAGTGGCTCTTCCTTGTCTAAAAATACCACCTTCCATTTCTCCACTGAATACACCTCTGTGTCCAAAAACATAGCAGTTATCAACTATAACATTTCTGCTTACATATGAATCTTCAACTTTACAGCCTGTTACAGTGCTTCCGCCAAATACATTTGATTCAAATAGTGAAGCATCATGGATTTCAGAATCAAAAATATCACAACCTTTTATGTTTCCTTTTACTTTACATTCAACAATATCAACACCTGTAATTTCAAAGCATCTTTTAAGATCTGCATCTTTAATCTGTATTCTTCCGGTGTCGGAATCATAATTAATTAATCCGCTATCCATATCAGCCTTTGTTAAAAGCTCAAATACTTTTTCTCTAATCTTAGGATAATACATTTCAACAATCTGTTTTGCGGATTGAAGATCAACCATTAAAGTAATGTTTGGAAAGATTTCTTTAAACCTACTGTATGTCTTATATGATTGAACAACGCCTCTGTGTTTTTCAAGAACAAGATTTAATTTCTTAATATCTTCAGGACCGTATGTAGGATTATCAAGAGTTTCGAACAATGAAGTTATAAAATGTTCCATCATTGATAAAATCGTGGAATATTTCTTTTCATAATCAGCACCACCCAAATAACGAAATTCAATGTATCCTTTTGGGATCTTTGTAAAATTTATCCCATAATACTTTTCATTCACGAACATATAGTTCTTCCATAATGCTCGTTCTGGTGAAGGCTGTGTCATTCCACTAAGAGGTATGATAAACTTAATGGACTTAGCATATACTGAATCTTTTCTATTTGGGAATGCTTCGTATACTTTATCCTCATTAAAGTTAAGTACAAATTTACCAATATCTAATTTTGTCATATTGGCAACAGGACCTAATTTCTTACCATCAAATGAAATGTTAACGTGTATTGAACATCTATCATTAGTTGAACCATTCTCTCTTATCCACTTTAGCATTTTTGCTAAAATCAATTTGGACTCAACAAAGGGTAATGAACCGGTTACAAGCTCAATCATACCAGTTCCACCTGAATTATCGGGTTCCATTTTAAAGACATCACCGGATGGGGCAAAGTCACTATGGGCCTTTTCCTCTATTCGGATCTTCTTATTAAGAGTATTTGCTATGCTTTCCTTTGCCTTTTGGATATCTTCATTGGCAAAGAATTCAAATTCAAATCCTATATTAGAAGAATAAATTGCATTAAGTTGTTCGTTAGAATACATTCATTATCTAATTTGTTTATATATTCTAATAACCTGATGGTTAGTCGGTCAACGCCATCGTAATCTTTCTATCACTAGGGCTGATACTTAAAATCTTTACTGAAACTTTATCCCCACGATTTAGTTCAGTATCTTTCATCTTAGTTTTATGTATTAAACCACTGATGCCTTTTTCTAACTCAACAAAGGCTCCATATTTAGTAACCTTTGTAACGGTTCCTGGTGCGATCATCATTGGTTTATACTTATCAGATGCACCATCCCATAAATCTTCGCGCGGTCCCTGTTGGGTTAATATGATCTTTTTATCGGATATGATTTCTTGTACCCAGAATGATATTGGATCGCCAGGCTTAATACCTTCACGCTGGAATAATTCTCGAGTCTTATCATCAAGCACAGTATCTGGAATCAAACCGGTTAAGCAACTATTAAATTCAGCAAATATACCAAATTTAGTTGTACCTGTTACAAATCCTGTAATTGGTTCTTTAATATTTTCTTGGAGATTGTCGAGAGAAGTTGGAATAAGAGTCTTAAGATATGCTCGATGAGATACAATGATTGTATTTTTTTCATCAGAGAATGAAATTGGCATAACTATAAGTTCTTGGCCAACCAAGGATTCAAAATTATGTAATTTATTTAATCCTGCTAATGATCCTGGCATAAAGCATTTAATTCCACCTACTTCAACCCAATAACCACCATGTATAAGTTCTGTAATTTTACCGGTAAATGCAACAGATTTATCACCGATTGAATTCATTATCTCATTGGTCTTAACCTCATCTATTGCATCAGAGATAGATGCAGAAACCATACCATGAGCACCTGGTTTAACTTTAACATTAACAATCATACCAATCGTTAATTGCTCAAGAATAGATTTAGGTTCTTTAAGAAGAGAGCATGCTGCGGTATATTTTGTACCAATATCAATTAACGCGCTTACCTTATTTCCTTCTTTGTCTTTTGTAATTGAAATGATTATACCTTCAGTAGTATACGATTGTCTTGTTTCACATAACTTAAGTTGGTCTTCAACAGATTCCATTAAGCCGTATTGAGCTAATGCTTCTAATGCATACGGTTCAGTACTTAATATCTTTGTTCCTTTAGGTACTCTAACCTTAAATGTTTTTGTGTCAAACGGGTCATCGCTTACGCGGATCGTAATTTCTTGTTCAATCATTGTTTTTTATTTAGAAGATTATCTATAGATTATATATTACTCTTGTCAAACTATTGTTTATACCTAGTAGGATAGGATTTGTTTAAATTATAATTGCAGGCGGTGATGGTAATGTAGTAGCCCCTAAAACCGGGCCGGCTGCGCTAGCGGAAGAAACTACTTGTCCGGGCGGAATGGTAATAGTTGCAGATTTGATATAAAGATCAATTGCAGGGGTTGCTATATTAGCAAATACTTTAGCTGCAGCCTTTCTTGCTTTATCTGCAACATTAGTTCCTTGTGGACTATTTGCAATCGTTTCGGCAAACACAAACATAGCCTTATCAAAGGCCTGTTCCAATGCAATATTCAATGTAGGTTGTACTAATGGCATATCTTATTTTGTTTTAACTTGTTTCTTACTTAAGTGTTGTGCAGGTGTCATTGGAACTATAGGTGGGCTTGTTGGGGCACCTAAGTTACCAATATGAGTATGCTGATTAAATAGCTTTAGGAATGAATCTCCTAATACTAATTTTTCACTTGCGCCCTGACCTAGCTCAATAGATGTTGAATGATTAACAACCATGTTTTCACATTTAATGATTGCATCTTTACAATTGATCTCTGTATTATCAGTACTATTAATTATGAACTTTGCAGAATGAGTAAATGTAATGTTACCGTCGTTTAGCATAACTATTTTATCACCATTTGCATTAATGATTTCAACGGAGTTATCTGGCTTAATGTTAACAGTGGTTGGACCTGTTGCTGTTGTATAATCCATCATTAAACCTTTTTCTTCAGTAAAGAAAACCTTAATGCTTTCTCCTTCTCTTTCATTTGTAACTTCTTCATTACCGCCGCCAGTTAAACCAAATGCAGTATCATAAATAAGTATATGAGAATTTTGATAAGACGCTTGAATCTCTGCCTTTACTTCATCGGATGGATAAAGGCTCTCATGATATACTGGAGAATAGTAACTTCCGCCATCGAATGTAACTCTTAAAATAGTTCCTAGTTTAGGAATAGAAAATGTACCACTTCCTGTACTGCTTCCACCTGAAGAACTTACAGAAGGTCTAGCCCAAGGCAAAGCTTCTTTAGGCAAAACGAAATCACTAGTAGGATCCGCAGGATCAACTCTTTGATCCATTTTACCGTATACTCTGATACGACAACGGCCTTCAAATAGTTCATCTACATTATCCTCAACTATTCCAACCCATTGTGTACCTGTTAAATTATCGGCTTTTAATTCTTTAGTGGTTAATCTTCCCATTATCCAAATACATTTGTAGATTTAAGTGGAGGTGGACCAGAAGGACCAGGACCAAATAGATTTGTAGAATCTAAAGGACCTCCTTCAACTTCGCCTTGACCAAGAAATAAATTTTCAGAAGGTAAAGAAGCTGGTATAGCCTGAGGATTACCTAATGGGTTATCACCTAACGCTGGTCCAGATGGAGTCTTTTCCCCAAATGCATTAATTATTGCTCTACCTGCACCAGCCGCAGCAGCTGCTAATGCACCTGGGTTTGATAATGCAGCAAAAACCCGATTTCTTAGTCCAAATACATTTCCTAAAAGCAAACCCTGTAACCGCGCAGCGGCGGCTTGTCTTGCCCTTTCTATTGCAGAGTTTGCTGCTTTTTGTGCAGCTTCTATTGCAGCTTCTCTTGCAGCTGCTTTAATTGCTTCACCAATATTACCACTTTGCGTTAAATTTCCACCATCCGCAGTTACCTTTTCCCCGTTATATCCAGAAAAAATACCTTCAACGCTAAGTCTCTTATAACCCCATTTCATCGATGTTGCAGCTATTTCATTACCACCTGCATTAGTAACCTTTTCAAAGACTTTACCACTTTCATTCATATTCCAAATACAATCATTAAACCTAAATGTTATCTTTGATGTATTGCTATTTAGAAAACGATCCACGTCGGTCTGAGGTAAAGATTCACCACTTCTTAAACTACTAATCTTATCCAACCACGAAACAGTTGACTTAAAATTTCTTATCTCATGTATCTCTACATAAACATTAAAATACATAAGATTTTTCGGTAAGACAAATCTATTGTATTCATTATCAATGACAGCCGCCCTATATAAATTAAAAAGAGCAGACATTTTAAGATCTATTGCCTCTAAGCATCCTATGGCTATTCCTTCATCTTCACCAGATCCACTAAAAGGATCTAGCATATTATTAGATTTAGACCATGCATCGCTTAATCCTTCAACCGTTTGCCAGTAATAGGGGCGAGTTTTATTAATCTCTTGTAAACCTTGTATAAATGCTTTAAGATATTTTGCTCTATCGGCTTGACCTACCGTTATTAAATAGCCAAGCGCGGATTCACCGTCTGGTATATTAGTTCCTGGATCAGCAGGATCACCGACGGTTGCACCATTAAAAAGAGGAGATGATATATCAAACAATAATGAAAACCCTAAATATGTTGGGTCATCAAGACCTGTCACACCGTTGCTACCACCACTAACCGAAGACTGTGGCGTAACAAATCTTTTAATGATATCGGCATTAATTGAGACTCGTCTTCTAAGCGGATTAATAGCCGGATCATTAATAGGATTATATGGTTCTGAAATTGGCATTAGCGACCTTTATTTTATTTATTTTAGGTACTTGGTACCACTTCTCGTCTTCTTAAATGTAATCGTTGTCTTAAGCCGCCTGGCCTTGTTAAAAAGTACTCAATTCCTGTTATAACATAAAACCCGGTTAAGTATTCATTTAATACACCATTATCAGATGACTTATCATTCCCTGCATTGTCTGTTCTGTCTTGTCTTCTTTGTGTCCCACTTGGTGCATCTTCATCATCGGTTGATGCCATTAATACACTCTTAACATTTGATGCAAATTCTAAAATTTGACAATATACTCTGGTATATCTAGATATTGCAGGATTAACTGTATCAAGTTCTAATACCATTCCAAATTTTTCAATTTCTGCATTATTTTGAAAATTAAGAATAGCACTATAATAAAAATTAGAATGAACATTATCACCCTGTGTCCCTAAGTATTTATATTTAACTTGATCATTTCTTGGTCCTTCAACTTCACCATCAGGTAAAACCCGACCTTTTGTTACAGGAACCATTCCTGGAGTATCTCCTGTAAATGGGTCAATAAATTCACTTATAAATTTCTTTTCACCTAAATCCCAATACTGTGTATATCTCTTATACCCATTATTTTTACTTATTTGACCACTTTTATTAATTTGCTGATATGTAGATATGTATCTAGCAGTACCTTGCATTTGTATCATATTACTCAATAGATTAGGAAAATCGTATTCACTTTCCTCAGGTAAACCAGAACCCATTGTGTCTCCTGCATTCTGTGTAAACATTTTAGATGTCTCTAAATCTGTATCGGTTTGATCAAACAAACGATTAACTTCAACTAATGTTAAATTATAATAAGGATCAATATAACATGAAAAGAATGACTCATCATCAAGATAAGAATTTGCAGTGATGTCACGAATAAATTTTTCTGATGTATCATAAGGATTAGTCCAAACCTGTTGATCGGAGGTATCCTCAACATTTGAAGCATATCCTAATTTTAATGTCTCGGCTATATTAAGAAGTGCATTCCAGCTTGTATCATTTTGATATTCTACCTTTTCTGTAAAAAGATTAGGAACATTCATTCTACCTTCAACTAGTAATTCACTTGAGCTTTCAGTAGAGCCACCGCCGCCTAAAGGTTTAATGTCTTCAATAGTAAAATCAATTCTGATAGGTTTAAATGTTGTCTCTTCACCAGCAGATCTTATATAGACCTGAATAATATCACCATCCTTTGGGTAATGTCTTGCTGTAAATAAGCCATCTCTATCAAAAAATGAAAAGCGACACGTTGGATAAAAACTTGTACAATCAAGAGTAAAAAAGTTCAAACGATCTGCCTGAACATCATACTGATTAATTCTGATGATAGGAATCATTGTACTAAATTTAGACAAAGGTTCCTTAATAGCAGCACCACCTGAATTATCAGTACCACTTTCTACATCCGGTATAGCCAATTCATCTAATACTATAGTAGGTTTAAGTACCGATAGTATGTTTCTTTCAACAGCTGACATTATCTATTTGATATAGTTTGATCGTTAGAATTAATAAAAGTATTCCTAGATGGTAAATTTGCACCTAACTTAATCTTTCCATTCTCATAAACCTTTGCAGTTTCATTTGGTTGTAACATATTAGGTGGTAGTGGTGTTTCTACACCAGCCGGTTTTTGTTGTGCTTTTTTAGCAAGTCTTTGTATTCTTGACTGATCCTTTTCACTCTGTCTTCCTGTATCAACATAAGGAGTTTTTGGTGATGTTGGTCTAGACGCAGGATCAGGTCTTTTATAAACAAGATCAGGTCTAGTTAAATTTGGTATTACTAATACCTCACCTTCTTGAACACTAAATGGGTTAAAGATATTATTAACTACACATATTGCATCAATGTATTCACCACTACCAAAATATATTTCGGAAATTTTATCAATACGACCTACCTGATCAGGCATAACATAGTGTAATGTCTTTATGCCTAAATCTGCATCATAAACAAATGAAGGCGCGGTTAAATCAAAATAAAACTCGCCTGTTTTTTCATCTATTAATTTATTCTTTAGCGTTAATGATTTTATATTCATCTCTTTACTTATTTTATGAATCGATCATTATAGACACTAAGTTATCAACATACTGAGCATCATTATCAGCAAATATGCTAGATTTAGATCTTGTCTTAGCTTTACTTCCATTTATATTTTGTATCTGTGAATTTTTAAAGCTACTTGCTTGTGCACCAGATTGTGTCTTTTGTAAATTAACGGTTCCTGCTTTAACAGATCCGTATGTAGCAACATCAGTTCCTCTTAAATTTAGAACATCTTTAGTATTTGCAACAGATGCATATATCCTACCGCGGCCACCGTTAAACATATTTTCTATATCACCCTTATCTCTAGGTTTACCATGTTTAAGATCTACTTCAAACTTAGCCTCCATTGGAAAATCATCATATCCTAAACCTTGTCCTAATGTCATAATAGCATTATCACAATACATGTTACCCATCATTACAATTGGGTTAAGAGGGTTTCCAACAGTTAAGTGCCAATCCCCGGTAGGTTCACCACTAATAAATGCCTTGGTTGCTTGTGTTCCTCCAACAGCTCCAACATTTTCACTAAGGAATCCACCTAACATATTTCCTAATAAGGTCTTACCTACTTTTAATATACCTTCAATTCCATTTTCTAAATTGAATTCACCAGTGCCACCACCAAATACATTCTTAAACCCGGTTTCAACATCTTGAACTACACTACCAATGTATCCAGCAAAATCACCATTTCTTAGTTTACTAATATCACCAAACTGGCTTGCAACATATCCACTTGATCCATAATATCTATGTCCTCCTCCAAAGAATTGACCATTATTAGTAGACATGGTTAACATATTACTTATGATATCAATCATTGCAATTTTAGGGTTAACGTAATTTAATGACTTTAACTCATATTCAAAATTAAGCTTAATATCATTTGCAAAATTAATTCCTCTATCTCTAACATTAGTCTCTTTAACAACGTTTACTGGACCGATTACGAAATTAGCATAAGTGGTACCAAATCTATCAGACCCATCAGCATACTGTTGTCTTCTGAATTTAGTTCCTGCACCTATTCCTTTAAATGCATCAGCCGTAGCCCTACCAATGTTACCCATCTTATTATAAAAAGGCTGTTGTGTATATCCACCATCTTGACTTTGAATACTTTCCATTTCGGATTCAATCTTCTTCCATGTTAATCCGTAAGAAAATTTAAGAATATCATCGAGTTTATTTCCGGCAGTCTCGCCCATATAAGTAACAGCAGTAACTCCAGCAACCTGTGTTGCATCCACCGCTTCAACATCTACACCAGCTTCACCTTTAGATGCAGGCGTTAATGATAGCTCAAATATATTATCATTTACTGGTGTTGGAAATCTTCTTAGCGTAATAAGATGGTTAACAGGAATTTGCTTATAATACTTTAGATATAAAAAGTCTTGTGCTTTATACCCAATCTTAGGATAAAATGTATCAAAAAATTCAATGATTTTTGCAACAGAAACATTATGTGCATCATTGCCACCCACTAAAGGATTATCAGGTGTATCCTTAAAGTAACTAAAAGGAAGGTCACCAGTAAGACCACCGTACATACCTCTAAAGTTAAATAGTGCATATTCGTTAAAAATTGATCTAGGAACTGCTGCAGTCATACCCTTTGCAACTGTATATGCATCAGGCTCGGCTTTCAAAACATAAAAGTTTTTAGTAACTTCATTCATGATGTCACCAGCAAAACCTACCGATTCTCCACCAAAAACACCTAAAGGTACTGCATTGTTAGAATTAGGCCCAGCTGGAAGAGCACTATTTAGATCTGATATAATTTCCCTAGCCACAATGTATCACTATTTTTACTATATATTTAATTAAGGCTGGCTAGATACTTATTAATGTCCAATTGTGATTTTTCAAATCGGTCAGACCATCCTTTTTTAAACCTAATGTCAAATTCTTGAGTACTATCCAGAGAAAATACACCATTAAGAAATGGCCTAACTGCAGATTCTCTAATTTCTTTAAGATTTTTTGATATGATGTAAAATTGAACTCTTTCAAATAATTGCCCAAGATCAACTTTAGTTTTTGAGCACATAACAGATTCAACAATAACATAGAATCTTTCAGCATCCTGTTGATTAAATCTTTCCTCTAAAGAACGCGTTGTCTTAAAGTCTTCCTTCTTAAGTGGCATTTTTCTAGCACGATTATCAAATTCATATCTAAAGTTCATATCAAAAAAATATGACTTTAAGAATTTCATATTATCGTACATCTTAATAATCTTAATCTTATATAAAGGATTTACCGGATCCCATGCAGTATCAATAATTAAGCCTTTTACTGGCAATAGAACATTTGGTCTGTTGTGGGATGACAACAGACAATAGACAATCTGCCCTTTAGTAAATATTCTATGAGCTTTCATTAATAATCAATTTCAAACGGTATGATATCACAAAAGAGTTTTTTCATACCATTTAACTGGACTTCGGGTGTATGATATATCTTAAACTCTATATCACGATCTGTTAGTGTCTTTACATATGACTGAATACCTTCTATAACATCCTTTTCAATATTACCTAGTACATAGTAAATATTCATAGTTGAATTTCTACTAACGGCCGTTTGGAGTTGTCTCATTAGGTATGAAGATACTACTGCATCCGATGGTTCGGATTGAAAGTAATCATTTTTCGCTAGCTTATTATATATGTCAATATAGTTGATACACTCAATGTTACGAGGTATCGAATCTATGAACCCCTTAATCTTTACTGCATCTTTTGAGTAAACAAAATAAAATTCTAAGACTTCTTGCATTCTTTAAGGGATTGAAGCTTTGCTTCAAGCTCTTTTATTTTAGAGTTAAGATCCTTTTCAGATGGTTCAAAATGACTACCCCACTCGGTTCTGATTGTAATAACATCTTTATTAAACTTACTGCCGAGATTCATTCCTAAATCCTCGCATAAATCAAAAAAGAATCTCATAATATATTGATGTCTATCAGCATCATTACCGGAGTCTTCATAAACCTCTGTTGAAGTCCACTGTTCTTTACCTCCACCATGATTATCATCAATGACTCTTTTTATAACACCATTGCCTGCAGGTTCTAAAACTATCTTAACCATTTGATCTGCTTAATAATTCTTGATGAACTTCTTTCATTATTTTTCTAGCAACCTTCTTATCAGTTTTCCAGGTTTCCATATCTCTTACCGTTAAGATTGCATTAGCTTCTCTTAACTGCTCAATTTCAGAGTCATTATAACCCATCTCTCTCCATGATGAAATTAACTTAGCCTCAATTGCTTCAAGTTGTTCTCCGATGGATTTTTCCATACGATCTTTGTTGGCCTCAAAAATTTCTTTTCCGGCTTTAATTGTATTAGTTGTAAATTCACACCATTTACTAAAAGGTAATTTACTTTTCATCTTTAAGATTCCTTGATATTTCATCGCGGCTCGGCGTTCTCTTCTTGTAGGTATGTTATTCATAATGTTTATTTTATTATATATTATCTGGATTTGATGTGATAGACTCACATATATCTCTCCTCTATTAAGGAGTATACACTTTCTTTAATGGCTTCTTTAACACGTTCATCTTTTATTTGATCTGCTATAAATGAGCGGAGTTCTTTTATTACTTCGTCTTCTTCAAAAGAAACACTCATAATATCAAAAACATCTTTTTTAGGAACCGTTATTTGTAAGGATAGTGTTAGACTAACTTCATCTGCATTTTTTTGCTTATCAAAAAGAATTCTGATTGGACTTTTTTGCTGAGGGGAAGATTCACGCTTTCTTGGTGTATTAGGTACTTCAGAAACTGCCGAATCGAAATCTAGTACAGGATCATATGATCCAATTGGAATCATAAACTCGTTAATTAATGATGAAGATATTCTAGCGCCACTTTCAAAAGTAGTCCATTCAGAATCAGCACCCTTTACAGTTTCAACATTTCCTATCTTATCACCTTTAATCCACTGAAGTTTTATAGGCTCTATTGTTTCTGTACTACTATCCATAGTTTATTTTTTATATGAAACAAAAAGAAATTGTTTAAATTACATCCCCGTACAAATACCACTCCTGAGTACCAGTAGGTCCTTTAACTAATATAGCGGAAGAACCTGTTACTGCAAGAGAATCGGCACCACCGCTACCAATAAGACCACCTGGAGAATATACTTGAACAGCTGGAGTAGCAAGAGCAAATTGAACACCACCAGCACCTGTTCTTATAAATAGCATTTGTGTACCTTGTGTGATACCAGGTTGAGAAGCCTCTAGAGGTATAGTAATTGTTGCAGGTGAACCGTTAGTTGCTTTTACGATACTTCCATTTCCTGCGGAGGTAAGTCCAACACTTCCACTTATCCCAGAAGATACACTCCATGTCATAGAACCCGAAGGGCCTTGTGCACCAGTTGCACCATTATTACCCTGTGGGCCAGTTGATCCGCTAGCACCTGTTGCTCCACTTCCAGTACCACCTTGTGAACCGGTTGCTCCATTAAATCCTTGTGGACCGGTTGCACCAGTTGCACCTCCACCGGTTGCACCAATAAAACCTGTATTACCTTTTTTAGAATATGAAATAGATGTAGTAAAAGGAGAAATTGAGTTAACCAACCCACTTGTTATTACTTCTGTAACATCATATTCCCAATATGATCCTGCATTAGTTGCAGTGGCAACTGTGTATATACCAAAATTATCAGTAGCATCGCTTGATGTTATACTTATAGTATCACCTGCACCTATTGAAGCCAACCAAGCTCCAGCATTAACAATACCACGACCAGCAATAACCTGTTGATTTATGAATATTTTAGTTGCACCAACGAAAGATGGATATGAATTTATTGACCATGTACCAGCTGCAACCGCACTGGCAGCAGCGGTCCATCTTAATGCATTTGATCCGTCGGCTCCAGCCGGTCCGCTTGCACCAGTAAAACCAACAGAACCAGTAGCCCCTGTTGCACCAGAACCTGTTAATCCAGTTGCACCAACTCCACCTTGTGAACCTTGTGGACCTTGGGCACCTGATGAAGCTAAGCTAACATTTCTCCATGCACCAGCTGCAGAATTCCATTGAAGAATTTCATTATTAGCAGGTGGTGTTACATATTGAACATCTGATAAAAGATCTAATGTAGGTGAACCGCTATTTAGGTTTTGTAGATCAATGTCACCTTCATCAAGACTATATTCTACATTTTCATTTACAGGATCTAAAGCTACCGTAAGAGCTGGGCTACTTGTAGGACCTATATCAAAACCTCTAAATGTTAAATCGGTACCATTCATTCCGGCATAAACATCAATTCCACTACCAATGTTTTGTCCATGATTAATTTCACCAGTTGAACCTATATTAATAATCTTAATTGAATTGGTTGTTGTATCATATTGTAAACTGGTACCAGACCCAGCAACAAGATTAAGATATGAATCTGGATTTGTTGAAAGTAAAAGTCCATCATTTGCAGTTTGCCATGAAACTACTGCTCCTGTATAATTAACGCGAATTCTACCAAACCCGTTTGCAGCTGCTAAAGTAACATCGCCAGTTCCAACACCGCCAACCAGATCCCATTCATTAGTATCAAATATACTTTGTGTGGTTCTTTGATTAGCTCTCCACCACACAAGAGTTTCGGTAGGACCACCTGTAGGACCGGTAACCTGAACAGGATGATAGACAATATTTCCTTCATCGTATACCCTGTTGGAAACCCATGGGTTAGCAACCATCTTAAAGTTATTATCAACTTCAAAATTTAGAAGCTCTCGTTTAATCTCAGTTCTAAATAAGATATACTCTTGTAAATTAAAAGGCATTTTAGTAAATTCTTTTTTTATTTATTCTATGCAGGTGGTGACTTAGTAATAGTTTCATTATTGTATGGGAATGCATTATTCCTATAATCAGAAAGAAGTGACTTTTGTAACGAATTAAGATACCAGGTATTTCTGCTCCAACCAGGTATTGCATAAAGTTGCGAATAGATTCCGGTAATGTAAATGATTCTAATTTCATTATA
>Ga0172373_10000801_pt1 | contig 52012 bp, 48 predicted proteins | sample Lak10m_2_FD_114546 | JGI IMG/M metagenome (GOLD analysis project Ga0172373, IMG submission 114546) | Freshwater microbial communities from Kabuno Bay, South-Kivu, Congo - kab_092012_10m | ecosystem: Environmental > Aquatic > Freshwater > Lake | place: Democratic Republic of the Congo... | reverse complement strand
CTGCTCCTGGCTGGCGGCGCTCAAGGTGTGGCCCACCCAGCGGCCGAAGGTGGGAGACTCGGGGCGCAGGTCCACGGCCACATCGTGGATGACGCCGGAAACCAGACGCACCAGCTTCCCCTGGGGGCGTTCCCACTGGAAGTGCAGGCCGCGCAGGGTGCCCGTCGCGCTGCGGCTGTGGTTCAACTGGACGAATGGGCCCATGCCCGCTGCGGCGTATCGATCGTGCTGCCACACCTCCACGAAGAAGCCCCGCTCGTCGCCGTGGACGCGGGGCCGGATGAGCAGGACATCGGGAATGGACAGGGGAAGAATTTCCATGCGCACCTCCAAGCCGAAAAGTAGGATTATGCGGCTTCCCAGATTCGGGAAGCTGCCGGGGCCGAGAGCTGGTTCAGGCATGTCAAGCCAGATGATGCAGCCAGCGCCGGACGACAGTGCGGAGCTGACGGAAGGCAGGCCTGACAGGCTCCTTCCTGCTGCGCCGGGGCGGGATCCTTTATGAGCCGTGAATGGGCTACCTTCGTGGCGTTCCCCGCGTGATACAAGGAAGACAGATGACCCAGCCTCCACGGCGTCGAGTGCCGGAAACGCACCGGGATCGCCGCCCATGACCCTCAGCTCCCTTGTGCACCGCCTGGTGCCCCGCGTGGAGGACACCGATCCCCACATGCGCCGCATGCGGCACTTCCTTGTGGTCCTGGGCGTGGGATCCTTCGTGGCCTTCCAGGCCTGGCGCGGAGTTTTCAACAACTTCGCCGTCGAGGAGGCGGGCATCAACGCCGCCCAAATGGGCATGATCCAGGGCCTGCGCGAAGTGCCAGGCTTGTTGGCCGTGCTGGTGGTGCTCTTGCTGCGATTGGCTCCCGAGCACCGCCTGGCGGTGATGGCGGCGGCCACCATGGGCCTGGGCGTGGCCGCCACAGGCTTCTTCCCCAGTTACGGTGGCATCCTGCTCACCACCCTCGTCATGAGCACGGGCTTCCACGCCTTTGAAACCTTGGCCCAGAGCCTGGCCTTGCAGCACATGCCCAAGGATCGCCTGCCGCTCTTTCTGGGGCAATTGGGCAGCTGGACGGGCCTGGCCGGGGTGGGGGCCACGGGCATGGCCTTTCTCTTGTCCGGTAGGCTCAGCGAGCGGAGCCTGATGCTCGGCGGCGGCCTGCTCCTGGCCGGCCTTGCGCTCTTCGCCTGGTTGCGCTGGCCCCATGTGCCCGAGCGTGTGGTGCAGCACAAGCGCATGATCCTGCGCCGCCGCTACGGCCTCTATTACGCCCTCACTTTTCTGGCGGGGGCCCGCAGGCAGATCTTCGTGGCCTTCGCCGTCTTTCTCATGGTGGAGCGCTTCGGTTTCACGGTGAGGGAGATCACCGGTCTCTACCTGGCCAACAGCCTGCTCACCCTCTTGGCCGCGCCGCGCATCGGGCGCATGGTGAAGTCCCTTGGCGAGCGCTTCGTGGTGCGCCTGGAGTACGGCGGCGTCATCCTGCTCTTCTGGGGCTACACGGTGGTGGACAGCCGCTGGGCCCTGGCCCTGCTCTTCGTCACGGACCAGCTGCTCTTCCTCATGTCCATGGCCATCCGCACCTGGTTCCAGAAGATCGCCGATCCGGCGGATGTGGCGCCCAGCATGGCCGCGGGCTTCACCATCAACCACATCGCCGCCGTGGTCATTCCGCCCCTGGGAGGCCTCATGTGGGTGGCGGACTTCCGCTTCACTTTCCACCTGGGCATGGCCCTGGCCGTGCTGTCACTGGTTCTGAGCGCTTTCATGGGCAAGCCCGGCTTCGAGGGAAACCCTGGCCGTAGTCCTGTGCTGGAGGGCCGCGCCTAATGGCAGCGTGCCGTCAGCCACTGCCCACTGAAGAGGAATGGCGTCGTCTGTTGGACGAGGCGCCCGGGGCCTCCGTGTATCACACGCCGGAGTTCCACCGCGCGTTGGAACAGGCGGGACTGGTCACCCATGTGGGGTGGCACACCCACGACGGCGTCCTGCGCGGCCTGGTCGTGGTGCTGTTGGACCGTCTCTTTCCACTGCCCCTGGTGGGACGCAAGGCCTTCGCCCCGGCCGGCATCCTGGCGCGGGATGACGAGGCCCGCCTTTGCCTGATGGAGGAGCTTGACCAGGCACTGAAGGGCCGTTGTCTCTACTTCGAGCACTATGTGGAAGGGCGTGGGCAGGATGCCCTGATGGCGTCGCGAGGTCTGCGCACTGACCGCCACCGCAACTTCCTGGTGGACCTGGACCGCCCGCTGGAGCAGGTGCGCGGCGAGTACAGCCGGGGCATCCGACGCAACATCCGGCACGCGGAGGAACTGGGCTTCGCTTGGCGCCTCGCCCACGGCCCGCAGGAGTTGCGCCGCGTTCACAACCTGCTGCTGGAAACCAGCCGCCGCGTGGCGGCTCCGCCCCTGCCCTGGCCCCTTCTGCGTGCCGTGAACCAGTGTCTGGTGCCCGCCGGCTTGTGCCGCATCTATGTGGCGGAAGCGCCCGGTGGCGGCATCGTCAACACGCGCATTGAACTGCTGCACGGGGAGCGCGCCATCGACTGGTTCACCGGCACGGATCCGGGCTGGGTGGACTCCCAGGTGGGCAGCTGGCTGGTGGATCGCGTGCTGACGGATCTGCGCAGCCGGGGTGTGCGCGTGCTGGATTTCGGCGGTGCCGGCCGCGTGGGGGAATCCTATGGCCCCGCCGAGTTCAAGCGCCGCTTCGGTGGCAGGGAAGTGGAAGTCAGCCGCCACATGCGCGTGTACCACCCCCGCCTCACGCAGCTGGCCCGTCGGGGCTGGCGCCTGCTCCACCGGGCCTGAGCCCATGGCCGACATTCCCAAACTCGAGCTGCTGAAGCGCCTGGGCTACGCCGCGCCGCTGGACGAATTGCTCCTGGCCCTGGTGGATGCCGGCCTCACCCAAGCCCGCAAGCAACGCATCAACACGGACAAGCGGGACGCCGTCGTCCAGGCGTTGGCGCAGCGATTCCTGCTCATTTGTGCCCGGGGAGATTGCCAGCACGCCGCTCAGGCACTGCTGGCGGGGCGACCCGGGATGGGCTCGGCCTTGCCGGTGGATCGCAGGGATTGCGTGGTGTGCGGGGGATCCGGCGTCTCCCAGGCCGTGCGGGCCATGGTGGAGGCCCTGCGCCACGCGCAGCGCCTGCGCCTGTGCGTGGTGGGTGGATCGCCCACCAGCCACAACCGCCTGGTGGAAGAAGTGGGGGAAGGACTGGAGCTGCGCCTGGTGGACGGCACTCGCGCCCGCACACTGCAGCAAGCCCGCACGGATGTCGCCTGGGCGCAACTGACGGTGATTTGGGGGGCCACCCTGCTGGATCACCGTGTCAGCGGCATGTACAAGGGACAGGGCTGCCTGCTCATCAACGGCCGTGGCATCGAGGAGCTGGCCACCGCCGTGGTGGAACACCTGAAGCGCGCGCAGCGGCCGCTTCCAACGAAGCCCTAGCGCAGCTCTCCATGCCCCACCGGCCCACCCTGCCAGGCCGCCAGCAGAAGCAGGGCGCAGGCCAAGAGACCCAGGGCCAGCGCCGCTACACGGGGGCCGCGTCCGGCCTGATGACCCTGCAGGCGCGCCAGGGGGATTTGTGAAAGGGCCGCCGAGGAGAGCAGCATGAAAAGGGCCGCCGCCCGTCCGGTGACGGCGTGGCCCTCGGCGAAGGACTGACCCGTCCAGCCGCCTGCCCCCGCACCCAGGCGGAGGGCCTCGAAAGCCGCTCCACCGCTGAAATAGGCGGCACCCGCCGCCAGGGTCGCCAGCACCCATAGGACAATGAAGACGCGCTCCCAGAAGGCATCACCCCGCCGCCAGGCCAGCAGCCACCCCCCCAGGGCCAGGGGCGCGCCCACCACCGGCAGGTGGACGAGCATCAAGTGCACATGTTCCGGGCCCATCAGTTGGCGCTGGTGCCAATGGCCGAGCGGGCGTCCACGCCCTTCTGCAACTTCGAGTAGTCCAGCTCGCTGCCGCGCATGCTGTGGGGAATGACATAGGCGCCCGTCATCACCACGGCGGCCACCAGCACGATGATGCGGCTGACGGTCTCCCTGGGCCTGGGCTTCAGGCCGATGAGGCTGCAGGCGAAGATCCACGAGAGCCACATGATGAGCATCTTGTTGTCCGTGAGATCCTTGCCGAAGGGGAAGCCTGTCCAATAGTGGCCGAAGGCGAACTTCTGCACGCTGGGTCCCAGCACCATGCCCCCCACGGTCATGCCCACCAGCGCCACCCAGGCTTGCCAGCGCATGCGCCCGGGATCCACCATCGCCGAGAGGCCCGCGCGCATGCCGAAGAGCACGGCGAAGAACATCATCACCACATGGGGCCAGAGAATGAAGCCTGGCACGGGATCCTTGTAGCGGATGATGATGGGATCGGCGGGGTCGGCGGGAATGCGTGTCACGCCCTCCGCCGTGGTGGCCTCCAGGTAGTATTCCAGTTTGCCCGCCGGCGGCTGCACAGGCAGCAGCGCCACCAGCTTGTCCTGCAGCTCGGCGGCCTCCTCGCCTGCAAGTCCCTTCAGGACGGCGGAGGCTTCACAAAGGTCCACCGCCTGATAGGGCTCGTCGAACTTGTAGCGCTTCCAGTAAAGGGTGGCGCTCACTTTGCCGCCCGCCGCGGGCAGGATCACCCGGGCTTCGGAGCTTGTCTCCTGGCTGCGCACCAGTTTGTATGTGAAGCTCTCGCCGCCGGTGACAATCTCCCCGCGCCTGGGATAGGTGGGGCCGGTGCGGCGCTGGTACACAATGGCCGCGAACATGATGAGGACGGCCAGCACCCACAGCAGGACATTGGCCAGGGTGCCCCGCAGGCGGGGGGCGGTGTGCGCAGTGGACATGGAACTCTCCGGGTTGTGTGACGGCGCCCAAGATAGGGTTCACGCAAGGGCAATTGTCGGGCAAGGGTCAGGGCCGAAGGGGCTTCCTACTTTGGGCCATGGAAAACACCTCCCTTGGCCTGCTGCCCCTCGTCCTGCTATGGCTGGTCGCCCTGGTGGCGGGCTTCGTGGACGCCATCGCCGGCGGCGGCGGCCTCATCACCCTGCCCGCCCTGCTGGCCGCTGGACTCCCGCCCCACCTGGCCCTGGGCACCAACAAACTGCAGTCCAGTTTCGGTAGTCTCAGCGCCACCCTGCACTACCGGCACGGCGGGCTCGTGCGCGTTCGCGAGCTGTGGCCGGGCATGCTTTTCACCTTTCTGGGCGCCGCATGCGGCACCCTGGCGGTGCAGGCCATCCACGCGGATTTCCTGCGCTGGCTCATCCCCTTCCTGCTGCTGCTCATTCTGGTGTGGACCCTGATCTCGCCGCGCCTGGATGGCGAGGGCCATGCCCCACGCCTGCACCCCCTGCTGGTGTGGGCCATGGGCGGGCTGGGCATCGGCTTTTACGACGGCTTTTTCGGGCCGGGTACGGGGACCTTCTGGACCGTGCTGCTGCTGGGGGTGCTGGGGCTGCCGCTCAAGCGGGCCACGGCAGCCACCAAGGTGGTCAACTTCATCTCCAATGCCACGGCCCTGGCGGCCTTCGCCCTGGGAGGCCAGGTGATTGTGCTGCCCGGGCTGGTGATGGGAACCGGCCAGTTCCTGGGAGCCCGTCTGGGCTCCCGTCTGGTGATGCGCCGCCACGCCAATCTGGTGGCCGTTGTTTTCCGCTGCGTGGTGGCGGCCACCGTGCTCAAGCTGCTGTGGGACTTGCTGCGCGCCACCCTCTGAGGCCCGCGTGTTGCCATTGCACCATCAGGAGCGCTTCGAACGATCCACCGCCTTGAGGATCTTCAGATTGAGCACGATGAAGCGCAGCAGCTGGAAGGGTCTGCAGTTCATCCAGAAGCGGTCGCGCGGGGTGATTTCCATGGGGAACTCCTACTCGGGTATGAACTGCCAGCCCACGCGGCCCTGCAGCTTGTGCATGAAGGTGGAGTGGATCATGCGCTTCATCCAGGCGCCCGCCAAGCCCATTTCCAGGTGGGTGACGAAGGGATCCCGCCCGTCGTGGGTGGGATACTCCTTGTAGTTGGGGACCACGGGATAGATCATGATGGTGGCGGCGCCACCGTCCCACAGGCTGTCGCCCATGCTGGCGATGCAGGCGGCGGCCATTTCCGTCATGCGCTCCTGATGCGTGGCCTTGCCCGTGCGCACCAGGTCGATGATGTTCAGCGCGCACACGCGTCCGATGATGCCCGCCACCATGCCCGTGCGTGGGGGAGCCGCCGTGATGGCCGTGCCACGCGGGTTGGTGTGCGGCACGCTGATGGGCCCTGGCGGCGCGAACGCGATGCCGGCGGCGAAGATCTCCGGGTAATCGGGGTTGCGGTACACGGCGGGCCAGGCCTCCGGCGTGCGCTCCAGTTCCTCGAAGGGCAACCCGTAAATGCCGTCCACCTTCACGAAGCCGGCGGGGTTGAAGAGTCTCTCGCCCAGCCCTTCACCCCCTTCCACCGCCATGCGCTGACCCTGGAACTGCGGAATGAGCATGGCGAAATCGAAGGCCGTTTCGCCTTGCGCACCCTCGTAATCCTCCCAGTGGATTCGCCCGGGCTCCACTGCCGTCACACCCTTCTGCACCTCCCAGGTGATGCCGAACTCCTTGAAGGCCGCGCCCATGAAATCCGCACTGGTTTCGCCCCGGGCTTTCACCGGCATGCGGATGCCCCGGATGCCGAAATCCCCCAGCTCACGCTCGTTGGAGATCCAGTGCAGATCCGCCTTGTCCCGCAGGCCACGGGCCACCAGATCCTTGTGGAGATTGCTGATGTATTCGAAGGCCGCGCCCTGGCAGGTAGCGCCCGGGTGGCCCGTGCCGATCACCAGCCGCATGCGCTGGCCGCGCTGCAGACGGTCCACGCACTCCAGGTAGCGGTCGCGGGAAGCCTCGGCGTGGGGCAGCGTGCAGATGGAGTGGCTGTGTCCCCCGTGGGGGCCAAGCCCCGGTGTGCCCTCGAAGTTGAGCTTGGGGCCGGTGGCGATGAGCAGGTAGTCGTAATCCAGACTCAGCTGTCCGCCGTCCTGGCCCTTGCGTTCAACCGTCACCGTGCGCGCCACGGGGTTGATGGTGTGCGCCATGCCATGGACGAAGCGCACGCGGAACCGGTCGTAAACAGGCTTGAGGGGAAAACGCGTCTTGGCCGGGCTCATGCGGCCTGTGCCCACCCACACGAAGGAGGGAATGAAATAGAAGTGGTCGTTGGCGTTCACCACGGTGATGTCGTGGTCCCTGCCCAGCGCGCTTCCCAGATACAAGGCGGCGGTTTGACCGGCGAAGCCGGCTCCAATCACAAGCACTTTGGCCATGGTGAAGTCCTCTTGATTGCACCACCAAGGTCAGCAGCGGGAAAGCTGGGAACAAGGAAAATCCTTGGCACGCTGAATGTGTGCGGAATCGGGCGGGCGTGGTTGGAAATCGAACAGATCTTGTTGAGGGGCAAACAGCATCCTTTGGCGCACAAAGCTGATTCGGCAGGCGGCGCGTCCATTGCCGGACAGGCACATGATTTGCTCTAATGTAGAGCGACCCAGGGGGGAATGTGGGTCGTCTGCAAACACACAGCGCGTGCCGGCGCCCCACAGGGCGCCGGCGGCGTATCAAGCCCTACCGTAGTCGTCTTCCCGGCGCTCAATGTCCTCTTCGCTGAAGGACTCGCCACGCTGCACCTCGATGAACACCAGGTCGGTTGCCCCTGAGTTGCGCACTCGGTGCCAGGCGTGGCGGGGAATGTCCACGGCCTGCCCGGGAAACAGGGCGAGCTCAACCTCGTTCAGGCTCACCAGGGCTTCCCCTTCCACCACGAACCAATGTTCCGCGCGGAACTGGTGGCGCTGCAGGGAGAGGCGGGCCCCCGGCCGCACCACAATGCGCTTCACTTTCAGCGTGGCGTCGTCCAGCAGTACTTCGTAGTGGCCCCAGGGGCGGTGGCCGATTTCCCGATCCATGGTGGCAGGCCCTCAGTTTGGCGGCCTGAAAGAAGCAAAATGAAGGCGGCCCGCATGCGGGCCGCCCTGCTCGTTGCCGATCCCGTCCGGCGCGGGATTGTGCGTTCCGGACTTCACTTGACGCCACTGGATCGCCTGAAGGCCATCCCCGAGACATCCACGATCGCGCCACGCCTGGGCCGCATCGGGGGCGGGACAGGCAGGAACGGAAGCAGCAACCAGAACCTGTTCCACTGTGCGTCCTAGCGCTCCGGTGTCACCACGCACGCGCGGTGACCACAACACCGGATGGAATCGCCAGGGCGACCCGCACACCGTGGATGAAAGAGGCAACATGCCCGGCCTGATGCATCGGGAGACCGATGGGACCGGACAGGTTTTAGAGCAAAACTGTCTGAAGCAATTCTCGTTCCAGTTCTGAAGTGCTTGAAGAACAACCATTGCTGTAAAATGAATAGGAACAGTTTCGTTCACGCTGTGCAGGATCGGGCATCCCAGGGCACCTTCGGCGTAGCTGTGCGCGCTGAAGAGGCGTGCGGAATGCAGGATGCAGGCCGCGTGTCACGGCAGTACAAGCCGGCACAAAGCGCTGCATCCATTGGCCGACGCCGATGGCGCATGCCGGAAGTGTCGCGAGCCGAGCCAGGGCGGGTGTGGTGCTCTTTGCTTGCACCCTGCTTGGGCTGGCCCTAAGTTGACCTCATGGACTATGATCCCATCAAAGGCCGCCTGGCCCGCCTCTTCCTGCGCCGACCCTGGATGATGCGTCTGATGTTCCTCCTCTCCCGGCAAGTGTTCCTGCGGGAGCTGGAAGTGCGGCGCGCGCTGGAAGAGCTGGCCCGTGGGGGCTTTTCCCCGGGCCGCATCCTGGACGCGGGCACGGGTTACGGCCAGTACGCCCTGGCCCTGCGGGGCCTCTTTCCCCACGCCCACATTTTGTCCGTGGACATCAATCCGGCCTGTGTGGCGCGACTGGAGCTCATGTGCCGGGAGGGCGGGCTGGACCGGGTGGAGGCGCGCCGGGCCGACTTGCTGGAATTCCAGGTGCCCGAGCCGGTGGATCTGGTGCTGAATGTGGATGTGGTGGAGCACATCGAGGACGATCAGCGCGTCTTTGACGGCTTCGCCCGCGCCCTGCGCCAGGGTGGCCTGCTGCTTCTGCACACCCCCGCCATGGACGATGCCCTGGATGAGGCGGAGGTGCTGCGCCGCACTCCCGCCGTGGGCGAGCACGCCCGGGAGGGCTACACCCGAGGCATGATGCGCCAGCGCCTGTCCCGGGCCGGCTTGGAGGAACTGTCCATCCGCTCCACTTACGGACGCGCGGGGGGCGTGGCCTGGCGATTGGGCGTGCGCATTCCCCTGCGCCTGCTTGCCCTTGGCGCCTGGACCTTGCCTCTTGTGCTGGTGTGGATGCTGGCCGTGATCCTGCCCGTGCGCCTGCTCAACGCCGTGGATGTGGCGGAGGGCCGGGGCGGGGCACCGCGCGCGGCGGGTGGCTGCATGCTGGTCCTGGCGCGCAAAGCGGTGGATCCGGCAGCGTGAGAAGTCGCTGGCGCAGCCGGGTGATCCGCGCCGGCGGCACCATCAAGGGCCTGCTGCTGCTGGTGGGCGTGGCCGTCTCCATCACCCTGCTCTTCCTGGCGCGGGATCTGGTGGAGGACCTGCGCGCCGAGGCCCGCATGAACCTCAAAGTGCGCGTGGAGTACTACGGTCTGCTGGCCACGCACTACCCCGAGCGTGTGCTGGACTTCATTCAAACCATCGACTTCCCGCTGGTCTACACCGACGCCGCCGGACAGCCAAAGTTCTGGAAGAATCTGGATCCGGCGCTCGAAGAGGACAATGAGGCCAACCGGGCCACGGTGCGCCGCATGGTGCAGGAGATGGACCAGATCCACGAGCCCATTCCCTTCCAGTACGACACCATCACCGATTACTTCCATTACGGCGACAGCGTGCTCATCGAGCGCGTGCAGCTCTTTCCCGTGTACGCCTTGGCGGCGGCCATTCTGGTGGGCTTCCTGGGCTACCTGGGATTCCGCCAGATCCGTCGGGCGGAGGAGAGCGGCGTGTGGGTGGGCATGGCGCGGGAGACGGCCCACCAGCTGGGAACGCCCATCTCCAGTCTGATGGGCTGGATCGAAGTGCTGGAGAGCGACCCCGGCATGACCGAGGCGCTGGAACAGATGAAGCTGGACACGGGGCGCCTGGAGAAGATCGCCAGCCGCTTCAACAAGATCGGCAGCGAGGTGGAGTTGAGTCCGGTGGATCTGCCCCGGCTGCTGGAGCGGGTGGTGGACTATTTCGGCAGTCGCCTGCCCCGGGGTGGCCGGGACATCTCCTTTGAGATTGTCGTGGAACCCGGTCTGCCGTCGGCGCGTTTGAACGCCTTTCTTTTTGAGTGGGTCATCGAGAACCTGGTGAAAAACTCGCTGGACTCCCTCAGCCTCACGGGGGGCACCATCCGGCTGGAGGCCCGCTGCGCCCGTCAGGGCCAGCGTGTCGTGCTGGATGTGTCCGACACAGGCAAGGGTGTGGATCCCGCCATGAAGGAGGAGATCTTCCGCGCGGGCTTCACCACCAAGAGCCGGGGCTGGGGGCTTGGCCTCAGCCTGGCGCGCCGCATTGTGGAGGACTACCACAAGGGGCGCATTTTCGTGCACGAGACACGGCCGGGGCGGGGCATCACCTTCCGCATCCTGGTGCCCGCCGCCCGCCGCGAGGACCATGCGGCGTCTTGACAGGGAGGAGACATGCGCTACGGTCAGGTGCTGGATTTTGAGGGCCATCGTCCCCAACTGGCGGAGGATGTGGTTCTGCTCCACGGCTCCATCGTCATCGGGGATGTGGAGATCGGCGCGGGCAGCAGCGTGTGGTTCAACGCCGTTGTGCGCGGGGATGTGAATTTCATCCGCATCGGTTCGCTGACCAATGTGCAGGACGGGGCCGTGCTGCATGTGACCAACCAGACGGCGCCCCTGCGCATCGGCAACGAGGTCACCATCGGCCACCTGGCCATGTTGCACGGCTGCACGGTGGAGGACGGCTGCCTCATCGGCATGCAGGCCACCCTGCTGGACGGCGTCATCGTGGGCGCGGAGTCGCTGGTGGCGGCGGGTTCCACCGTGCTGGAGGGCACCATCATCCCGCCGCGCTCCCTGGTGGCGGGCAGCCCGGCCAAGGTGAAGCGCCTCTTGAGCGGGGAAGAGGTGGCGGGCCTGCGTCGCAGCGCCGCGAACTACGAGTCCTATGTGGCCCGCTTCCGCGCCAGCGGATATCGCTGATTGAATCCGGCGACCCTCACGCGCCCCCGGCGGGGTTTGCGCTCTACCGTGGTCCTGCTCTTGGGCCTGCTGCTGTTGCTCTCCGGCTGCGCCACCATCAAGAGCAGCCCGCGCTATGGTTCCCCGGAAAAGGAGAAGAAGACCACCCGGGAACGCAGCGCCACGGGCAGGAAGGAGCGCAAGGAGCAGCAGGAGGCCCAGGAGGAGAAGGCAAAGGGACGCCGCAAGGATGGCCGCAAGGGTGGCGGCCTCTCGGTCTTCCGTCTCTTTCCCCACGAGGAGCACGACCTCATCCGTGCGGCGGAGAAGTACCTGGGCTGTCCCTACCACTTCGGCGGTGAGACGCCCCGGGGCTTCGACTGCAGCGGGCTGGTGTGCCGCGTGTTCAAGGACGCCTGGGACATCACCCTGCCGCGCAACTCCCAGGACATGTCGGAAGTGGGCATGCCCGTCACCCGGCACGAGCTGCAGCCGGGGGATCTGGTCTTCTTCTACACCACAAGCCGACGGCGCATCTCCCATGTGGGCATCTACAAAGGAGAGGGAGAATTCATCCACGCCGGCATCAATCGCGGCGTGGAGGTGGCCAACATGGACGCTTCTTACTGGCGCCGGCGTCTGGTTTGTGCCAGGCGAGTGACACAGGACTCAATATCACCATGACCATCAATGGGAAAACAGCCTTCGGCCTTTGACATATTGACGCCGGAGATGTGAAAAAAGAAAGATCCGCCCGCATGACCATGTTCAAGCGCCTGCTCAAGGTTCTCTCCTCGCTGGGATTGGGAGTGACCCTGCTCTTCCTGTTGGCCATCATCCTGGCCTTCGCCACCAAGTTCGAGTCCTCCACCTCCACCCACCTGGTGCAGGCTTATGTCTACAAAACCTTCTGGTTCGACCTGTTGATGGGTCTCTTCGGCCTGAACCTCACCCTGGCCACCTGGAACCTGCGGCCCTGGCGTCTGAGGCACCTTGGCGTGATCACCATTCACGCCTCGCTCCTGATCATTCTCGTGGGCGCATGGATCACCCGCCACTATGGCTTTGAGGGCACCCTGGCCCTGGACGAGGGCCAGACATCGGATTTCATCACCATGCGCGACATGGTGATCAATGTGTACGATCCAGCCAACCCGGACAATCCCCTGCAGAGCTTCCCCACCAACCTGGCGGACAGCCCGCCCCAGGAATTCATGAACGAGGTCTTCGAGGTGCCCGGCGGTTCCTTCACCATGGACCGCTTCTACACCGATGCCGAGGACACCATGGTGGTGAAGGAAGACGGCCCCATGGAGAATCCTGGCCTGCACGCGGTGTTCAGCTCCTCCATGTTCAAGGAGCAGATCTGGCTCTTCCCCCGCCGACCGGGAGAAGACCGTCAGGATTTCAATGGCCTGTTGCGTTTTGAGGCGGTGGAATATCCCGATGTGGCCACCTGGCAGGCGGCCCTCACCACCAGTGGCTCCGGCAAGCTCGGCTTCACCATGGGCGGCGCGCGCAAGGAAGTGGCCCTGCCGGCTCCGGGTCAGACGGTGGAGCTTGGCGGTGGTCTGAGCCTCGCCCTCGTGCGCGTCTTCCGCAACTTCAGCATGAACGAGCAGGGCCAATACGCCGACACGCCAGGCCCGGCGGCCAATCCCGCGCTGGAGTTCCATTTGCAGCAGGGTGGCAAGCAGGATCACTATGTCTACTTCCAGCAGATGCCCGAATACTACTTGAACATGCTGGAGAATCCGACCCTGCCCGTGGCCGGCAACATCACCTGGGAGCCTGTCTTCAGCGATGGCGACCTTGGCGAGAAGATGGTGCGCTTCGGTTTGGTGGGTCAGCAGGTGCGCGTGGCCTGGCTGCAGGACGGCGCCACCAAGGAGCAGGAAGTTCAGGTGGGCGGGGCGCCCCTGGCCCTGCCCTGGATGGGCTTCCAGCTGAGCGTGGATCAGGTGCTGCAAAAGGCCTGGCGCCATCAGGAGATGAAGAGCGTGGGCGTGGACGGCAACATGCCCGCCGCCCGCCTGCGCCTGGAGCAGAAAGGCGTGGTGGAGCAGGTGTGGTTGCGGCTGGGCCAGCGCAAGCCCGTGCAGGTGGGAGAGCGCACCCTGTTGGTGAGCATGGAACAGAAGCGCGTGCCCCTGGGCTTCAGCCTCACCCTGAAGGATTTCGTGGAGGATCGTTATCCCGGCACCGCCATGGCGGCGGGTTACGCCAGCTTTGTGGTGCTGAACGATCCCCAGCAGGGCGTGAGCGACAAGGAGATTGAAATCTCCATGAACAACACGCTGGTCCATCGCGGCTTCAAATTCTTCCAGTCCAGTTTCAGCCGCAATCCCGGCATGGGTGGCATGATGGGCGGCGCACCAGTGGAAACCACCATTCTCAGTGTGAACAACGATCCGGGCCATCTGGTGGTGTATGTGGGATCGCTTTTCCTGGTGCTGGGCTTGATGGTGGTCTTCATGTTGAAGAAGAAGCTCATCGAGATCGAGCGGCGCAGGGCAGCCCAAAAGGCTTGACCAGCTTTGGGAAAGCGTGTCCGAGTGGCCTAAGCGCCTTCTTTTCGGGCCTTCTTTCACTCAGCTTTGAAATTGCGCTTTTTGCTTTGCAGGAACTGATGGGAAATCCCTAGTTTGCGAATGCTGTCAACACAGGGAGGAAATCATGGCACACTCGGGTTATTGCATGCGTTGCCGGGCTCATCGCGACATGAAGGATGTGGTCCAGCTGTCGATGAAGAATGGCCGCAATGCCGTGAAGGGCTGCTGCAGCAGCTGCGGCGCTGGCATGTACAAGATTTTGCCGGCCGAGGAGAAGACGCCCAAGCAGGGCTGATTCTCCCGCAACGGAAGGGCCTGTCATCCGAACCGCCCACGCGCGGCGTGGTTGGGCTTCGCACCGTCGACGATAAAGCCACCCTGCCATCAGGGTGGCTTTTTTCATGAGGCCACCCGCAGGTGGCCCTGGGTGGAAGCGCCACAAGTGCGGGGCAATTCGCAAGTTCTCCACCGAGGGTGAGGCACCGGTAGCGGAAGACACAAGGGGGACCCATGGCGGAATTGCTGGGCATTGACGCGCGCCGCATGCTGGCGGCCAACCTGCCGGCGGGACGGGGCCTGGATACACAGGAACTGGCTTTGCTGGGTGAGCGGCTGAAGGAGATCCAGGGCCAGCTGTGGCAGATGGTGGAGGCCGAGGCCGGCACTTTCGCAAATGTCTTCCGCCGGCCGGAAGTGCGTCAGGGCCTGGAGCTGGCGGGACGGCTGGACGGGCGCTTCGAGGATGTGCTGCTCATCGGCATCGGCGGCAGCACCTGGGGCACCATTGCGCTGCAGGCCGCCTTGTGTCACGGGTGGTGGAACGATCGCCCGGAACTTCGCGGTGGACGCCCGCGCTTCCACGCCCTGGACAACAGCGACCCGGACGCCCTTCGCGAGGCGCTGGCCTGCCTGGATCCCGCCCGCACCCTGGTGAATGTGGTGAGCAAGTCCGGCACCACGGCAGAGAGCGCGGCCAATTTCATGGCGGCCACAGCGTGGCTGAAAGGATCCCTGGGCGAAGCTTGGCGCGAGCATCTGGTGCTCACCACTGATGCGGGCCAGGGTTTGTTGCAGCGCATCGCCGCCCGCGAGGGACTTGCCGTGCTGGACATTCCCCCCACCACCGGCGGGCGCTTTTCCTTGCTCAGCAATGTGGGGATCTTCCCCGCCGCCCTGCTGGGGCTGGACACGGAGGCCCTGCTCGCCGGCGCCGAGGCGCTGACCATGGATGCCGCCACCGTGCCATTGGAGCGCAACCGCGTGCTGCAATCCGCCGCCGCCACCTGGCTGTGGTTCCAGCGCCTGGGCAGCGTGCATGTCATCATGCCCTATTCCCGACGCCTGCGCTATGTGGCCAACTGGTATGTGCAGTTGTGGGGGGAATCCCTTGGCAAGCGCGTGGATCGCCAGGGCCGCGTGGTCCACTCGGGCAGTACGCCCCTGGGCGCCCTGGGTGCCGCCGATCAGCACAGCCTGCTGCAGCTCTTCATGGAAGGCCCCGAGGACAAGCTGGTGAGCTTCGTGCGCGTGGAGAAGTTCCAGGCGCCCAGCCCCATTCCAGCCCAGTTTGCGGAGGATCCCGAGCTGGCTTACCTGGCTGGTCACGACATGGCCACCCTCATCAACGCCGAGCAGGAGAGCACGGCGGAGGCCCTGCGCACCGCCGGTCGTGGCAGCCGTACCCTGGTGCTTCCGCGGCTGGACGCCTACTACCTGGGCCAGCTCTTCCAGTTCTTCATGCTGGAGACTTTTGTCAACGGCGAGCTGATGGACATCAACACATTTGATCAGCCGGGCGTGGAGGCAGGCAAGATCCTCACCTACGGCCGCATGGGAAGGCCGGGTTTCAGCGTATCGGAGGAGAGCCTGGCCGAAGGCCTGAACTTCTGCGCGGGCGCTTGAGCGGAGAGCCTTAAGCCTTTTCCCAGGCCAACACTTCCGCCCAGGCGTGGGTGGCATCGCTTCCGCAGCGTGCCTCCAGCTCCAGTTGCGCCGCGGGATGGCTGGGCAGGCACAGGTGGGCACTGGCCTGGTGAAAGTGAACCTCCACCGCCTGCGGCCCCAGCTGCAGGCGAGGCCACAGGGCCTTGATGGCGGCTTCCTTCAGGCAGAAGTGGAGCAAGGCCGTGGCGGTGGGGTCGTCGGACCTGGCGATGGCCTCCTGCTCGCATGCCGTGTACCAGCGTTGCAGGAAGGATGGCCGCCGCAGCAGCACGCGCGCCAGGCGCTCGCGCTGTTCCGTGTCACATCCCGCTCCCACCAAACGGTGCGTGGCGGGCGTCGCGCCCTCGTCACACATCATAGGCGGCGGGGCCTCCCGGGCGGGGATGGGCGCGCATCCACTCCAGGGTGCGCCGCAGGCCTTCTTCCAATCCCACGCGCGCTTTCACGCCCAGCACGCGCAGCGCCGACCCGGGATCGCAGCACAGACGCGTCACCTCGCTGGCCGCCGGACGCAGGCGCGTGGCGTCCTCTTCCACCTTCAGCGGCACGCCCACGAGGTGCGCAGCCAGCCGCACCACCTCGGCCACCGGCGTCTCCACGCCACTGCCGTAGGCGGTCACCCGGCCAAGCGCCTCCTGGCGCAAGCCAGCGGCGAGGAAAGCCGTCACCGTGTCGTCCACGAAGTTGAAATCACGGGTGGTGTTGGTGTCGCCCAGCCGCAGGGGCCCGCCGGACAGCGCCTGGCCCAGGATGGTGGGAATGACCGCCCGGGCGCTCTGGCCGGGTCCGTAGGTATTGAAGGGACGCAACACGGCCACAGGCAATTGGAAAGAGCGGTGCCAGGCCAGCGCCACCTGGTCGGCGGCGATCTTCGCGGCCGCGTAGGGCGACTGGGCCTGCAAGGGATGGTCCTCCGGCATGGGCACCACCTGGGCGCTGCCGTAGACTTCGCTGGTGGAGGTCATCACCACGCGGCCGGGACCCGTGCGGCGGGCGGCCTCCAGCACGGCCAACGCACCGCCGGCGTTCACGCGGAAGGTCTCCGCCGGACACTGGTAGCTGTAGGGAATGCCCACGAGGGCCGCCAGATGGAAGACCACATCCACGCCGCGCATGGCGCGGGCAAGCAGCTCCTCGTCACACACATCGCCACGGAAAATCTCCGAGGCCCGCAGGCGTGCCAGTGGAAGGTGGGCTTCGGGCGGAACCGATGTGTAGCGCAAGAGGGCGCGCACCTGGGCGCCTTCATCAAGCAAACGCTGCCACAGGTGGCCGCCGATGAATCCTCCCGCGCCGGTGACGAGCACGGTGCGGCCAGCATAGTCACTCACGGGCCTGTCCCTCCCTGCTGGAACTCCTCCTCCGACGGATCGGGCATGGCGGGCAGTCCCCGGCCGTCGTCCTTCCAGGCACTCACCTGGTAGGTGGCCTGCTGCAGACGCTGAGCGCGCCAGTGTGTCCACGAAGTGCCCTCCACCCAGGCCAGCAATCGCGATGGCCCGGGGCCCGATTGGCGCACCGCATAGGCGTCGGCGCCTGGCACGGGACGCCACGCCAGCACCATGGCGCCATACCGGGAGTGAACCTCCAGAGTGGGGCTGCCGGGCGCGCCCTCCACTTCCAGCTCCAGGTCGTCCAGGTACCACTGGTCGCCCGCGCCGGTGCCGGCGTAGAGAATGCCCAATTCCAGATCCCCGGACGCCGGCGCATCCAGGGTGATCCACGGGACTTCAAACCACTGTCCTTCCGGCCCCAGCCAGGCCTCGTCGTGGAGGTCGACCTGGGAGAGGGTCTCCCACTGGTCGCTGCCGGGTCGCCGCCAGCACAAGGCGTGCTGCACCATGTCGTGGCGCAGGCGCTGGTACTGGATCCAGCGCAGGCGCAGGGTGCTGCCCTGGGCCACCCGCAACTGGCGCAGCACCAGCATGTCGTGCAGGTCGCTCAAGGGAGATCCGCTATCGTGGCCCATGAATGGCCCCGGCCGGCCCAATCCCGTCCAGCTGCGCCAGCCGCCGTCCCCGCTCGAGTCGGCCTGTTGCAGGCTGGCGCAGGCCCACTCATTCCAGTTGGCCAGAAGCAGGTCCGCCGTGCTGGACGCCGCACGCAGGGGAATGTGTCGCACGGGATCGTTGGCCGCATTGGTGCGCAGCGCGAGCTGCGCCGTGGACACCGCCTCCTCCGCCGGGGCCAGCCAGGACAGATGGAGCAGCAGTGTGTCCGCGGGCGCCAGGCTGTCCGGACCTTCCACATGGCAGGCCCAGCCCGTCTGGTCCACCGTGACGCTCTGCACGACGAGGGGCGCGGTGCCCTGGTTCACCAAGGGCAGGCTGAGGTTCAAGGCTTGCCCCGCCAGGCCCCGGCCCAGGTCCAGGGCCGTCCACGGGAAGTGCAGGAAGGGCTGGGCACTGTCAAGCCACACTTGGGCGCAGAAATGAAGGTCGCCAAAGGGCGTGCCCTGTCCGTCTCCCCACCAGGTCACCTGGCCATCCTGCAGATAAAAGCTGTGGCCGGAGTAAGTGCCGATGGGGGCCGTGACATAGGCCAGAGTGTCCATGGATGCGGCGGGCAAGTAGCTGAGTCCCAGGAAAAACTCCTCGCCCTGCATGAAGTGAAAAGGCAGGTCCAGGGGCACCGTGATGATTTCGTTGCCCAGAGTGTCCGCGTCAAGCTCCTGCAACTGCTCGTGTGGCCCGGGCATGCCACTCACCAGACGGTGCAGGCTGAGCTGCACGGTGCCGGCGTGGCGGGTGTGGCCGGGATAGTCGTTGTGCAGGCGCAGCTCGAAGGCTGTCATGTGGCCCGGTGCCCCTGTGGTGACGCGCTGGTAGATGCGATCCTGCAGCCCGTAAAGGGGGTGCGGGAGCTTCATGAAGTAGGCCGCGCCGCTGTGGTAGCACAGCAGGGCGTCCTCCCGTGCGGGAGACTCGAGGGGAGGCAGAAGCATGGGCTTGGACAAGGCGTGGTCGCCGGGGATCAGTTGGGCGCGTGCAAGTCCGGCGAACAGGCAGAGCATGAGGGCGGCGCACCATCGCACCTGTGCCCACCGACTGCTGCCGGCCCACGCCATCTCAACCCTTCCTGTTGCGGGGAACTTGCCCCTGGATTCGCCCCGCAAAGATAGGGCCAGCCCGCCATTCAGTCATTAGGCAATCTGGGCGGCCCAAAGCTGGATGCGAGGGTGACGCGTGGCTTTCACGCGCGCGCTGCCATTGACGCTTCGGCAAGATTTCCAGACAGAGGGAATGAAGGGGGAGTTTCTGGAACAGTGGGGAAGGCCGGGGCCACCTGGAAGGAGTTTGGATGGAAATGGGTTAAATCGTTAACGGTCAAGGGCAGAGAGAGGAGGGCGAGGTCACGCAAGTCGCTTCGCCTTTGTCACATTCCAGACACGCGATTCCGTCAGCTTTTGGCTTGATTTGTGCATTGGCGGAACTGCTTGGCAGTGCCGGACTTTCCGCCGGCAGCGGACGCCTCCCAACCGGCGTCCACCCCTTTTTCACAACCAGGAATACCGGTTCCACGGAACAAGGCCGGGACGAGTATGATCATCATAGCTTTGCTGGTGGCGTTGACCATCGCTCTGGGCATCCTCGAATACCGGCGGCACCAGCGGCGCGTCCTCAGCATACCCATACGCATCCATGTGAATGGCACGCGGGGCAAGTCCAGTGTCACGCGCCTCATCGCCGGCGCCCTGCGCGCGGGAGGTGTGCCCACCATCGCCAAGACCACGGGCAGCGCGCCCCAGGTCATTCTCGAGGATGGCTCGGAAATCCCCATCATCCGGCCGCGTGGCGCCAACATCATCGAGCAGTTGCGCGTGGTGGCTTACGCCGCCGCCCGCAAGCCTCGCGCACTGGTCATCGAATGCATGGCCGTGCAGCCCGAGTACCAGTGGATCGCCGAGCAGAAGATGGTGCACAGCACCATCGGGGTCATCACCAACGCCCGCCCGGACCACTTGCGCGAGATGGGTCCCACGGTGGAGAATGTGGCGCGCAGCCTGTGCAACACCCTGCCCTTCGGCCAGGTGGCCTATACCTGCGAGCACAAGCTCGTCCGCCTCATGCAGAGCGTGGCCGCCCGGCGCGGCACCACCCTGCACGAGATCACCGATGTGGATGTGTCGGACGAGGACATGCGCCACTTCCACCACATCGAGCACAAGGAAAATGTGGCGCTGGCGCTGGCGGTGGCCAGCGAGGTGGGCGTGAGCCGCGAAGTGGCGCTGGAGGGCATGTACCGCGCCGAGCCGGACTGCGGCGCGCTCAAGCTCTACAGTCTGGACCACGAGGGCAAGCACATCACCTTCGTGAACGCCCTGGCCGCGAACGATCCCGAGAGCACGCTGGCCATCTGGCAGCGCGTGACGGACATGGCCGAGGATCCGGGCGCCTCCATCTTCATCCTCAACACGCGCAAGGACCGCTTCGAGCGCAGCGAGCAGTTGGTGGAGATGGTTCACCAGGACACCAGCTACCAGCGGCTGATCCTCATCGGCGAGGTGACGGACAAGCTGCTGGGCGTGTGCTACCGCATGGGCCTGCCCCAGGAGAAGGTGATCAACCTGGGCATGGTCTTCCCCGAACTCACTTTCAACACCGTGGCCAACCTGCCTTTCCCCGTCATGACCGTGGTGGGCATTGGCAATGTGCACGGCGGAGGCCACGAAGTGGCCCACTATTTCCGCGACAGGAGTGCCCATGATTGAAATCAGCGTCGGCCTTGGCGTGATCCTCAGCATGATTTTCCAGGAGGTCATCGGCGTCAGCGCCGGCGGCATCGTGGTGCCGGGCTATGTGGCCCTGCAGATGCACGAGCCCCTGCGCCTGCTGGGCACCTTCATCGTGAGCTTCACCACCTTCGGCATCATCAAGGGCCTGTCGAAATTCATGTTCATCTACGGGCGTCGCCGCCTGGTGTTGAGCATCCTCATCGGCTTCGTCCTGGGCTGGTCCTCGCGCCAGAGCACTTTCTACGACATGTTCGGCGTGGATCTGCAGATGCAGGCCGTGGGCTTCATCATTCCCGGCCTCATCTCCAACTGGATGGACAAGCAGGGGGTGGTGAAGACGCTGCTCTGCCTCCTGTTGGTGGCCTCCTGCGTGCGCCTCTTGCTCATGCTCGTCACGGGCGGGGAGATCTTCCATGTTTAAACCCAGCCTCAAAAGCGTGTGGACCCTGGTGGTCCTGTCGGTGATCTCCTACGGCCTCTACAACTGGGCCGAGTACAGCCGCGTGCCCCAGAAGCAGCCGCACTACGACGAAAAGCTCGCCGCGGCGCGCCTGATGGACAGCTGGATTGGCATGCTCAAGGAGGCCAAGGCCCCCGAGGCGGCATTCGTGGACGAGGTGAACGACCCGGCGCGCACCCTGCTCATCGGGCAGAAGCACACGCTCATCACTTCCACCGAGGGCAACCACCAGGCCAAGCTGGCCACCACCAACCCCAACACCGCCGCCATGATGGTGCAGATCTTCAAGGATGCGGGCCTGGAGGCGGGAGACAAGGTGGCCCTGGGGGTGACGGGCTCCTTTCCGGGCCTGAACCTGGCCGCCTACGCCGCCTGCAAGGTGCTGGAGCTGCAGCCCGTGGTGATCACCAGCGTGAGCAGTTCATGGTACGGCGCAACGGATCCGGACTTCACCTGGCTGGACATGGAGAAGGTGCTGGCGGACCAGGGGCAGATCCCCTTCCGCAGCGTGGCCGCCTCCATTGGCGGCGCCGACGACCGTGGCCGCAGCTTGTCGCCGGAGGGGCGTCGGCTGGTGCTGGCGGCCATGCAACGCAACGGCGTGCTCAGCCTGAACGGGGACAGCCTCTCGCTGGAGTCGGCTGAGGAAAAGGACATGGCCGCCGCCGTGGAGGCCCGCATGGCCGTGTACCGCCAGGCCGTGAGCAAGGATTTGAAGGGCTATCGCGCTTACATCAACATCGGTGGCGGCGTGGTGAGTCTGGGCCACCCGGAGAACGCCAATGTCATCCCGCTGGGATTCACGCGCCACCTGCCGGCGGACACTTATCCGGCCAAGGGCGTGGTGCACCACTTCTCCGAGGAGGGCGTGTCCCTCATCAACTTCAAGTATGTGCCCCGGGCCTTCGCCGCCATGCTCCAGCGCTACGGCATCCCCTGGCGTCCGGACCATGTGGCCAAGCCCGGTGAAGGGGAGATGTTCGCCCGGGAGCGCTATGACCTGCGCGTGGTGGGGCTGGCCGTGGCCATCATGACCGTGCTGGTGCTGATCGTGATCCGCTTCGATTTGCGCATGCAACGCCTGGGCGAGACCGCCGCCGGGCCCGACGAGCACATGTAGGAACGGCCGGCCTGCGGGTCTGGCTTCTGGAGGCACGATGTCACTCACTGGAATGCGGAACAGCTGGCGGCCCCTGGCCATGGTGCTGGGCCTGCTCATCCTGGTCGGCCTTGCGGGCGCGGCCTGGACCACTGTGCGCAACATCAAGGGCGCCAAGCGCGTCATCGCCGAGGTGGACGGCAAGAGTCGCGCCTACTGGCTGCTGGAGAAGGACGGCACCTTCAGCGCCAGCATCAACGGCCCCGCCCTGGTGCGGGTGGTGAGCCGCGCGCCCTACAAAAGCAAGCTCAAGGGCAAGGAGAGCGTGCTGGACTGGACTCTTGACGGGCAGCCCGGTGGCCGCTTCGCCCACGCGCTGGTGAAGTCCAGGGGGGCGCGCCTGCGTCCGGCCAAGGAAGATCCCGCCTTCGCCACGCCCAACAAGTGGACGCGCCTGAGCGCCGCCAACACGGACGAGATCCGCATTCCCTTCGGCACGCACATCCTGCGCGTGAAGGCCGACCAGAGCGCGGCCGACGGCGCCCTGCTGCGGCTGAAGGTGAAGACCATCCACCCCATGCCCAAGGGCGGCACGGTGGATGTGCTGCCCCGGGAGGCGGGGCCTTCGCGCATTGTGGAGGTCAAGCAGTCCCGCGCCACCTACCAGGTGCTGCGTAGCGGCGACGAGCTGCAGGTGGAGGCGGTGGGCCCCACGGTGCTGAAGGTGCTCACGCGCCTGGACTGGAACAGCACCATGGCCGGCGTGCAGAAGTACCAGCTGAAGGTGCTGGAGGACGGCGCACTGAAAAACACCTGGGTGTTGCGCGGCCGCCACAGCAAGGGCGCCATTTACGCCGACAAGCAGGACACCACCCCCGCCCACGCGGAGACCCTGTTCATCGAGGTGCCCGAGGGAAAGCACGCCTACACGGTGAAGTTCGAAGACAGCGGGCGCGAGGTGAATGTCCGCCTGCTCATGCCCCGCGCCAGCCTGCGCAACGGCGGAAAGTAGGACCATGACGCGCTCGGGCACCTTCTGCTCTCTTTCCCTTGTCAGCCTGCTGGCGGCGCAGGCCGTGGCGGCACTGCCCGACTGGACGCTGAGTCTGGAGGAGCGCGTGCTGGGCGACGGCAATGTGCTGCGCCTTTCCGACGCCGATGAGAAGAGGCTGGAGGACGATCCCTCCTTCCAGACGGATGTGGAGGGTCCCGCGGCGCTGAAGTTTGAGCACCGCGCCAGTCTGGGCGTGGATTTGCGCCTGACCGGCCGCAAGGGCTTGCCCGGGCGTCTGCAGCGCGCCGTGGGCGGCAAGCCCGGCCAGGGCCGTCTTCGCCTGAATTGGGAGGGCAAGTGGACCCAGGTGGAGGGAAGCTCCGCCATGGGCAACCACAGCCAGCGCGTGGGCCTGGGCTGGCAACCCCGGACGGGCTGGGGAATGGACGCCGCCTGGCGCCACCTGGAGAATTTCGACCTGCGCCAGTTCAGCGACCGTGACACGGACAGCGAGCACGGCGCCTCCTTCGACAGCGACCAGTTCACCCTCACCCTGAAGGCTCGCGGCAAGGATGTGGGCCCCTGGCTGCGCCAACCGGGTCTCGGTCTGAGCGGCGGCCTGGCCACGGAGTACTACAACCCCTGGTTCACCGAGTACGACGCCGAGAGCCGCCAGCTGGGACTGGAATTCACCTGGCGCATGCCCCATGGCCTGGACGCGGGGCTGGCCTGGTCCTTGGTGAAGTCGGACAATGTGGGCTTTGCGGGATCCCAGCCAGGCCAGGTGAATCTGGGGGCGGACAGCGAGAGTGGCGATGCCACCAATGAAAAGATCAGTTCACTCTCACTCTCGGCTGGACGGGCCGGGAAAAGAGTCAGCGCTTCTCCGCCGATGGATCGCTGTCCTTGCGCGATCGCCACTACCAAAGTCGCTTGGGTGAGGTGCTGGACCCCTACCACGCCGGACGCCACGACCAGCGCTGGACGCTCAGCGTGCGCGGGCGGGTGGATCTGGTGGCAGGGTGGTCGCTGGTGCCCTTGCTCGAACGCGAGTGGCGCCACAGCACGGCGGATTGGGGTGGGATCTCGCGGGTGAAGGACTACGCCGCCCTGCGCGGCGGGCTGGGTCTTCGCTGGCAGATGGGCAGCCGCTGAATCTGCCGTGCGCTGCGCGCACCAGCGCCACGCCCGGGTCTGCCATCGAAGCGTGAACTGCGCGGGAACAGGACAAGCCCCATTTTCTCGAACCCTCGATCAGCCCTGGCTGCCCGGTGAGCGCTGCAGGGCGGGATCATCACCCGTGGCCCAGGCGATCACCAGCCCTGCCACTCCCCAACACAACACAAGATCCGCCAGTGTGGTGAAGGTCCAGCCCGGGCCCGCGTGCCACCAGTTCCAGTAAGGCAGCTGGTTGATGATGCCGCCCGCCGCCACGGCCAGCAGCAGCATGGCCCAGCGGTGCAGGAAGGAACGCCCGCGCAGTTGCCACAGGATCAGGGAGAGCAGGAGAGCGCCCAGCAAGTGGATGAGCAAGGTGTTGAGGAAGAAGGCCGGGTGGGTCAGGTTCTGCCCCTGGGCACGCACGGCCAGAAAGGCCACGGGGCCCTTGGCGGATGCCGCCACCTGGCGATCCAGCCGCGCGGTTAGGGAGTCGGCGCCAAGGCCCGCCGGATGGTGGTGGGGATTGGGCAGGATGTACACGCCGCTTTCCGGTGCCTGCTGGCGCAGGAACTCCGCCGCCGCCGTCTCGTCCGCCAGGGTGCGCAGGCTGGCCTGGTGCCAGCCCAGTGTGGACCAGGAGAAGGCCGTGCACAGGAAAGCCACCAGCCCGCCGATGAAGCCGCCGCGGAAAAGGGCCCGCAGCAACATCAGGGCAGCTCGCGGTCGGCTGGACCCGCGTATTCGCCACCAAGGGGGCCCAGCTTGCGCATGGGCTTCTGGGTGGTCCATTCCTCGAAGACATGAGCGACCAGGCCCGGCGTGCGTGCGATGATGAAGAAGCCCTTGCCCAGGCGCCAGTCGAAGCCCATCTCCGAAATCACGGCGGCAATGGCTCCGTCCACATTCAGGGGCAGTTTCTTGTCTGTGCCACGCTCCAGTTCTTCCATCAGGGATTTGGCCAGGCGGATGTGCGGGCCGGTGAAGCCGCACTGGTCCGCCAGCTCCAGCAGTGCGCTCGTGCGTGGATCCCGGGCGTGCAGGCGGTGCCCGTAGCCCGGCATGCGACGCCCGCCGGCCTTCAGGCGCTGCACCAGCGTGGCGGCGTTTTCCCCGGCGGCCACGGCCTCCTGCAGGATCTTCGCGCACTGCTCGATGGCGCCACCGTGGCTGTCGCCAATGGTGAGGATGCCCGCCGCCACGGAGGCGTTCAGGCTGTTGCCGCCGCTGAGAACCGTGCGCGCCGCCAGGTTGGACGGAGGTGTGATGCCGTGGTCGATGGAGGAGACCAGCAGGCCCTCCATCATGCGCGCCTCGGCCTCCGTGGGCAACTCGCCTTTCAGGATGAGGAAGACCGTCTGGGCGAAGGTGAGGCGCGCGATCATGTCCGTGATGGCGTAGCCGCGCACGCGCAACTCACCGGCGGCGGTTTTGGTGATGGAGGTGGTCCAGGTATCGCTCACGATGTTCTCCCGCGCAGGGTTCAGCCGCCTACCTTGGCCAGGGCCAGGGCCAGATCCTCGATGAGATCCTCCACATCCTCGATGCCCACGCTCAGGCGCAACAGCGCGTCAGTGAGACCGTAGGCTTCGCGCTCAGCCTTGGGAACGCTGGCGTGGGTCATGCCCGCCGGGTGGTTGATGAGGCTCTCCACTCCGCCCAGGGATTCCGCCAGGCTGAAGACCTTGAGGTGGGTGGCCACCGTGCGCGCCGCCTGGAAGTCCTTCAGCTCGAAGGAGAGCATGCCGCCGAAACCGCGCATCTGACGGTGCGCAAGCTCGTACTGGGGGTGGCTTCTTAGGCCTGGATAGTACACGCGCGTGACGGCGGCGTTCTCGTCCAGGAAGTGGGCCACGCGCAGGGCGTTCTCGAAGTGGCGCTCCATGCGCACGCCCAGGGTCTTGGTGCTGCGCAGCAGCAGAAAGCAGTCGAAGGGGCCGGGCACGGCGCCCGCGCTCTTCTGCACGAAGGCCAACGGCTCCTGCAGGTCTTCGCGGTTGTGCATGAGCGCGCCCATGATGAGGTCGCTGTGGCCGCCCAGGTACTTGGTGCAACTGTGCAGGACGATGTCCGCACCCAGGTCCAGCGGGTTCTGGAAGTAGGGCGAGAGGAAGGTGTTGTCCACCACCAGCAGGATGCCGCGCTCCTGGCACAAGGTGGCCAGCTCGTGGATGTCGCTGAGGCGCATCATGGGGTTGGTGGGCGTCTCCACCAGCAGCATGCGCGTGGTGGGCTTCAGCGCCGCCTTCACCGCCCCCACATCCGCCGTGTCCACGAAGTCCGTGACCAGGCCCCAGGGAGCCATCACCTTGGTGAGGAAGCGCCAGGTACCGCCGTAGACACCGGCGGAACACACCAGGTGCTCGCCTTGCTTCAGCAGGAACATCAAGCCTTGCAGGGCCGCCAGCCCGCTGCTGAAGGTGTGCCCGAAGCGCGCGCCTTCCAGCGCGGCCAGATTGGCTTCCAGCGCCGTGCGCGTGGGGTTGCCCGCCCGGCTGTAGTCGTAGCCCTTGGTGACGCCGATGTCCTCCTGCACGAAGGTGGAGCTCTGCACAATGGGTTGGCAGATGGCGCCAGTGGATCGATCCACCTGCTCGCCGGCGTGGATGGCGCGAGTGTTGAAACGCATGCGGTCCTCGTTTGGTGGGGCGGAATCCCTGCTGTGAAGGGGCCTACCCGGCTTGCGGAAAGCGCTGCCGCAGTTCCTGTGTCACATGGTGGAAGGTAGTGAAGGGCAGGTGGTCGCGCCCTTCCAGCGCCATCTGCATGGCCAGGGAAGAGCGGGCGAAGAGCACATCGGCCTCCCGCGCCGGGCAGAAATCCGTGGCGCCGTCGCCCACATACACCACCGGTCTTCCCGCCGCCTGGGCCTGGCGCAGGTGCCAGGTCTTGCAGTGGTTGCATTGGGCGCGTATCCGCGGCGTGGACGGAGGCAGCACCACCCAGCGCCCCTCCTGATAGTCCAGGCCGTTGGCGTGGATGGCCAGGTGACGGGCGTGGGGCCCGAGGGCGCGCTCAATGATGGGCGTCAAGCCACCGCTGAGGATGGTGGGCTCCATGCCCAGGGCGAGGGCGTGCTCCAGGAACTCGGCGAAACCCTCGCGCAAGCGGCTGGCGCCGTCCAGCCACTCCAGCGCCTCCAGGGGATCCACTTCCAGCAGATCCATCTCCGCCTGCAGTTTCACCTTCTCCGGCAGGCTGTCGTCGAACTCGATGGCCCGCCAGTCGCGGCCGTCGGGCAAAAGGCGCCCGAAGCGGTCGAGCAGGAGGACCAGGGTGTCCTCCTCCGTCACCGTGCCGTCAAAGTCCAGGAAGAGGGCTGGCCTCACAGCCGTGCGCAGCAATGCCGCCGCGTTGTCCTGAGAAGGGGCACGGCTCATTTCGCGGTGGAACCCAGGGCGCGCTGGTAGTCCTTCATCCCCTCGCTCAGCAGTTCAAGGGCCTTCTGGTAAGCCACATCCTGGCGCAGGGCTTCCCGGGCGCGGGCTTCCGGGCCCTGGCGATGGTTCACCAGCTCCAAATCCAGCATGCGCACCATTTCCTGGCGGTGGGCGTCAAACTGGGGATCCAGTTCCCCGCCCAGGCTTTTCAGCAGGGCCTCCAGCGCCTGGTTGCCGGCCTCGCCGGCCTTCTCCTCCTCCAGGATCTTCTTCAGCTCGTCCAGCTGGCTGCTGCCCCGGGGCTGGTACTTGAACTCCTTCTCGCCCAGGTAGGCGCGGAAATCCGCCAGCGTGGCGTCGCCGGCGGAGCCCTCTGGCAGGATGCCGGCCGCGGCGCGGTCCGCCACATAATTGGCGAAGTGGGCGCCGCGCCACAGTTCCAGCACCAGCCAGGGCTGGCGGGGCGCCTTGGCCTCCACATCGGGCGTGACGCCGCGTCCGCTGATCACCGGGCGGCCCTTGGCTGTGTGATACAGCGTGTCGGCCAGTGTGCTGTCCGCCATGTGGTCCAGCACCTCGTTGTCCATGAAGTAATCCACGCGCTGGATGAGCCGTCCGCTGGGCAGGTAGTAGCGCGCCGTGGTGAGCTTCACCTTGGCCTCCTCGTCCAGATCCACCACGCTCTGCACCAGCCCCTTGCCGAAGCTCTGCTCGCCCACCACCACCGCGCGATCCAGGTCCTGCAGGCAGCCAGCCACGATTTCGCTGGCGCTGGCGCTGCCCGCATCGATGAGCACCACCAGATCGCCGGTGAAGACGGGATCGCGCTCGCTGACGATCTCCTTGATCATCTCGTCGTTGCGGCCCCGGGTGGTGACAATGGTCTGCCCACGCTGGATGAAGAGCTCGCTCACGGCTGCCGCCTCGCGCAGGAGGCCGCCAGGATTGCCGCGCAGATCCAGCACCAGCCGCTTCAGCCCCTGCCTCTTCAGGCTGTCGATGGCCGTGGCCAGGTTTTCGCCGGCCAGTCCCGTGAAGCGCACCAGGCGCACATAACCCGTGCCCGTGGCCGGATCCACCATCTGGGCCAACTTCACATCCTGGATATTGATGAGCTGGCGCGTGATGGTGTAGTCCTTCACCTCCTTGACCGCACCTCGGCGAATGCCCAGGATGACATCCGTGCCCACCGGCCCCTTGATGAGCTTCACCGCGTCGCTGAGGCCCTTGCCCGCCAGCACAGTGCCGTTCACCGTCACGATCTCGTCGCCGGGCAGGAGTCCGGCTTTCCAGGCGGGGCTGCCCTCGAATGGGCTGATGACAGTGATGCGCTTGTCGGATCCGCGCAGGCCCACCTCGGTGCCGATGCCGCCGTACTGGCCGCGCGACATGTCGTCCAGCTCCTGGGCGGCATCCTCCAGGTAGTAGTCGGTGTAGGGGTCCAGTTCGTCCATCAGGCCGTGAATGGCCGCCGTCATGGCGGCCTCCGGGTCGATCTGGTCCACATAGCGGAAGGCGAGGCTGCGGTAGACCTCGCCGAAGCGGATGAGGTTGTCGTGCACCTCGCGCATGTAGGCCTCGCGGTCCGGCGCCACTTCCGAGGCCGCGCGGGTGGGTGCGAAAGTCAGCAGCAGCGTCAGCAGGCCCAGCATCAGCTTGCCGGCGGCCGTGGGGGTGAAGCGACTCATCGGGAGTCCTTTCTGCCTGCGAAGAGGCGGGTCAAATCGTCTTCAATGCGCTGAAAGACCTCGTCGGGCGAACCCAGCGCCGCGATGCGGCACAGACGCTGGGGATCCTGCGCGGCCAACGCGGCATAGCCCGCCGCCACGCGGTCGAAGAAGTCCCGACCGCTGCGTTCCAGGCGATCCTCGCCGGCGCAGCGCGACATGGACAGCTCCACCGGCAGATCCAGCCACCAGGTGCGCAGGGGCCAGGCCAGGGCGCGCACCTGGGCGTTGAGGGCCTCCACCAGGTCCAGGGAAAGGCGGCGACCGTGCCCCTGATAGGCGGTGGTGCTGTCGGCGAAGCGGTCCAGCAGCACCACGCGGCCTGCCTGCAGATCCGGCAACACGCGCTCCTTCAGGAGCTGCACCCGGGCGGCGGTGTAAAGCAGCAACTCCGTCTCGCCGGCCATGGCCGTGTGCGTGGGGTCCAGCAACAAGGCGCGGATGGCCTCGCTGATGGCGGAGCCACCGGGTTCGCGGTAGCTCCGCACCTGGTGGCCACGCGCTTCCAGCCAGGCCTGCACGCGGTGCAGCTGGGTGGACTTGCCGCTGCCGTCCAGCCCCTCGAAACTGAAGAGCAGACCCGTCACGCGACGGCTCCCGCCCGGCTCCAGATGCGGTGCAGCAGGGCTCCCGTGAGCAGCATGCCCAGAGAGATCATCTGGCTGGTGGTGACGGACCACGATCCCAATTGACCCAGGATCATGGAGGCCTCGTAGTCGCGCAGGAACTCCACCGTGAAGCGCAGGGGGGCGTAGGCCATGAGGAAGGTGGCGAAGACCTGTCCAGGGAAGCGGCGTCTCCCGGCCACCCAAAGCAGAAGGGCCATCAGCGCCAGATCCCCCAGCATGAGATAGGTCTGCGTGGGATGGATGGCGCCCAGGCTGTGCAGATGGCTGCTCTCCGGGTAGGTGATGGCCCAGGGCTGCCCACAGGACTTGCCGTAACAGCAGCCATTGAGCAGGCAACCCACGCGGCCCAGGGCCATGCCCAGTGCCAGCGAGGGCGAGAGCAGGTCGATGATTTCCAGCACCTGCAAGCCCTTGCGGCGCGTGTACCAGATGGCGGCGGGAATGGCGGCCAGCACGCCACCCAGGAGCACGAGCCCGGCGATGCCGATGGTGCCGTCGGATTGCATGGGGTTGATGGTGCTCAGCCAGTCGCCCCGGAATTCATCCAGGTGGGTGAGCACATAAAGTCCCCGCGCTCCCAGCAGCGAGCTGAGCAGGATCACCGTTGAGATGTCCTGGATGAATTCCTTGGGAATGCCGCGCGGCTCGCCGCGCCGCACGGCCAGCCAGATGCCGGCGATGAAGGCCGTCATCATCATCAGTCCATAGGTGGACAGACGGAAGTGCCCGATCTGGAAGAGGGTGGGATACATCAGGCCTCGTCCTCGTTCTCAATGCCCTCGTTGCGCAGGCGGCGCCCCTCCGCCCGTCGTCCCTCCAGCACCAGCACGAACTCGCCCCGCACACCCTGCGCCAGGAAGTGCTCGCGCACCTCCACCGTGGTGCCGCGCAGGAACTCCTCGTGCAACTTGCTGATCTCCCGCGCCACGCACAGGCGCCGCGCCGGCATGCGCTGGGCCAGGGCCTCCAGCGTGGCTGGCAGGCGGTGGGGAGCCTCCAGCATGACGGTGGTCTCCTCGCAGACTTCCAGTTCCGTGAAGGCCGTCTGCCGCCCCTTCTTGCGCGGCAGGAAGCCGATGAAGCGGAAGCGATCCGTGGGCAGGCCGCTGGCGGCCAGGGCCGGCAGGATGCTGCTGGCACCGGGCAGGGCGCTCACGGAGCAGCCTTCCTCCAGCGCGGCGTTCACCAAGCGGTAGGCGGGGTCCGAAATGCCCGGCATGCCCGCGTCGCTGATGAGGGCAAGCGTCTCGCCCGCGCGCAAACGGCCCACCAGACGCTGGCGTTCCCGTTCCGTGGAAAAATCGTGATAGCTGCTCACCGGCGTTGAAATGCCGAAGTGGTCCAGCAGGCGCCGGGAGGTGCGCGTGTCCTCGGCGGCGATGTGATCCGCCTCCTGCAACACCTCCACCGCCCGGGGCGTCATGTCCGCCAGGTTGCCAATGGGAGTGGGCACCAGCACCAGTCGGCCGCGTGCCTCGCTCACAGCAGGCAGTCCCGCTGGTGCAGCCAGTCGGCGCCAATGGCGCGTGGCCCCACTTTGGCAATCACCGCCGGCATGCGCTTGAAGTGGTTGCGCGCAACGCGGTCCAGCAGACCGTCCACATCGGCGCGGGCGAAGCCCTCCGCCACCAGGCTCTCCCGGCTGCGACGCTGGTCCACGGCGCGCACCAGGATGCGGTCGATGAGTTCATAGCTCCAGCCCAGATCCTGTTCATCGGTCTGGCCTTCTTCCAGGTCGGCGCTGGGGGCCTTGCGCAGAATCTCCTCCGGCAGTCCCATGTGGCGAGACAAGGCGAAGACCTGCTGCTTGTAGAGATCACCAATGGGATTCACCGCGCTGGCCAGGTCGCCGTGCCAGGTGCCGTAGCCCAGCAGCAGTTCGCTCTTGTTGGAAGTGCCAAGGGGCAGGGCTTGCCAGGCCATGGCGGCGTCGAAAATGCACACCATGCGGCAGCGCGCCATGATGTTGCCCAGGCGTCGGGCGTCGGGAGGGCCGCCGGGCAGTTCCGCTCCGCCCAGCGCGGCGTCAAAGGCCAGGGTCATGGGGCTGATGTCGATCTCCCGCGTGGCAATGCCCAGCTGATCCGCCAGCAGGCGGGCGTGCTCCAGGCTGGCGGGACTGCTGGCGCGCCAGGGCATCAGCAGGCCCAGCACCTGCCCGGGTCCCAGCGCTTCCGCCGCCAGTGCCGCCACCAACGCGCTGTCGATGCCGCCGGAAAGGCCCAGCACCGCGCGGCCAAAGCCCGACCCTCCGATGCTCTCCTTCAGGAAGCGCACCAGATGGGCCTGCACGGCGGGGAGATCCAGGTGGAGAGAATTCATGGCGGAATGTGGCAATTGAACAGCTTGCGCCGTCACCTCCCGCATGGAGTCTCGACGCGAGATTCTTGGTTCGTGATCCAGGCATGCCATCGAATCCGGCTCCCTCCGGCGTTGCCGGAGGGAGCTGACGCCAAAGGCGCGGAGGTGCCTTTGGCGTCAGGATGAGAGTGAAAACGAGAACGAGCTCGCGCTTAGCCCCGCAGCGCCTGATCCAGGATCTCCACCGCGCGGTCGATTTCAGCTTCGCACACCGCCAGGTGGGGCCGGATGCGGATGCTGCGCTCGCCGCAGGGCAGAAGCAGCATGCCCGCCTCGTAGCAACGGCGCTTGATGGCCGGACGCTGGGCGGGGTCCACATCCAGGGCGCACATGAGACCCAGGCCGCGGGCTTCCGTCACTTGCTCGTGGCGGCTTTCCAGCTCCTGCAGGCCCGCCAGCAGACGCGCGCCCATCACGCGGGCATTTTCCACCAGGTTGTCGTCGCGCATGATCTCAAGTGTTTTGCGGAAGCGCACCATGTCCACCAGGTTGCCGCCCCAGGTGCTGTTGATGCGGCTGGGCTCGCGGAACACATTGCGCTCCACTTCGTCCACCCGGGGCCCGGCCAGTAGGCCGCACACCTGGGTTTTCTTGCCAAAACTGATGGCGTCGGGCTTCACATCGTGGTGCTGATGGGCCCAGAACTTGCCCGTCATGCCCACGCCACTCTGCACCTCGTCCACGATGAAGAAGATCTCCAGCTCGTTGCACAAGGCGCGCAGGCCCTGGAAGAACTCCTTGCGGAAGTGGCGGTCGCCGCCCTCGCCCATCACGCCTTCGATGATGAGGCCGGCCATTTCGTGGGGACGGGCGGCGGCGGCGGCGCGGATTTGCGCAAAGGTGGCCTCTTCGGCGGCGGCCACCCGGGCCGTTTCAGCTTCGGTGATGGGGAAGTGCAGGTAAGGCGGATCCACCCGGGGCCAGTCGAAACGCGGGAAGTACATGTATTTGCGCGGGTCGTGGGTGTTGGTCATGCTCAGGGTGTAGCCCGATCGCCCGTGGAAGGCGTTGCGGAAGTGGATGATGGACAATCGGTTCTCGTCCACCGTGCGCCCCGCCGCCAGGTTCTTGCGGTGCTTCCAGTCGAAGGCGGTCTTCAGGGTGTTCTCCACCGCAAGGGTGCCGCCCTCAATGAAGAAGAGGAAGGGCAGATAATCGGGGATGCCCACTTCGCCGAAGACTTTCACGGTCTCGGCCATTTCACAGGTATAGAAATCGCTGTTGGTGACTTTGTTGATGGCGGCGCGCCCGATCTCGGCCATGAAGGCCGGCTCCAGCATGGCGGGGTGGTTGATGCCCACGGCGTTGGAGGCGAAGAAGCTGGTCATGTCCAGCACCTCGCGGCCGGAGCGGGCGTCGTGGATCCAGCTGCCGTGGCTGCGCTCCAGGTCCACCACCAGTTCAAGGGCGTCCACTTGCATGTGCTTGCCAATTTCGGCGTGCACGTGGTTGGGATTGATGCGGCTCATGTGCAGGCTCCCTATATTTTCATTCGTGTCGAAGGTCAAGACCTTCATGGATTTAAGCGCTGAGGATAGCGTTTTGGCCTCGTTGGGACAAGCTGGGAGGCCCCGTCACGCTGCTCTGGCAGAGGTCTGGGGTGGCTTGCCCGACCAATTCGGATTCCACACAACAGAAAGTTCAGCGTGAAGCTCAATCCCCGCGACCCGGCGCCGCCCGCGCCCGCCTTGCCCGGCAGACCTGTCCGATGATGGACCTCATCTTCCTGGGCACCAGTTCGGCCACGCCCACGCCCAAGCGCAATGTCACCTCGCTGGTGGTGATGCTGGAGAAGGAGAGCCTGCTCATTGACGCGGGGGAGGGCACCCAGCGCCAGATCCAGCTCAGCGGCTTCCGCCGGGGGCGCATCGACCGCATTCTCATCACCCACTTGCACGGTGATCACTTTTACGGCCTCATCGGCCTGCTCACCAGCTTTCAGCTGAACCGCCGGGAAGAGCCCCTGCACCTTGGCGGGCCTGCCGGTTTGGCGCGTTACATCGATTTCATGAAGCGCCTCTCCCAGACGGATTTCAGCTTTGAACTGCGCATCGAGGAGTGGGATGGGCTGAAGGAGCCCACGCCGGTGGTGGAGACGGACGATGTGGTGATCACCGCCGCGCCCTTGCGCCACCGTCTCTACACCCTGGGCTACCGGGTGGAGGAGAAACCGCGTCCCGGGCGCTTCAACGCCGAACTGGCCGACGCCCTGGGAGTGCCGTGCGGGCCGGAGCGTGGCGTGCTCCTGCGCGGCGGCGACCTTCAACTGGCGGACGGACGCATGGTGCGTAGCGCCGATGTGGTGGGAGAAGCGCGGCCGGGCACAGCTTTCACTTTTTGCACGGACACGGCTCCCTGCGTCAATGCGGTGAAGCTGGCCCAGGGAGTGGATTTGCTGGTGCACGAGGCCACCTTCATGCCCGGAGACGCCCATCAGGCCAGGCGCACCCAGCACAGCACCACGAGCGACGCGGCGCGCACGGCGCGGGAGGCCGGCGCCCGCCACCTGGCGCTCACCCACTTCAGCACGCGCTACATGGGCGACCTGCGTCCGCTCATCCAGGCGGCGGATGCCGAGTGGCCCGGCGTCATTTGCGCCCGGGATTTCATGCAGCTGCATGTGCGGGCTGGCGAAGCGCCGGTGGTGGGGGACTCCCGCCACTTGGCCCAGGCCGAGGCTTTGGCCACGGGCGTCAACGCCGTTCCAGCGGAAAGGAAGCGCGCCTGATGCGAGTTTCTATTTCGAATAATGAATCGTAACCGGCACTATCTGCCGCACGAAAGGTGAAGAGCCTTGCCGCGAGCCATTCGGATGGCTGAAAGTGTGGATAAGTTGTGTGCTGAGAAAAAGTCAAGCACGATCCTAACGAATAGCCGTTCATGAAATGTTCGTAAGTCATTGATAATCATTGACGACTTGGGCTTGTCCACGCATTTTTGCGGCAGTGGATAAGACCCTCGGCACAGGGTGGACACATGTGGATAAGTGAGGCAAAGGGCCATGGCTGAGCTGCCGAATCCGTGCTATCTGATTGACGGACAGGGCATGGAACTCCACCTGCGTCGCCAGCATCCCACTCGCAGCAGCTCCCCCTGGTCGCGACTTTCAGAATGGAGCCCGGCCCCCGGCGACGAGGGTGCGGAAGTGCAGCTCTTCGGGCCGGTCATCGCCTTGCCCAAGCTGGAGCCGGAGGCTCCGCCCCTGGCCTGCACGGGTCTGGCGCCAGCGGAGATCTTCAGCTGGATCCGCCGCGACGCCCGCCGCCGCACGGCGGCCTGCCGTTACATTCTGGTGAGCGCCGACACGGAACTGCGTCGTCTGGCGCGTGAACAGGGCCTTGTGGTGCTGGACCCGGAGACCTTCCTGCGGCGCATGGGCCTGATGAAGGGGCCAACCCGGCGCGCGGCCACGGATGCCGCCGGCGGGGCGCGAACCGCCACGGAGAGGGAGCCCCGCGTCATCAAGGGCGGCAAAACCATGAGCGAAGCGGAACTGGCCTGGTGGACCACGCGCATGGAACTTGCCGCGCCGGAGGAGCCGGATGAGTTTTCGGGCGGCGATGCTCCCAGCGCCCGTCCCGCGCCGCCGGACGAAGAGCTGGACGCAGATCCTGAGCGCGCCCACATGGCCCGCATGCTGGGCGCCAGGACAGGAGATCCCCGCCTTGTGCGCCACGAGGACGAAGAGTGGCTGGCGCGCCAGTTTCCCGATGGTGAAGGCGAGCGACCCCGGCCACAACCGGGCGGCAGGGAAAAACAACGCCGGCGTTGAAACTGGCCTCATTTTCCGGCATGGAACGGGCTAAGGATTCGCCCGGGGTCTGACGATGATGGAAGGGCCGGCCACCCATTTGGCCGGTCATGCACAGGCGGGGGGAGCAAGCGTGAACCTGATCATCGGCCTTGTGGTGGTCTTCGGCTGCGTGGTCTCGGGCTTCGTCATCGAAGGCGGGCACATTGGCGTTCTGTGGCAGCCGGTGGAGCTGCTCATTTTGCTGGGCGCGGCTTTTGGCGCCATGATCATCGCCAATCCCTTCAGCGTGCTGCAGAAGGTGATCTCCTCCATTCCCGCCCTGTTGGGAGGTCCGGCCCACAGCAAGGACGACTACCTGCAGCTCTTCGGCATGATGGGCGACATCTTCAACAAGATCCGCCGTCAAGGCCTGGTGGCCATCGAGGCGGACATCGGCAACCCGGAGTCCAGCGAGATCTTCGTCAAGTACCCCAAGATCCTCAAGGACCATCACACCATCGAGTTCATCCAGGATTACCTGCGTCTGGTGGTTTCGGGCAGCATGAACACCTTCCAGCTGGAAAACCTGATGGATGTGGAGCTGAGCACCCACCACCACGAGGCGGAGGCGCCGGCCCAGGCGGTGAGCCGTGTGGCGGACGCCCTGCCGGGCTTCGGTATCGTGGCCGCCGTGCTGGGCATTGTCATCACCATGGGCTCTCTGGGCGGCGAGGCTTCGGAGATTGGCCACAAGGTGGCCGTGGCCCTGGTGGGAACCTTCATGGGCATTCTCTTCGCTTACGGCGTCTTCGGCCCCTTGAGCACCTCGCTGGAACGCCGGGCGCGGGAGGAGGCGGACTGGTTCACGGCCATCAAGACCTGCTTCATGGCCAGCCTGCAGGGCTATGCGCCCCAGATCGCGCTGGAATTCGGCCGCAAGACCGTGCCGTCCAGCTGCCGCCCCAACTTTGACGAGCTGTCCAACTTCCTGCGCGGCACCAAGAAGGATTAGTCATGGCCGACGCCAAACAGGGCGAGCAGCCCATTGTCATCAAGCGCATCGTCAGTGGTCACGGCCACCACGGAGGATCGTGGAAGGTGGCCTTCGCCGACTTCGCCACCGCCATGATGGCCTTCTTCCTGCTGCTGTGGATCATGGGACAAACCACAAAGGAGCAGAAGGCCGCCATCTCCAGCTATTTCAACAATCCCAATGTGGTCAATCTGGGCGGCTCATCCGGCGTGACGGGCACGGAGCCCGGCATTGGGGAAGGCGAGGGCGAGGAGGGCGCTTCCGCCGCTGCCGCTGCGGCGGAAACCCAGGTGCTGGAGCAGCTGGAGGCGCAGATCAACGACGCCATCAACTCCAGCCCCGCCATGGAGAAGTACCGCGACCAGATCGAAGTGAAGATGACGCCGGAGGGCGTGCGCATTCAGGTGATGGATGCGGAATCCATTTCCATGTTCTCCCTGGGTAGCGCCTCGCTTGAACCAGAGGCCTCCGCGCTGCTGGACGAGCTCTCCAAGGTCATCGCCACGGTGCCCAACCGCATCAGCATCAGCGGCCACACCGACGCCATGCCTTACGGATCCGCCACTTACACCAATTGGGAACTGTCCTCCGATCGCGCCAACGCCGCCCGTCGCGCCATGCTGAACAGCGGCCTGGACCCGGAGAAGATCGGCCGTGTGGTGGGCTTGGCCTCCCAGGCCCTGCTCACCCCAGACCAGCCGGAGAACCCCAAGAACCGCCGCATCACCATCCTGGTCATGAACCTGCGCACGGAAGAGGCCATCCGCAAGGAAGGTGGCCAGATCCTGGGCGTGGACCAGTAGGCGGGCCGTTCGCGTTGCACTCCAAGGCTTGCCGCCCTATCTTGACGGGCGTTCGGGGCCTGTGTGGCAGCTGTTCTCGCGAGTTCACAGGAGCTCCCTCACCCAAACCCTTCTCGTTCACCTGAACCAGACGAGGAGGAAACGAGGTGCGGGCGGGATCCTCAAGGACGGATGAGCACTGCCTTGCAAGTCACTGAAGCGGTCGGGGGTGTAGCTCAGTGGCAGAGCAGCGCCCTTTTAAGGCGTAGGTCGATGGTTCGAGCCCATCCACCCTCATGGACGAAGCCGGGCAGCGTGCCCCCGTCCTCCCCGCCGCGGCTCCCAGTGCCGCCTTTTTTTTGCCGTTTGGAGATCCGGTGAGCGACGCAACCCGTCCCCGCAGCCCCAAACCAGACTGGTTGAAGGTGCGCCTGCCCTCCGGCGACGCGGTGGCCAAACTCAACCACCTGCTGCGCGACAAGAAACTGGTCACCGTGTGTGAGGAGGCCCGCTGTCCCAACATGCACGAGTGCTGGACGCAGGGCACGGCCACTTTCATGATCCTGGGCGACACTTGCACGCGCAGTTGCGGATTCTGCAATGTGAAGACCGGCCGACCGGGCACAGTGGACTGGGACGAAGCCGATCGCGTGGCGGAGGCCGCCGGGCAGATGAAGCTCTCCCATGTGGTGATCACCAGCGTGGATCGGGACGAGCTGCCGGACAAGGGTGCCGGGCTCTTTGCGTTGACCATTCGCAAGGTGCGCCAGGCGCTGCCGGAAGCCACCATCGAAGTGCTCATTCCTGATTTCAAGGGCGACGCCTCCTGCCTGCGTCTGGTGCTGGCGGAAAAGCCCGATGTGTTGAACCACAATGTGGAGACCATCGCCCGTCTCTACCGGCCCGTTCGCCCCCAGGCGGACTACGCCCAGAGCCTGGAACTGATCCAGCGGGCCGCCGAGGCCGGCTTCTTCACCAAGAGCGGTTTCATGGTGGGCCTGGGCGAAACCGATGACGAGGTCTTCCAGCTGATCCGCGACCTGCACGCCCATCGGACGCGCTTCATCACCATTGGCCAGTACCTGCAGCCCACGCTCAAGCACTTGCCGGTGGAGCGCTATGTGCATCCCGACCAATTCCTTGAGTACGGGCGCTTCGCCAAGAGCATCGGCGTGGAGAAGATCCAGGCCGGCCCGCTGGTGCGCAGCTCCTACCATGCCGGCGAGGAGCTGGCGACGGATGGCGTCACGGCCCGGCGGGGAACCATCTTCGGCTGATGCGAACCACGTGGCAGCGGCCTTGCGCCCTGTCGCCCAGTGCGGGGATTCCATGCGACTTCAACAGCGATTGTGCCAGGAGGGCGACACCCTCTTCCGTCTGCGCAGCTATGTGCCCCTGTTACTGCTGGGCCTGATGGTGCTGGCCATGTGGCGGCATCCCGCTCCGCCGGTGCCACTGGCCTGGGTGTGGGCCTGCGTGGCCATCTCCCTGGCGGGTCAGTACATCCGCGCCGATGTGGTGGGCCACACTCCGGATGGCACCAGTGGCCGCAACACCAGCGTGCAGGTGGCAAAGCGCCTGAACACCGTGGGTTGGTACAGCGTGGTTCGGCATCCTCTCTATGTGGGCAATGCCCTCATGTGGCTGGGGCTGGCCCTTCTTCCCGGCATCTGGTGGCTGGCCCTGCTGGTGATGGCGGGCTTCGCCTTCTTTTACGAGCGCATCATGCTGCGCGAGGAGGAATTCATCCACGGCGAGTTCGGCGAGGCCTTCGAGGAATGGGCGGCGACGACGCCTGCTTTCCTGCCGCGCATGGCCGCGTGGAAGGAGTGGGAGCTGTCCTTTTCGTGGAAGAATGTGCTGCGGCGGGAGTTTTCCGGCTTCTTCGCTCTGGTGGGGCTCTTTGTGCTGCTCTTGTTGCTGGCGGCCCTTTTCAATGGCCGCCCCGTGGAATTCACACCCGTGCAGCGTGGTGCGCTGGGCGCAGCGGCGGGATTTTACCTCCTGCTCTTTGTGTTGCGCCGCTTCACCCGGGTGCTGCATGAAAGGCCGCGGTAGTTTCCTGGCACATTCCAGGAACGAACCTGGCACCAACCTGGCACGTTCCTGGCACCAACCTGGCACCGCGCCATTTTTCGTCCACTTACCTACACAGATGACGCCATGACCCGTCATTTTTCTTCGGGTGTCAAGCGCTCTCCACGAGGCTTCTGGCGCTTGTTTGGGAATCTGCGCCCTGCGTCTTTGGCTCGCGGACGAGTACGCTCCATCCAGCCAGACGGATTGGGCTCTTGCCAGATGCGCGAAGCGGTCGGGCCGAGTGCCGCTGCGCCAAGAACGAACTCAGAAGCGAATGCGCGGCGCGCACAGCCAAATGCAAGAGCCGCTGATTCCCTTACCGCCAGGTTGAGAGCTGTCGCAACCAGCTGATCAAATGCCGCACCGCTTTTCCGCGATGGCTGATGGCGTTCTTCTCATCCAGGCTCAGCTCAGCGAAAGTGCGGCCCAGTTCCGGCACCAGGAAGACCGGGTCATAGCCGAAGCCCTCCACACCACGCGGCTGGTCCAGCATCATGCCGTGACACACGCCGCGCAACAGGGTCTCCCGACCGTCGGGTTCAATTGCTGCCAGCACGGTTTCGAAGCGGGCCTGGCGGCGATCCTTGGGCACCGGCGAAATCTCCCGGCACAGCTTGGCCACATTGTCCGCGTAGCTGCAACCTTCACCCGCCCAGCGCGCGCTGTAGACTCCCGGTGCGCCAGCCAGCGCCTCCACCAGCAGCCCTGTGTCGTCGGCCACGCACAAGCCGCCCGTGTGAAAGTGCAGGGCCCGCGCCTTGATGAGGGCGTTGGCCTCGAGGGTATCGCCATCTTCCACGGGCTCGGCCAGCGTGGGGAAATCGCGCAGGCACTTCAGCTCCACCTCCCCGAAGGCCAACTCCAGGCTGTGGCGCAGTTCGGCCACCTTGTGGGCATTGCCCGTGGCCAGAAAGAGCGTGCGGGAATTCATGGGCGCGGCTCCTCCATCAACCACCAGTGGCAGGGGTACAGGCGCGCCACATCCAGACCGGTCGCACGAGTGGACAGATAGGCGTCCACGCGTTCGAACTGGCGCTCCGGGCCGATGAGAAAGAACTGGCTGCCCGGCACGGGCTGCCAGGTAGGGCTGGCCAGTCCGGGGAAAACCAGGGAGTGCACGGGAGTTTTGCGCTCCTCCAGGCGAGCGGGCAAGGCGGGATCCTTCACCAGCTGCGCCAGTGTCTGGCGGAAGGCGTGCAGCTCGTCCAGCGCGTTGGCGCCTCGGCTCCAGGGCACCGTGCGCAGGCCGACCATGGTGCGCGTGAGCACCAGCTGCAGCTCCCGGGCGCGCATGCGCGTGCGCTCGCTGTAATCCATGGCACCCCGGGATCCTCCCAGCGCCGTGATGAAGGCCGTGCGGGCGCGCACGGCGTCCACCACTGGCGATTGACGCACCCGTTCCTCCACAAAGTGCAGGGTTTGCGCCGCGTCGGGGCAGCGCTCCGCGTAGTAGCGCAACAGGCCGGTGCGCTCCCGGGGGCGGATGCCGTTTGAATAGGCCAGGCCGGCGGCCCAGGTCTGCATGAAGAGGCCCTGGTCGCTGCCGCCACCCAGGATGTTGCCGGCCAGGAAGTCCACTGCATCCTGGCCCGTGTAGGACTGCTGCCAGGCCAGGGGCGCGGTGGCGATGATCACGCCACTGGTGGAGCCCGGATTCACCAAACCACAGACCGGGCTGGTGGGTGCGGACGGCAGGCTGAGCGCGACAGGGGAAGTACCACCCACGCGCGACTTCAAGCCGAAGAGGCTGTCCAGGCGGCCCGCCTCCGTCAGCACAGCCTGCAGCGATGGGCGGCTGCCCGTGAAGAAGGCCCGGCGGCTGCCCCTGAGGAGCGCCGGGCGCAAGGACTCCAGCTCGTCCAGCAGCCGCGGAGCCTCGTGCAATTCCTGCACCAGCCTATTCCACAGCGTGGTGAAAGAGGCGGCGGGAATCTCGGCGCTCATGGCCTCCAGATCATCCAGAGCGAGGGCGAGGGTGGCAAGCTGCTCGCCACCCAGCGTTTCGTTGACACCCAGCTCAAGCGCCCACACCGTTCCTCGCTCTTCACCTGGGCACTCCAGCAGGCGACGCAGCCAGGCGCGGGTGGAGTCCGCACGGCCACCCTGGCGCGCGGGAGCCGTCCGGAGCGCCTCCAGCAGTGCGCCGAAACCAGCCGGACGCTCTTCCAGCGCCCAGGCGCAGCGGAATAGATCGTGCTCCTGCGTCAGGAAGGAGCCCGCGTGCAGTAGGGCGGTTTGCCCGCGTTGCCGCCATGCCGCCGCGGGATCCTCCACCCAGGATTCCTCGCCCCCTTTGCGCCGCTCCCGAGTGTTGGCCAGCTCGCGACGGGCAATCTCGCGCAGCCGTGGCCCATTGGCCGGAGACCAGTCGGCCTCCGTGCAGAAGCGCTGCAGCCAGCCGATCCCGGTGACGCACTCGGCGGCGTCGGCGCCCATGGTGCCCAGGCAGAGTTCGGCGCGGCCGGCCTCCATGTCCACATCCAGCCAGCACGAGGCCCAGCCCGTCTCGCGGCGCAGGGCGTCCTCCACGACGCGGAAGTCCTGGGGATGCTCGCCGCCCAGGCCGCTCTGGGTGAGCAGGCTGGGCAGAAGGGCCAGCCAGGGAGAACCGGCGCCGTTGCCCACATCCACCGCCAGTTCAAACTGGGCGCCCTGCATGCCCGGGAAGATGCCGTGACACAAGGGCGTGCCGGTGGAGAGCGCGAGGGCCTCGGTGCTGATCTCCGGATCCTGATCCAGCGGCAGAGTGGCGGGAAGTTCCGGCATGGGCAGCCCGGCGCGCTGGGCCTCAAGCCGAGTCGACACGGCCTCGTAATCGGCGGCGAAGCGACGCAGGGCCTCCTGGCGGTCCGGCGTGGCGTAGGCCTCTTTCAGTGAATCCGTGAAGGCCTCCAGCCGCTGCACGCGCTGCGCCTCCTTCCCGGCCATCAAGGCGGGCTGGCTGCGCGTGCCCAGAATGTGCGGCAGGCGCTGCAAGAGGCCCAGGCGCTGCAAGAGCCCGGTGTAGGGATTGCCCGACGCCCGCAGTCCACGCTCCAGCTCGGCCAGTTGCTCTTCCTCATCCAGACGCAAGCGGAACTCGCCTGTTTCGCGCAGGGTGCGCAAGTGGTCGGCCCAAAAGGAGCCCGTGCCGCGTTCACCAAATCCAGGTGGGCGATCCAGCAGGCTTCTTCCCATGCGGCGCTGGGATGTGATGAGGGCCAGCTCCCGCGCCTTCAGTGCCTCCAGTTCTTCATGCCCCGCTGGCCAGGCGGCCAGCTCGGCCAGCCACTCCGCCACGCGCCGCCGCAGGGCCGACAATTCCTGCGTGCTGATCCGCGCCGCCGGCACACTGCCCAGGGCCAGGTTCACCGCATGGCCAGGCTCATCGCTGATCCAGGCGCTGGCGTAGGAAGCGCCCAGGGGATCCACCGCGTGCGCCGGATCAATGAGCAGGCGATGCAGATTGGAACTTTCTCCCTGTGCCGCCACGGAAAGGAAGAGCTGGGCAGCCAGCACTTCCCTGCGCGTCAGGCCCTCCACCGGCGGCCACGCCGCCAGGATGAGAGCCGCCTCGCCTTCCCGCGCGCCGGGCACATCCAGCACTTCGCACAGGCTCTCCTGCAAGGGAATGGACGGCGGCAGGGTGGAGCGGGGGCTTGACTCGAGGGCCGGGCGCTGGGGCTCAAGACGACGCAGACTCTGGTGCAGACGGGCCAGCAGACCCTCCGTCATGTCGCCGGCGGGCAACACAAGCTGGGCACCCATGTTTCCCAGGAAGTGGCTGCGTGCATGAAAGGCGCGGATGTCCCCGGGCGCCATGCGGCGGATGGCGTCCGGAATGCCCCCCTGATTGACGGCCAGCGGATGGTCCTCGCCGTGCAGGGCCGCCTGCAGTCGGCGGGAGGCGCGTCCCCAGGGGTGATCCCAGCTGCTGAGCATCTCCGTGTACACGGTGCCCTTCTCTTCCAGCTCCAGGCCATCGGGACCTTCCTTGGGTCCCACATGGCAGACCTCGCGGCGGATCTCTTCGTCGCTGAAATCCGGGTGCAGCAGGGCGTCCAGGCGGTCCTCGAACTCCACCAGGAAATCCGCCGTGGGCAGGGCGGTGCTGAAGTGGTAGCAGGTCTCCAGCTGGCCGGTGAAGGCGCTGGAGGAGCTGAGGCGGTACTCCTCGGCATTGGCCACGCTCAGGCCCCGACGGCCCTTGCCCAGCAGCAGGTGCTCCAGCGTGTGGGGCTCGCCACGGTCGTCGGCCACCGGTGTATTGATCCACACGAAGGCCTGTGGAGCCGTGTCCATGGGCAGAAGATCCAGGGTGAAGCCGCTCTCGTGCAACAGGCAGGCGCCTGCCACTTCGCCCCGGCTGTCCAGATAGAGGTGCCGGCAGGTGAAACCCTCCAGCTGCGGTCGCTCGGCGAAGCGCTCCAACAGCGATGCTCGGCTGGGGGTGGCGAGGCATGCGGCCAGCACGCCGGCGCAGGCCAGGGAAAGGGGAAGGGCAAGGCGCATGGGAGTCTCTTCCATGTGATACACAACGGTGCTCTACGCTGCGCGACAAGGGCGCGAGGCCGCCACGGCCCAGGACGCAACGCGGCGCCAAGGTCATGTATATTGATCCATCATGTGGCGCCTCATTCGACAATTCCTGCCGTACATGAAGGGAGTCCGCCGTCACCTGGCCATGGGTCTGGTGATGATGGTCATCTCCAGCCTCCTCGCGGGCGCCAACATCAGCCTCATCTACCCCTTCTTCGAGGGCGTTTTCGGCGGCGCGGCCACGGATCCCACCCCCGGCCAGTTGATGGAGGTGGGGCCCTCCCTGGATCTCCTGCGCCAGGATCTGCTGGCGGCCACACACGCTCCCGCCTGGCGCGACGCCGCCTCCGCCGCCATGGACGCCTTCCTGGGCCGCCACGAGCGCGCCACGGTGCTGATCCTGCTGTGCAGCGTGGTCATCGGGCTGGCGGTGGCCAAGTTTCTGGCCTTTTACCTCTACCGCGTTTTCTTCGTGCAGGTGGAACAGACCCTCATCCGCCGCCTGCGCAACCACCTCTTCGAGCACTTGCAGGGCCTGTCGCTGGATGTGGTGCAACGCTACCGCCAGGGCGAGCTCATCAGCCGCGTCATCAACGATGTGATGGTGGTGCGCAGCCTGACGGTCACCAAGGTCTCGGAACTCTTCTCGAATCTGCTGCAGAGCGTGGTCTACTTCACGCTGGCCCTGCTGGTGGACTGGCGGCTGACCCTCATCTCCATCTTCTTCCTCGTTCCCGCGGTGGCGGGTTTCCAGTTCATCGGGCGCAAGCTGCGCACTTACAGCCGACGCGCCCAGGAACACATGTCCCGCGTGTCGGAACGCCTGACGGAGAACCTGCAGGGCTTCCGCGTGGTGCAGGCCTTCTTCGCCCGGGAGCGGGAAATCCAGCGTTTCCACGAAGCCACGGCCAGCTATTTCCGCCGCACGCGCAAACTGGAACTGGTGGCCAGCCTCTCCGCGCCCTTTGGCGAGTTCGCTTCCCTGTTGGTGGCTGTCTTCGTGCTGTGGTACGGCGGCATTCGCGTGCTCTCCGGCGACGCCGTCAGCGGCAGCGCCTTCCTCACCTTCCTGGCCGCCCTGTTGGCAATGCTGCACCCCCTGAAACTGGTGGCGCGGACCTGGAACGAGCTGCAGCGCGGCACGGGTGCCGGTGACCGCCTGCTGGAGATTTTCGACTTGCGCAGCTCCCTGCGGCCGTGCGAGCATCCTCTGCCGGTTGAAGGCTTGAAGGAGGGCATCGAGCTGCGCCGCGTGGGTCTGCGCTACGAGGACAAGGCCGCCCTGCAGGAGGTGAGCCTCACCTTGCGCAAGGGCGAGATGCTGGCCCTCGTGGGCGCCAGTGGTTCCGGCAAGACCACCCTGGCCAACCTGGTGCTGCGTTTGATGGATCCCGGCGCGGGCGAGATCCTGCTGGACGGCGTGGACATCCGCGAGTTGGAGCTGGGATCCTATCGCCGCCTCTTCGGCGTGGTGGGGCAGGACACCTGGCTCTTCCAGCTCAGCGTGGCGGAGAATGTGGGCTATCCGCAGGCCAGCCCGGATGGGCAGGCGGTGGCCGAGGCGCTGGCCCTGGCCAACGCCGCCGCCTTCGTGGAGGAGATGGGCGGGCCGGAGGCGCTGGTGATGGAGGGGGGCAGCAACCTTTCGGGCGGGCAACGACAGCGCCTGGCCATCGCGCGCGCCGTGTCGCGCCACCCCCAGGTGCTGGTCTTCGACGAGGCCACCAGCGCCCTGGACACGGAGAGCGAACAATTGGTGCAGGCCGCCCTGGAGCGCAGCGTCAGCCATCGCACGGCGCTGGTCATCGCCCACCGCCTGAGCACCATCATCCGCGCCGACCGCATCGTGTGTTTGAAGGATGGGCGCATCGAGGGCATCGGCCCTCACCACGAGCTGTTGGAGAGCTGCGCCGAGTACCGCAAGCTCTACGAGCTCCAGTTCAGCGTGCAGGAGGAGTCGTGATCGTTCAAGCCCCTGTCTCCGTGGGTGAACTGCTGGACAAGCTCAGTATCCTGCGCATCAAGGAGGCGCGTTTCACCGTGGAGGAGAAGCGGGTGAATGTGCGCCGCGAGCTGCGCGAGCTGCAGCAGGTGGCGGATGCCGCCGCTTTGCGTCACGCCGGGCTGGAGGCGGAGCTGGACGAGGTGAACGGCGCCTTGTGGGATGTGGAGGACGAGCTGCGCGTGCTGGAGATCCGCCAGGACTTCGGCGCGCGCTTCGTGGAATTGGCGCGCAGCGTTTACTTCATCAACGACCGCCGCGCCCAGGTGAAGCGCCGCCTGAACGAGCACTTTGGCTCCACGCTGGTGGAGGAGAAACAGTATGTGGACTACGGCGCGGTCGGCCAGGGTCCCATCGCCTGATGCGCATTCTGGTCATCCAGTTGCGCCGCATTGGCGACATCCTGATGACCACGCCCCTGCTGCGCCATGTGCGCCGCACTTTTCCCCAAGCCCGCATCGACTTTCTCTGCGAGGGCATGGGCGAGCTGCTGCTGGAGCACAACCCCTGCGTGGATGAAGTGCTGGTGCTGCCCAGCCGCGCCACCGCCGTGGACATGCTGGACATGGCGCTGCGCCTGCGCAGCCGCCGCTACGATTGGGTCATCGATTGCCAGGGCCTGCCCAAGACCACGGCCCTTGCCTTGTTCAGTGGCGCATCCGTGCGGGTGGGATTCGGCGGGCGCTGGTGGCGCCGCCTGGGCCTCAATCACCGCTACACGCGCCACAACGCCGATTACAGTGCCCTGGACAAACTGCGCCTGCTGGGCAGCGTGCTGGACCGCTGCGCCACCCCCGACGGGAGGGACCTGGATCTGGACTTTCCCGTCAGCGAGGACAACCGCCGCCGCGCCGAGCACTTCTGCCGCACCTGGTTTCAGGGTGCCGCAACCCTGCCACCCGCGCGTCCGGGCGGCCCGGCGCGCTGGCCCGTGGCGGCCCTCTTCGGGGTCAGCCGACAGGCCTACAAGGTGTGGCCGCCGGAGCGGCTGGCGGAGATCGGGCGACGCATGGCGGACCGTGGCTTGCAGCCCTTCCTGGTTTACGGCCCCGGCGAGCGCCAGGCCGCTTCCACGGTGGCGGAGCAACTGGGCCCCCGGGCCCTCTTCGATTATCCCAATCCATCGCTGCCCGTGTTGAAGGAAGTGCTGGCCCGCTGCGCCCTCTTCGTGGGCAATGACGGCGGGCCCAAGCACCTGGCGGCCCTGGCGGGCATTCCCGCCGTGGCGGTGTTCGGTCGCGTGCACCCGGAGAACTGGACGCGTCCTGATGATGCCGGCCAGCGCTGGGTGGCCACGGCGTCGGCCAGCCGCGCCATTCCCACCCGGGGCCTCTGCGAAGAGGGCCTCACGCTGGACAGCATTGGTGTGGAGCGCGTTTGGCGTGAAGTGGAGGATCTGGCGCGGGATCACGCCCTGTGGCCCCTCAAGGATGGCTCTCGCCGCCCATGAAGCTGCTTTATGTGAATAGCACGCGCCGCTGGGGTGGAGTGAAGAGCTGGAGCCTGCGCACGGCCAGAGCCTTGGCGGCGCACGGCCATGAGGTGAGCGTGGCCGGCCGTCGCGGGGATCCCTTTCTGACCGCCTGTGGGGAGGCTGGGCTGCCCGTGCTGCCATGCGCTTTCGGTGCCTCCTGGTCTCCCGTGCTCATCGCGCGCTTCGTGGCCTGGATGCGGCGCACGGGCGTGCAGGCCGTGGTGTGCAACACGGGCCGGGACTTGTCCACGGCGGGCGTGGCGGCCTGGCTCTGCGGCGTGCCGGTGGTGCACCGGGTGGGTTCCGCCACGGACTTCCGCGACACCTGGGTGCGCCGCCTGGTGCATCGTCGCGTGGTGAGGCGCATGCTGGTGCCCGCCGATGTCATGCGCCGGGAGCTGCTGGACCGTTTCCCCTGGATTCGCCCGGAGGAGGTGGCGGTGTCCTGGAACGCCGCCGAGGCTCCCGTGGGAGGGCCTTCCCACGGTCAGTCGGGCCGGGTGGTCTGCTTGGGGCGCCTGGCCAAGGGGAAGGGTCTGGAAGGCCTGCTGCGCGCTGTGGCCACAGTCAAGAAGGCTGGCCTCAGTCTTCAACTGGATGTGGTGGGCGAGGGCGAGCTGGAGCCGGAACTGCGCCACTTGGTGCGGGAGCTTGGGCTGGACGAGTGCGTGCGCATGCCGGGCTTCATCCGTCCGGCTTCCCACGCCCTGCAGCTGGCGCAGGTGGGAGTGCTGCCCTCCCTGGCCGAGGGTTTTCCCAACACGCTCATCGAATACTGGGCGGCGGGGCTCGCCGTGGTGGCCAGCGATCTGCCCGGGGTGCGTGAAGCCATGGATGGAGATGCGGCGGCCCTGCTGGTGCCGCCGGGCGATGAGGAGGCTTTGGCTGGAATGTTATGTCGGGTGTTGGAGAATGAGGATTTGCGATTGAATACGGCTGAAGCGGGCCTGGCGAGAATGGCCAAGTGCTTCTCCACTGTTCTCGAATCCAAGCGCCTTGAATGCTTCTACGAAGACCTTGTCCGCAGGCTTCCGGTATGATGGATATTCCCCCTCGCCACTTGGTGATTTTAAGCCATGTGCGTCTTGAAGTTCCAAGCGGGGCGGCCTGGTCTCGCCTGCTAAACTACGCCAGGGCGTTTATCAAGGAAACAGGTGGTTCCGTTCATTTGTATTCATCCCGATGCACGAGCTTGGATGAGCCACCTTGCGAAACAAGCGTGCCAGGTTGCTGGGCTTATGGCAAATCCCAGGTGTCAACTGACCTAAGGGATCGTTTGTGGCCGCGGCGGCAGATCTGCCGCTGGCTTAAAGATGTTTTAAAGCGGATTCAGGCACTTGAAGGTGAACGATGTGTGCTGATCGTGCCAAACAACCATGAGTTTTGGGAGAATCGGCTTTCTCGAAGATTGATGCAGCAGGCTGGACTCTCTGTTTATTTGGAAAAAAATGAACTTGAAGTTGGATTGGCCCTGCACTTGCGATCCTTCCAATGGAATCGGCTTGGTGATTGCATTCGTGACTGGTTGCTTGCACCTTATCGCATTTTGAAGGCGGGATTATTGGATAGGCAGGTATCTTACTATCAAGGTGTGGTGGTGATTTCCACGCGTCTTGAAAGGTGGGTGGCGAAACGCAATCCTAATCTAATTCGTATACCAATTTTAATGGATGAAACAGTCCTAAATGTTGGCGAACCGACACTTAAAGGATTTCAAATTGGCTTTGCTGGTACAGTGAGTCAGCGCAAGGAAGGATTGGGCCATTTCATCATAATTTTACATGAGCTGCGGAAACAATTATTCGATGCGGAGCTGCAAATCTACGGAAAGTGGCAAACACCAGAGGGCAGAAGGCTGCGTAGACTGGTAAAGCGGTTGAGAATGGAAAATCGGGTGCATTTTCATGGAGAGAAGTCTTTAGCGGACATGCAAAACTTACTTGGTTCCCACCATTTGTTGATTCTTCCTCGACCAAGCACACTGCAAAATGAATATGGATTTTCCACGAAATTGGCTACTTATCTGGGCTCTGGAGTGGCTACACTGGCTACTTCGGTAAGCGACAACGCGCATTATCTGAAAGATGGAATAAACGGATTTCTTGTTTCGCCAGGAAAGAGAAATTTATTGCGTGAAAAGCTATTAGCAATCTATAAGCAGCGAGATAAATTGAGCGCTATAGGCATGGCTGGCCAAAGTACTGCGCACGAGCACTTTTGCGCAATTCACTACGGCCCCGCCTTGGCGAATTTTTTACGCAGCAAATGATCTGCTTGTGGCGATCAATTTGCACAATCATTGAATCGATATCCCACACCAGTTTCTGTTAGAAGTAAATTTGGCCGGGCAGAATCTGCTTCAATTTTTCGTCGTAGTTGCGCCATTAAAACGCGTAGATATTGTGTTTGCTCAATATAGGCTGGCCCCCAGACCTCCTTCAATATTGGCGATGAGTAAGTACGCGGCCTGGGAATCTCGCCAACAGGTTCACCATACAACGAACTTTCAGAAAGACTCTTACCCATTTCATATTTGTCAAAGTAGGTGTAATTGACTCACAGGCATTCAAGAGTAGTGAGGATATTCACGAGCTGGACAATAGTATTCAGTTAGAGCTGGCAAACTATGTCAGATTTATGGAGCTGCACAATGTCTCAGCTGATAGTGTCTCACTATTGGGTACTGAAGTAGATGAGGAAGTGGTAAGGGAGTCTGTAAAAATCTTCAAAAAGCATCCCGGCGCGATCTTCTTTGGTGGCCAAATTGTCTTTCCACGAGATATGCTCTTCTCTTCCTGGCTGCACAATTTCACCTTGTTTTCCATCCAGAAAAAACTCTATTACCACGGAGTTCCCGTCGTTGTGCTGCCAATTCGTTTAAGGCCCTAAAGATGCAGCCTGAGCTTGTCTCAGGGCGATGTTGGAGACCGATTACCCAAAGGTCGGCGGACCTTCGCCCGCCGACCTCGGGACTGTTTCAGCTATTCATCCTGTGGCCAGAAGTGGGTGATGAAGTCCACCACCAGCCCCGCCAGGGACGCCACGGCGATGATCTGGGGATTCTGCGTTTGCTGCAAGGCCGACAGGTCGGCAAAGACTCCCACCGAGCAGTCCTCGCCCACTTCCTCGCTGAAGTTGTACCACCACTCCACCGAGGCCGCCATGCCGGAGGCGGCCCAGTACTCGCGCACATCGGATTGGCTCAATGACTGGGCAAACAGTTGCCAGTCTTTGACTTCCCTCTTGCTGATGCCGTCCTCCAGACTCTCGAGCAGGCTGAGCATGGGTTCGTCGCTGGCGAATGGCCCGGGCTGGGGCCGGTTCTTGAAGGCGTCGCGCACAGTTTGAGCGGTGGGGATCATCTTCCTCTGGACTTCGCCGGCAAGCAGCCCCTGGAAGAGAAGCAGCGTCTGCTCCTCCTCGTCAGGCTTCTGCAACACCTGCAATCCCAGTGCGTCCGCTTCCGCTTTCATGGCCTTCAGCAGGCCCTCCGGGCTGCGCTCCGCCCTTCGCCACGCGCTGAGGCAGGCATTGTGGAAGCGGGCGTGGGTGGGTACATCCTTGGCTTCCAGGTGAAAGTCCTTTCCGCCCCACGCGGTGCAGGGATCCCAGGGCTCCTGTGGGGGACGGGGGTAACAGAAGGCGGGAAAGAAATAGCACCACAACTCCCGCAGATTGAATTCCCTTTCGCCTCGCAGGCCGCCCGTGGAGGCTTGGAGGGTGGGTGTGGAAAGCAGATCCAGGCTGCTGATGGCGGCGCTTTCCAGGTGGGGGGATGTGGGCGTCTGTTCACAACCCGTGGCGAAGAGCAACAAGGCAATGGCCACCGTCAGCATGCCGGCCATGACAGCCAGCCGTTCCCGAATGCGCGAACTCATGGAATGACCTCCCGATTGGACAGCCGGATCCCTTCCGCAGAAGCGGACCGGCTGCTTGTCACTGGATACAGATAAGTGCCGCAGGTGCGGCAAACGGAGGGTGGTGAGGTCGGTTGGAACGGCCCTGGTCGCATCGAGTCAGGGAGCCCTTAAACCGCCGACGGGCGCCAAGGTTCCAGCGATTTGCAGAAAATGGCGAGGGCTTTCTTTTTGCACCGCTGAGCAATCGAGGCGCGGAGGGTGAAGCCGGGCGACCACTG
>Ga0172373_10000796_pt1 | contig 52158 bp, 52 predicted proteins | sample Lak10m_2_FD_114546 | JGI IMG/M metagenome (GOLD analysis project Ga0172373, IMG submission 114546) | Freshwater microbial communities from Kabuno Bay, South-Kivu, Congo - kab_092012_10m | ecosystem: Environmental > Aquatic > Freshwater > Lake | place: Democratic Republic of the Congo... | reverse complement strand
TTTTTATAAAAAAACTTGTATCCGGGTCTTGAAGAGCCATATCATATGTTTGATCTTCATACATATGTACGATAGCTTTTAATACAATGCCAGGTTTGTAATCTGCTGTCAGCGTATTATATCTAGTACAAAACTCTGCAATAGGTATTCCATATTGTCCTAGAGTTGGTCCTAGTGGTGCTTTTGCACTAGCTGCTCCAGCTGGTATTTTGAATGAAGCTGTGAACTTCAATTCTTTTTGGTTTATATTATTTTGATCATTTTCTTGTAGTAAATATATATTTTTTTTCATCATTTTATTTTAAATTTTTAAAATCGCGCACGCTTTCCCTTTGGGCGCCCTTTTTGGTTTTTGGATATTTGGATGAACGCGGCAAGATTTGAACTTGCAACCTGCCGATTAAAAGTCGGTAGCTCTACCTGGTTGAGCTACGCGTCCCTCTCTTTCCAAGTTTGGTGCGGTTGGGTCTTTAGGTTATTTCGTTTATCCTTTCAGTTTAAAAGGCATAAACATGCTATTTGCATAGTTTAACATTTCCTGTTGTTTTATATAAATTGTATATCTACTGTTCATCATATGTCTGTAATTTTTACGTAAAAAACGTTTATTTTTTTTACTAATTACTTTTGCTAATATTTGATCAGTCATTTTCATATCATTTTTGTTGTTATATATACTTTTTTGTTTATATGTTTCCACCCAGTTTCCTGTGTAATCTCTATATAACTGACATGTTAGTACATATGCAGTCTTTCTAGAGACTCTGGACATTTTATTTATAAAACGTTTTCTGCATTTTTTCTTTTTAAACCAGAATGATCCTTTTTTTTTTTTTCTAAATTTTTTATTATGGAACACCAATTTTCTTTTTTTTCTCCATCTTTTTAGTGTTCTATTGTGTAATTCGTATATGGTTTTTTTTCTTTTGATATTTTTTATTTTGTTTTTTAGTATTTTTTGTAAACGCGCCATATATGTTATTTTTTTGTTTCTTTTTTTCAAATTTGCCAGCGCTTTTCTTACTTTGTAAAAATACTTTCTTTTTCTTTGGTTTCTTCTTTTTTTAAACCTATTTACTTTGTTTAATTGATTAAATATTTGTGATTGTTTTCTTTCATTTTCTCTTTTTTTTATTTCTAATTTACGTAGATGTTTAAAAATTTTGAATCTCTTCCATTTTTGAAAAGCAATTAACCATGCAGATATTGTTTTATTTAACATAAATTCGTTTTCTATTGCTTTTCTTATTTTTCGTACAGGTACATTTATCAATTCTCTTTGTTTCAATCTTGATAAGTAGGGCAACACTCTACGATTTTGGTATGAGTTTCGTTTAATATATTTTTTTTTTCCACATACCAGTGCAAATAATTTAGTCATTTTAAAAAATTTGCTTTTTCTTATGATTCCTGGTAGGAAGTATTGTTGTGTTTTTTTGTTTTTTCTTTTTGGATTATTTTTAGTTTTTTTATTTATTCTTTTTTTTGCCATACTAAGGATGAAGTTATAATACTCTTTCTTTATTTTTGTAGATAAAAACGGTCTACTTTTTTGTTTCAGTTTACTTAGATAATTTAGTATTATGTATGGTTTTACTCCATCATGGATGACTGTATTCTCTCTTGTTGTTTTATTGCCTAACATATTGTTAGGGTTGATTAAATTGGTTAGGTCGTATTCTTTCATAATTTTATGTTTTTTGCAGAATGAATGAATTAGTTTTTTCCAGAATTTTATATTTCTAAATGTACCATTTCTTATTTTTCCAAATAGCATTTTTTTCAAATAAAAGATGAATGGCATGATATTGTCATTTGTGTTAATCTGTTGTGACAAGCCATGTATCATTACATTTTTCCATTCTCTTTTTATTCTTTTTGTTTTTTTCATGTATTGTTTTGTAATTTGTTTTAGGTAGTTTGTATGTATTTTCGCATATTTAGATATTACATGTTTGTACTTTAAGTAAATAAATCGGATCTGTTTTTTATTTTTTGCTAATTTAATTGCCTTTTTTAAAAAATAGATTTCGTTTTGTATCATTTGTCTTATCCATACTTTTAGAGCTCTTGTACTTTTTTTTAATGTAGAGAATAAATAGTATGTTCTTTTTGCTAATCTTAAGAAATAAAAGATTTTGATTAGCTGTTTTATTTGTTTGGTATTTTTTAGATGATTATAAGATGCAATATCATTTTTTTTTTCTTTAAGCTTTTTGATTAAGTGGTATTTGGATAATGATAATCCGTTGATTCTTCCATTTAGTAATTGATACGGATACAATTGAGATGAATGTATTTGTCCATCGTCATTGTAATCATGTTCCATGTATCTTCCAGCAAACATATCAAACTTGCTAAGGCGGTGTAGGTGTCTCTTTTTGTACTTCAGTTTCATGCTGCCATACGCATTTCCATAAAAAACGTAATACCCTCTATGGGATTCGAACCCATACCCTGGTTAAAGGAACAGATTTTGAATCTGTCGCGTCTACGTTCCGCCAAGTGGGCTTTACCTTAATATATTTCGGGAGAAACGAGGCTCGAACTCGCAACTTTTGGCGTGACAAACCAACACTCTGCCAATTGAGTTATTCCCCCTTTTATATTTGGCAACTTACATTTTCTTTTGGTTTGGGCGTATGATGAAACGGTAGACATGTTGGTTTTAGAAACCAATGAGGCAACTCGTATGGGTTCAAGTCCCATTACGCCTAATTATGTTTTAATTTAAAGGAAGGACGAAATAGGATTCGAACCTATGCTTCCTTGTGTTCCAAACAAGTGCCTTTGACCACTCGGCCATTCGTCCTTCTTATATTCAAATATAAAAATGTGCACAGTATCATAAATTCTATGTACATATATAGGTATACGTATTCATATCCTATTACTATATTTTCTTGATATACATTTATTAATAGTGGTATGCATAATAGAATAAATTTTGATATCATTTTCTTTTCCACTTTTTTAAGTTTTATCATATATCCACATATTAATAACACAAATAAAAGCATTTGTCCTCCTGCCGCTACTTCCTTTTCACTTTTTATGTATATATTATCCGTGTAGAAAAATGTATTCTTGAATAGCACTGCCGTTAGTAATTCCGTATTATACAAATACATAATGATCGTTAGTACTAATATTGATGACATTATGATTCTATTTATTTTTTGTTTTTCATGGATATAGAATAGCGTATTTAAGGTTGTGTATATCAAATATAGTAATAGTAACAAAATCAATCCTACGATTACCCCACTCAGGTGGGAATGTATATTTACTTCTTGTTGGTACGAAAGGATATCGGTTTGTATTGTTGTATTTTTATATGGTTGTACCACTTCTATACTTTCATTTTGTTTTATTAAGTTTACCCACCCTTCTTTTCTCTTAAATTTTATGTTATAGGCGGTCGTATAATTCCATTCATATAGTATTTCTTTGTAGTAGAAAGGTAACTCTGTTCCAGCAATGTATATCAATTGAGTGACCAGTACAATTATACTCGCGTATATAATAGCTGTAATCATCATTTTTTATTCTTTTCTAAATTTGATTAAGGGGTTATATGTTAATGTGGTGATCTTTATATCACTTCTCCATAATCTTAGATTTACAGTAGTGGTATTATCAAATGGTAATTTTCCAGTATGTGTTTCTGTGATTACTACTTCATTCTCTTTTACTAAATTAGTTACTTTTCCTTTTGAAAACAGAATAAAAGTGGTATCCATCATACTTTTTATTTTTTGTACTCGATTTAAGTGTTTTATTTCTGATCCATGACAATTTGTTATTGCTTTTATTAAGTCTTTTTTTATAGACAAGGTATTCGTACTATTTGTTTTTTTTTTGTGAATCTGTTTCATTTTTATCGATCAATTTCTCCGAACACAATATCTAGTGTTCCAATAATGGTGACTAAGTCGGCAATCATATGACCAGAGGCTATATAATTAATTGCTTGTAGATGTGCAAAACCAGGTGTTCTAATTTTACATCTGTATGGTTTATTTGTTCCGTCAGAGATTAAGAATACTCCCATTTCACCTTTCGGTGCTTCTATACATCCATAGGAAGATCCAACTGGTAGATGGAATCCTTCACTGTATAATTTAAAATGGTGTACTAATGCTTCCATGGATGTTTTCATCTCTTTTCTATTTGGAGGTGATATTTTATTATCGTCTGTTTTAAATAATCCTGACGGTATTGTGTTTAAGCATTGTTGTACTATTTTGATACTTTGTCTCATTTCAAATATACGAATTAGATATCTATCGTAGCAGTCTCCGTTTATTCCAGTTGGGATGGTGAAATTCAATTTATCATATATTTCATATGGTTCATCTTTTCTTAAATCCCAGGCGATTCCAGATCCTCTTAATAGTACTCCGGTTACTCCCAAGTCAAGTACCTGTCTGTAGTTTAAATGTCCTACATCTACTAATCTTTGTTTCCAGATTCGATTTTCTGTTAGTAATTCTTCTATTTCATCAATTCTAGAAACGAATTGATTACAAAATGTATATATATCTTGGATCATACCTATTGGTAAGTCGCTATTTACTCCTCCTGGTCTAAAATAAGCAGCATGCATTCGTGCACCAGACACTCTTTCATAAAATTCCATTAATTTTTCTCTTTCTTCAAACGCCCATAAGAATGGTGTTAAGGCTCCTACGTCCAATGCATGTGTTGTGATTGCTAACAGATGGTTTAATATTCTGGTTAATTCAGAAAATATAACTCGTATGTATTGTGCTCGTAGTGGAATTTCACATAATAATAATTTTTCTACAGCTAGACAAAATACATGTTCCTGGCACATCATGGATACATAATCTAATCGGTCAAAATAGGGTAAAGATTGTTGGTATGTTTTTGATTCTATTAATTTTTCAGTTCCTCTATGTAATAGACCAATATGAGGATCTGCATATTTAATAATTTCTCCATTTAATTCTAATATTAGACGTAACACTCCGTGCGCAGCTGGATGCTGTGGACCAAAATTCACTATAAAATTTTTTATTTCGTTTACATTTTTTAACATCTACTTTAAAATTTTATATTTTCATTTCCTTATTGAGAAGGGGTGGATTTGAACCGCCGAAACAAAAATGTAACAGATTTACAGTCTGTCGCCTTTGACCACTTGGCTACCTTCCCATTTTATATTTTATGAGCTCGGGTGGATTTGAACCACCTACTTATCGTTTATCAAACGATCACTCTGCCAATTGAGTTACGAGCTCTTTGTGTATTAGTTTAGTTTCAGTTTTGAATTCTCTCTTCTTTAGTTTGAGAAATTAAAAAAAGGAATATTTCTGATTTGCATTTTATCAAAGACTTTAGTACCATAAATTTTGATGCTAGATTTTCTTGGGTTAACGAAGATGTTAACGTTCATGTGTGGTCTACCCAAACATGTTCTGAAGTTGATTAAACCTGCAGATAGAGGTAACATGTTAGTTTTTCCATATGGTTGATATAATCTTGCTCCTTTTCTATAATTCATAAAGTTTTTGTTTGCTACAATGCTTTTTACTGGAATAGCAAAAGTATGTGCAGGTGGAGGTGATGGTAATGTCCATTCTAAAGATTTAACTTTGATATTTTCTACTTTGACAACGAATTTTGTATATACCATTTTGTGGTAGATCATGTATGCTTTCCATAATTCAAAAGCATAAGTTGCCATTTTTCCTCCTGTTGCAGCTTTTCTTTCTAATCTCATGACGTAGTCATTGAATAATTCAAAGTCTCCTGCTTCAAAAGCTTGCTGTGCTTTTTTTAATGCTGGTGTATTTACAAAACCAGATTCTAACATGAATTGGTTGAAATAATAAGCAGATAAGCTTAGTCTTTCTAACAAATCTCTTTGGTGTACAAATAACCATGGATTTCTTGGTGCTCGTTTTTGATCAATAAATAATCTATATACTACATAGTAAAAGAAAATAATACTGAAGAATGAGAAGAAAGAACCGAAAGAGCTTAATGTATTCCATTTTTGATACATTTCAGGGTAATCTGGAATTCTTCTTGGCATACCGGCGACTCCTAAGAAATGCATTGGGAAGAATGTTAAGTTAGCACCAATAAAGGTTAACCAGAAATGTGTTTGTCCTAAAGTTTCAGAATATTGGAAACCTGTGATTTTTGGAATCCAGTAGTAGAAACCTGCAAAAACAGCGAAACCACAACCCATAGACAAGACGTAGTGAAAGTGTGCAACAACGTAATAGGTATCATGTAATGAGATATCCATAGCAGCATTAGACAATACGATACCAGTCATACCACCGAAAGTGAATAAGACGATGAATCCTAAAGCAAAATACATAGGAGTATAAAACCAGATAGATCCACCCCACATAGTACATAACCAGTTGAAGATTTTCATTCCTGTTGGTAATGCAATTGCCATAGTTGCTGTAGTAAAATATGCTTTGGTATAGGTGTTAATACCAGATGTATACATATGGTGTGCCCATACGACGAATCCAACAACCCCAATCGCAATCATACAGACGATCATCGCTTTTTGTCCGAAGATTTTTTTTTGGCTAAAAGTAGAAACAACTTGGCTTACTACTCCAAATCCAGGGATAATTAATACGTAGACTTCTGGGTGACCGAAGAACCAGAATAAGTGTTGGTATAAAATTAAATCTCCACCTCCAGTTGGATCGAAGAATCTAGTTCCAAAGTTTCGGTCTGCTAACAACATAGTAATACATGCTGCTAATACTGGAATAGCTGCAACTAATAATAAGCTGGTTACGAAAATAGACCAAGGAAACAATGGAATATGTACAAAATATCTAGCTTCATCTTTATAGAACCAGATAGTACAAATGAAGTTAATAGCAGCGATAATAGAAGACAAACCTGCTAAGTGCATACCTAAAATAATAAAATCAACAGCGTATCCCATATGAGCGTCTCCTGCTGACAATGGAGGATACATAGTCCAACCTGCACCGACTCCGTCGGAGATGAACATGGAAGATGCAGCTAATGCTGTTGCTGGAGGTAATAACCAGAAAGAGAAATTATTAAATCTTGGGAAAGCCATATCTGGTGCTCCAATCAAAATAGGGACGAAATAGTTACCATAACCACCAAATAAAATTGGTACGATAACGATGAACAACATTATAACTCCGTGCATGGTAACAATAACGTTGTAGAATTGATAATTTTCGAACATGACTTGGTCTCCTGGGAATGCAAGTTCGATTCTAATAACTAAAGATAATAAAATTGCTAAAAAACCGTTAAAAAAACCGAAAAATAAATATAAAATACCTATTCTTTTGTGGTTTGTAGTAAATAACCAACGTTTCACGACACGGTCATGAAAAGTGCTAATGTAGTCTACCATATTTATTTAAAATAAAAGAAAAATTTGTTTTTCAAGAGTCTCCTTTAACAAATCTGATCTATTAAAGTACCTCTTTAAGATAGATACATGATAATATTATGAAGATATAGGCCTGTAATACTGCAACGCACATTTCGAATAGTAACAATACAATTAGTAATGAAATACCAATTAATACATTAATAAAATTAGTAATACTAATTGATGTACCAGCTACTGACATAAAAACAAATTTGAAGGTAAAGAATAAAATACAGTCCAACAAAATATGTCCTGCTACCATGTTTGCTAATAATCGAAGTGATAAACTAAATACTCTAAAAGTAGAAGACAAAAATTCGATAAATGGTAAGAAAAATAACAATGGTGTAGATGCTCCGTGTGGGCAAAATAATGCAAAGTATTTTAATCCCCATTCTCTAAAACCGATCAACAATACACCAAACCATGTGGTGAATCCAATTCCAAATGTAATAGCTAAGTGACTTGTAATAGTGAAGCTATATGGAATTAATCCTATCGCGTTAAATACAAAGATAAATAAGAAAATAAAAAAAATATATGGGAAAAAGCTACCAGTTTTTTTTCCAATGTAAGTATATACAGTATTATATACGAATGTATATAATTCTTTAAAAATGTAGAAAAAAAAAGGAATTTCGTATGTTTTTTTTCTGCTGCTTAGTGTGTAAAAAGAAACAGATAGCATAAAAACAAAAACAATAATGAATTGAAATAGGCTATTTGTGATTGCAAAATTATAATCGTATTTCCATAAATCAAAAACCTTAAATTGTTCAAAAGGACTATGTATCATTTTATATGTATAAACAAAAACTTATATATTGAGCTACAGTTACAAATGGGGTACCGTATACCATAAATACTCCATTGAATATGACTATCATCACGTTAATTATACACACAGCTTGTGGCTGCATTCTGATTCTACCCAAATTTTGTTTTCCTTCACTGAAAAACATGATTTGGATAATTCTTAAATAGTAGAACACAGAAATGACTGTTACAATTGCCATTAAAACAACTATCCACATTGTTTGAGTACTATAAAGAAGTGAGCTAAATAAGAATATTTTTGTGAAAAAGAATGAAAATGGAGGCAATCCTGCTATTGTATAAAAATAGATAGCAAAAATTACTGATAGCATTGCATTTTGCTGCACTAAGCCTTTTAGTTGGTCAATATTTTCCAGTTGAAATTCTTCTCCTTTCTCATTTCTATATCTCATATTTACAATTAATGAAAACAATCCAAAACTATTTATTGTGTATAATAAAATATATAGTAGTCCGTTCGCGATAAAAAATGGAGATTGATATACTAGTAGTGATGCAAATATGTATCCTGTATTTGCTATAGAGCTGTATGCTAATAATCGTTTAATTGAATATTGATACATAGCTCCTATAGTTCCTATCAAAATAGAAGTAAGACACGTTATTAATAAAATGGTTTTCCATATCCAGTCATATTCTCCAAATACGTGTACATAGAATTTGAATACAATTATATAAAAAGGCAGCAATGATGTTGTGGCGAAGATAATTACACTGCTTGTAGGGGATTGTGCATATATATCAGATACCCATAAGTGCATAGGTGCCATATATATTTTGAAAAATAAACCTGCTGAAATCAATAGGATGGAAATACAGACTAGTATATCCATCTGTTCTTGTTGTTTTATTCCTATGAAAAATACATATAAATCTTCTAAATTAGTCATACCAGAAATTCCATATATAAATGAAAATCCTAATAATAATAGTATAGAAGCAAATGATCCTATTATAAAATATTTCATTGCTGCTTCAACGGAGTATTTATTTTTTTTTAAAGATGATAATACATATAAACAGATACTTTGGAATTCAAGAATTAAGTAGAAAGCAAATAATTCTTCCACTGTAACGAGTAAATGAATACTAGTTATTACGAATAAAAGTAATATTACATACTCGAATTGTGGCAATTTTTCTCTTTTATTATATTCACTTGTCATGATTAAAATTCCAATTGCTAACAAGATTGTAACTGCTTCCACCAACAAAGTAACGTGATCTTTTACAAACAAGGAATTGTATAAGACCAAATGAACTGAGCTATCTACATATACAATGATTGCGGTACTTAGTAATGCCAAAAGTGCTAACACATTTATAGATGCATTTATTTCTGGAAATTGTAAATGTGTAGCAAATTTATATATTATTCCAAAACATAGTATTATCAAAGAGGATAAAATTAAATAATGTTCACTTAGAATACTTAACATTTGACTAAAAGAAATTATAAACAACATAAGTGTTTATGATGTCTAAAAAAGAGTTTGGGTATACTCCCATCCAAATAACATGGATTACGATTGGGATGAAAATATGAATTTCTCTAAAAGAGAGATCTTTCATTTTTTTATTTTCTTCTCTCACTACACCAAATATTAATTTATTAAACAATAAAACTGAGTACAATGTACCTAAGAAGATGCTAACCATACCTATTATTAACCCATAAATGTTTCCACTACAGTATAACCCGTATAAAATTAGGAATTCCCCTATAAAATTACTGGTTAACGGTAAACTAATGTTACCCATAGTTAATATAAATAAAAATGTAGCATACATTGGCATTCCATGGATCAGTCCAGAATAATATTTTATTAATTTAGTATGAAATCTGTTATATAGTACTCCAATGGCGAAGAATAATCCACCAGATACCAAACCGTGACCCACCATTAACAAAATGCTACCAGCTATTGCAGTAATGTTTCCACTAAACATACCTAAGATGCACAGATTCATGTGTGCAACAGATGAGTATGCTACTATTCTTTTGATATCAATTTGTCTCAATGTGATGAAAGATGTGTACAGTATACCCATTGTTGATAAAATTAGTACCAATGGGGTGTAATATATGGTTGCTGTTGGGAACATTGGCATCAAGAATCTCAACATTCCATACGTTCCTAGTTTTAGTAGAACACCAGCTAATAATACAGAACCTTCCGTAGGAGCTTCGACGTGTGCTTCAGGTAACCAAATGTGGAAGGGAAATACTGGTACTTTTACTGCAAACGCTAAGAAGAAGGTAAGCCATATTATTTTCTCCATGTTATCATTTTGTATATAATTTCTGTCTAGTAATATGTATAAATCTGTTGTTCCTGTATAAGTGTATATAGTTAGAATAGAAACTAACATAAGGATAGATCCCGCAATAGTGTAAAAAAACAATAAATAAGAGGCATGTATTCTTCGTTTTCTATGTGCGTTAAATCCAATAAATAAAAAGAATGGAATTAGGATAGTTTCGAATGCAATGTAGAAAACCAGAAGATCTGTTGTTGCAAAAGCAATAATCAATAATAATTCTATTGCTAAAAAGGTGGTATAGTTAGAAAAGACTTTTTTATCAGATGCTGTCCAATTAAATACAATACATAAAGGCATTAAAAATGTGGTTAAGTAGATAAAAAATAAAGAAAGACCATCTACTCCAAAGTAAAAATAATGATTTTGTAAATTAAGAGTCCATTCATATTGAAATGCAAAATGAAATGGGTCATAATTTATCCATAAAAGCACGCTTCCTAGATACAACATCATAGAATACATGATTGTATCTTGTTTATCTTCATAGAGATTCGTCAAATCGACGTACATTTGTAGGCCGTGAAATTCTTTGTCAGTCATTTTCATTTTTTTATATATATAATAAAACTATAAAGAACAAACTAATAAGTCCTAATAGCATAATGTTTAAATAAATAGTGGTTTTTTTATTAGTTTGATATTTTTCGTATTTGTAAACAATGTTATGTATATTTTTTACAATACCCATCGGTCCAATTAATTCAATAATCCCTCTGTCTAGCAAATAATATAAATGTACACCCACTTGTAAACAATAATGTGAAAGTGGTTCAATCCATATTTTATTGATGAATATATACTTTTCAGTCATAATCGTTTTTACGTTAATTTGCCAGATGGTAATATCTTCTAGACCTTCTCTTCTTCTAATAAATTCTGAAATATACTCATCTCTGTTGTCCAAGATGAACCATTCAAATTGTGTCCATTCTCCAAAATAAAACAAGAAAACAAAACTGTAATATAATCCCATAAAAATAGAAATACCTTTAATATATTTATTAAATTCGAAGTTTAAAATAGTCCATTCAGTGTTGTTGTATATATTATAGATATTTGTTTCTTGACCAGCAACAAATAATGCATCATTCCAAAACATATTTGATGGACCTACCATCATGTCTGAGAATAAATATCCGCTGAATATACTTAGCAGAGATAGTATTAGTAATGGAATAATTAAAATTGTACTTGCATTATGCAAATTAGAATATCCTCTTCTTCTATCTGATAATTCTCGAGAATTAGATTGTGTTAGTAAAATCGCATAGTGATGTGTTCTTGGAAATTCTGGTCTGGATGAAAATACATATGCTAACATTTTACTACTATAAATAATAGTAAAAATAACAGCGGTGGTTGAAATTAATTGAGACACATATATCCACTGTAAATTTTGTGTAGCATCTATCAGATTTAATGACACTCTGGAATAAAATAACTCTAAGATTTTTTCTTTAGAATAAAATCCTGATAAAAATGGAAATCCGGTTAGTGCGAAAGAACCAACGCAGATAAATACATATTGAAGTGGTAATATTCTAGCTAATCCTCCCATTCGTCTCATATCTTGTTCATTTGCAATAGAGTGAATGATATAACCTGCGGTTAGGAATAACAATGCTTTGAAAAAGGCATGATTAAATAAATGAAAGATACTATTTGAGTATGCAGAGTATCCGCATGCAGTAAACATATATCCTAATTGACTACAAGTAGAATATGCGATCACTTTTTTTATGTCATCTTGGAAACATGCTACAGTAGAAGCAAAAAAAGAAGTTAATGATCCAATTAGGACTGCCCATAGTAAGACTGGTTGTACTATTTCAAATAAGAAAGAGCATCTAATTATTAAAAAGATTCCTGCTGTAACCATGGTTGCGGCATGAATTAGGGAAGAAACAGGGGTAGGGCCTTCCATTGCTTCTGGTAACCAAATATGTAAACCTAACTGTGCTGATTTACCAATCGCTCCTATTATAAAAAGTAAACAAATTACATAGGTATAATTTTTATATTTTTCTATAGATTCACCTAGAATAGTTGTGATGGTTTCATTATTTGAGTAATTTAATGAAGAGATATACAATTCATTTGATTCAAACAAATTGTCTGACGCTAAACTAAATAAAATACCATAATCTAATGTTTTATAAGCATATAGTAAAATACAAAATCCGCCTAATAAAGCAATATCACCTACTTTATTTGTCATTACGGCCATCAGTGCTGCTTTATTGGCTTGAATTCTATGAAACCAAAAGTTAATCAATAAGTATGAACATATTCCAACTCCTTCCCATCCTACAAATAATTGAAATAAGTTAGATGCTGTAATTAAAATAATCATGAAAAAGGTGAAAAGAGATAAATAAGACATGAATCTTACTTTATATGGATCTCCTTCCATATATTCAACGGAATATAAATGTGTACAAAAAGATACGATATTTACAACTAATAACATTGTCGCGGTCAATGCGTCTACTTGTAAAGACCATTTGATCTGAACAAAATAAGAGTTGATCCAATCACATAAATCAACAGTGTAAATTTCTTTTATCATTACCACTTGATAGAAAAGGTAGATAGATATAACCATAGTGATATATATAAATGTTGTTGTAATCACGGAAGCTCCAATGTTACCAATGATTTTACCCAAGAAAAAAGAAAGAAAAAAACCAACAAATGGACATATTAAAGTCATACTTACAATAAAACTCATTTGTTATGTTTAAAATATGAAATAGACAGTGCTAATCCAATAGCAGATTCTGATGCTCCAACGGTTAAAACAAGAATTCCTAAAATAATTGAACGATAATCTCCAAAATGACACCATCCAATCATTAAATAATGAAATACTAAGCTTAGTAGCATTAGTTCTAAACAAATAATCATCATAATTATGTTTTTTCGACCCACTAACAAACCAAATAAACTTGTAATAAATAAAATTAATGGTAATATTTGTATTAACATTTTAAATAATATTTTATAAATTCACACTCGAGAAGAGTAGGATTCGAACCTACGCGTACGGGTGTACACCAGTATAGCAAACTGTCGCTTTTGACCACTCAGCCATCTTCCCGTGTATTTTTTTTATTCCCAATCCATACATCCTTTTCGCCACTCATAAGCGAAGCCAATCATCAAAATTAACATAAAAACAATCATAATATAAAAACCTTCAACAAATAAAATGTTCATTGAAAGTACGAATGGAAAAAAGAATAGAACCTCTACATCAAAAATAATAAATAAAATGGCAATTAGATAGAATTTAATATCAAATGGTTCTCTGGCGTCAGAAAACGCTTCAAAACCGCATTCGTACCCTGATATTTTTTCATATGAAAATTCTTGATGTCCCATTCCAATAGTTCCTATATAATATCCTAATCCAAGAAGTAAAAATCCAACAGCTAAAAAGATAAATGTTACTAATAAATCTGTATACAATATAGTCATTTTATTTTTTTAAATTAGAATGTAATTCTGTTTCCCATTTGTCTCCATTGTATAATAATTTATTTTTATCATACAATAATTCTTCATGTGTAAAAGTGCTGTATTCGAAATTCGGACCTTCTACAATCGCATCAACTGGACATGCTTCTTGACAAAAGCCGCAATAAATACATTTTGTCATATCAATATCGTATCTGGTTGTTTGACGTGCACCGTTATCCTTTCGCATTCGAGCATCAATTGTAATTGCTAGAGCAGACATGCTACCTCACATAGTTTACATGCAATACATCTCTCTTCTCCGGATGGATATCTTCTAAGTGCATGCTCACCTCTAAATCTAGGACTAATTGGTCCTTTTTCTTGTGGGTAGTTTAGTGTTACTTTAGCATATCTTACGTTTTTGTATGTTACTAACATACCACGCAATAAATCAAATAATAATATATGTAGCGGTTGTGATACGTTCATCTAATCATGATAAATAAACACTAACATAAAAATTCCTTCCAAAAATAAATGGTAAAATGCTCCCGGTCGGACTTGAACCAACAACACGTCCGTTATGAGCGGAACACTCTGCCTGGTTGAGTTACAGGAGCATTTACCTTAAAATAAAGGGGCGAATAGCGAGAGTTGAACTCGCAACTTTAAGAATCACAATCTTACACTCTGCCAATTGAGTTATACTCGCCATGGGTTAAAAAAATGACCCACTCATTTATATAATCACTTCAGCATACAAGTATGCTCTTTCAAAGAAAGTAGATAATGGTAAAAAGAAAAAGAAATATAATAAATGAATATGGGCGCACAAAAGACCAACTCAATATAAGGGTAGCTTGGGTTTTGACTACCTAAAAATCCCAAATATAAGAAGTTGAATGTAAATATCCAAAAAAAAATTCGATTCATTGGTTTGAATGCTTTTCCTCTGATATTTGATTTTTCAATAAATGGAATAACCAATAAGCATATAATACTAACGAACATAATAATAATACCATATGTTTTATCTAAGATAGATCTTAGAATTCCATACAATGGCAAAAAGTACATTCAGGGACAATATGTGCAGGTGTTACCAATGGGTTAGCTTTGATATAGTGTCTGAGTGGCTCAGAACTTCAGGATAGAAAAATACAAAGATACAATAAGGGATTAGGATGGCTACAATACCAAACAAATCTTTGACAATGAAATATGGATAAAATGGAATTTTATCTAATTTATGTGCTTTAATCCCTAGAGGGTTACTACTACCTGGTTTATGTAAAATATACATATGATATGCTGCTAAAACAGCAATCACAAAAGGTAACAAATAGTGCAAACTAAAGAAACGGTTTAATGTTGCATTGTTAATAGAATAACCACCCCAGATCCAGATGACTAAATGTTTACCAATTACAGGTAATACAGTTACGAAATTGGTAATAACAGTAGCAGCCCAGAAACTCATTTGTCCCCAAGGTAAAACATATCCTAAGAATGCAGCACCCATCATCAAAATATAAATAATAACCCCAGAAAACCAAACTAAGATTCTTGCAGAACTATAAGAACCATAATATAAACCTCTTAAGATGTGTAAATATACGATTAAAAAAAAGAAAGAAGCACCGTTAGAGTGTAGGTATCGGATTAACCATCCATAAGAAACGTCTCTCATAATATGTTCGACAGAGTCAAAAGCGTAATCAATATGTGGAGTATAAAACATAGTTAAAAACAAACCACTAACGATTTGAATTACTAAATAGACACCGGCTAAGGATCCAAAGTTCCATAAATAGCTAATATTCATAGGAGTAGGATATTTGACCAAATAGGAATAGAATTTATGATATGCAAATTGTAATAATAATATATTATTAATTCCTTTCATTTTTTATCTTTTAAAAGTAATATGTAATTAATTGTAATTTCTTTAAAATCTTCATTTAGTACTTCTTCATCTAAACTAAATAAGATTGGTAAGTCTATAATACATTTAGGAGAAATCATTAACTCTTCATAACAAAAACATTGTAACTTTTTAACATAAGCTACGGCCTCCGCAGGTGAGGTAACATATACACTCAAACTTTGCATTGCAGTATCTGTTAAGTTTTCTAGTCGATAAAATATTAAGGTGGACTCACCTGGAATTGTATAAACATAATTCTGTAATGGGTAAAAAGACAATATATTTTTCTTAACATTAGTAGCCTCCATTTTTATTTTATAAAAAGTAAGTGCTTCTTCACTTTTATCTACAGAAACTGAATGTGCGAAATTAGAAGTGTCTGTATTACTACCATACATAGACCCATCAAATGTAATTATGTCATTCGCTGCTTGATAGGAAGAAAGAGATGTGTCTAAATTAAATAAAGAAACATAATCTTCCTGTACACTATGATGAAGATCAATGAAGTGCAACAACATCGGGATTTCATCTGTAAGGAACAAAGAGAGTGCATTAGAACACATGTATTGAAACAGAGAAATATTGTATAACACAAACGCAAACTCATCCACGAAAAAAAATAATAAGAGTACTACTAAAAAGAAAGAAAATCTATTCGAAGTACGATTGATATTTTTTTTCATTATAAAGTAAATGCTTTTTTTCCTTCTTTTTTTTCAAAATATTGACCACGTTCAAAAATACCCTTAGCGCAATATACATCTGGTATTCTGAATGATTTAATCTCGCCTAGGTATAAATGTGTTTTATGTGACCAGATTCCTACGAACTGATGAAACATCGTTCGTTTCGTTTTTTTTTTTATGCGACTTGTGATAGGGAATGTATAATAAATAGAGTGGGAATACCCTAATTTATACATATACGTATTAATCAAAGGGAACGCTTTGTATCCTCTCCCGATTAATCGAAAACGAGCAGAAGCACCGTATAAACTGCTGGAAATCAAATAAGAAAATAAAGAAAAATAATAATGGTACTTATTTTTAAAAAATGAATATTTAGAGGGAGATAAAGATGGAAATATATAATATGTGATAAATAATGAATTATATAAAGAATACGTATTAGATGCAGAATCAAGCACAATGATTAAAAAATTAGGAATACTAGAAGTAAAAGAAACAAAACTAGTATTCATGTAAAGCACGCTACCTTCGATATAAATAATAAACTTTGTTCCAGACAAACACTTTTGATTCAAAAAGACCATTATTATTCTTAAATTATTTCAAACAATAAGTGACCACCAATTTTAAATTCTATACATTCATCTAACCAAAGTAATCCTTTTGCAGTAGAAATCAAAATATGTAAGTGAACGTGTGGATGTTTTTTTTTCATTTCCATTAATCGATGATAACCAACATACAATTTTCTGGATGGCAAGAAGTAAGACTTCAATACATTAATAGAAGGAGAATTATTTTGATACCAGTTAAATGAAACAGAAATATATGTCAAAAGGACACGTTTCTTTTTTTTATAAATAGGCATAGTAACGTATTTATACGAAGAAATATATTGCTTATTGTAAAACAAAATGATTAAATCATTTATTGTAGAATGAAAAGGGAACAACACAGTTTCCTTTCTAGAATGTAATCCTTGATTAAAAATAGAAACAAATACAGAAACAGGATTAGTATGAAGATGATGAGATTTATACATACATGTAAAAATATTACCAACTGTGTTTTTTTACACCATTTAGTAAACCGTATGTTGCTAAATTTTTAAACACCATACGTGTTAATTTTAATTTATAAAAGACAGCACGAGATCTATTACTAAAAACACAACGATTTTTGATTTTAAAAGAATGTAATTGACTAATGTTGCTCCACGCAAATGATTTAGATAAAGAAGAATCTTTATTTAAGATAGAAACACTTATTTTAGGCAAACACTGAACACTATATTTGTATCGATTCCATAATTGTTTAGCTGCACTAAATTTACTTGCCATATATTTTAAATAAAACTCAAACCTAAATGACTTAAGATAACTTTGTTAATGTGTAGATTTTTACTAGGAGTTTGAACAGAAAAATCAACACCATAAACGGCATTATCATATATGTAACTAAATCCATCCCAATCTTTACTGATAGATAAAATGACAAAATATAACAATTTAGTCATTCCAAAATGAAATTCATTTAACACGGTGGAATTCATAGTTCTTACATTATACTTTTTGGTTAATGCATAGTATGAACTCAAATTTCGTAAAGAATAAACAGAGAAATAGATGAAAAATAGATACATTCTAGTAGATCTACATGTGGCCAAACAACCAAATTGAGTATGTTTCGCTATATTAAAAGCAGGATGGTGCTTTTTAGTTTTTACATAAATCATTTTTTGACCAATTACACGTTCTATTAAAATTCGATTAGAATAAAGTAATGTTTTGTTTGTCAACTTATTACCCAATTGAAATTTTAAAATTAAAGAAGAAGGTAACAATGACAATGAAGAAGAAGGATTATAGTTATGAAGTTTTTCATGTATATTTACACTAGAAATAGAGATAAAATGTTTTTTTATGCTCCACATATTTTATAAAATTAGATTAAATAACTAGACATGGTCATAGTTTTTACTTGTTTTTTAGCACGAAGCTCTTGTGTGACAACCCCTTTCAAACGTGTGCCTAAAGGAGCATCAAATTTTCCCATAATAATTGCTTGATTTTTAGAAAATGATAAATCATAACCTTGTGCAAAACGGCGAATTTTTTTTTTAGTTTGAATAATCAGAGCTTGTTTTACATCTCCGATTTTCACTTTTTTTTTAGAAACTGCTCGTTTAACAGCCACCATAATTAAATCACCTACAGAAGCAGCATATTTTCTTTTTTTAAAAGCTCCAATTAATTCAACTTCTAAAGCACCTGTATTATCCATTACATCAAAACGTGTTTGTTTGTAAATCATAGAAAATTATGTATAATAAATTTGTTTTCTTTTTGAAATCAAAGCGATAGAAATACCTAATTTGTATCTAATTTTTTTTAACAAATTATAACAAGTGATTAAAGGTACATCTTTTAATTCTAAAAAGCATTGATGTTTATTGATCATATAAACGTTTTCACTAATGGCACCTTTACCTTTACCCATACGGCTTTTAGATCCTTTTTTAGTTAAAGCAATATTATAAAGAACATTAAATTTCATCCAACCTCTTCTTTTAGTAGAAAAACCTGGAACAAAACGACGACGACGCACCACCCGCGTTACTAGCAAACGAACAGATTCCATTTGCTTTTTTGTAAGGAAAGAAGAAGAAAGTCCAACAAAACCAAATGAACCAAAAGATAAATTGTAAAGACCTGAAACTATTTGTGGTTTGTAATAAGAACTTATAAAATTACGTCTTGGCTTACGAAACATGAAAATTAATAAACAATCATTGTTTTAATGGCTCCATGCATATCATACAAATATGTTTTAAAAAAAACCCATACTTTTACACCAATAGTACAACTTTTAGTTAGTGCAAAAGATTGATAATAATCCATATCAGAAGCTAAAGTGTTGTTCGGGCTTTTTTGTACTAAACCACTTGTTTTAATCACATCACCATAAAAGAATTTACGTGCCATCGTACCTTTTTTTTTATTACCAGAACATTCAATTCTAATTCCCATGATTGGGTATTTTTTATATGATAAATGATCTAAATAAACCTTAGGCTTACGTTTCATTTGGGTTTTGAAATACATACTTTCCATAGAAATACGACGTTGTATATTTGCCAATTGCCATTGTCTTACTTTATAAAAAGCACCTCTTATACTTTTTCTATTGTGCATCATATAAATAAAATAATCACAAATGACTTTTGCATTTAATATAGGGGGATAATATGTACCACCTAGATAAAATAAATTATACAAACAATACACATTCTGCTTAGTATATGCAGATAAAATGGTCTCTATATGATTGAAAAAATAAGAGAAAAATAATTTCAAAAAACGAATGTTTACATGAGTAAACTGAAATTTTTTAGGCGCATGCAAACTATTTGTAGTTGCACGTTTACCTTTGTAATAAAATAAATGCAAGTTACGTACTCTAGAAAAGAAATGAATAAATTGTAACTTAGCTGCGTTTGGATTTATGTAATTGATTGTATGATTATATAAAGAACGTGTTGCAATTTGTGTTTGTATAACAAAAAAACTGGCTAACAAAAAAAGTTGATTGTATACTAATTTGAACTTGTTAAAACGAAGAGAACTAAATAAACTAGTCAACAGTTTGAACAAAAAAGAAAGTAAAAAACGTTTCAAATAATTATTATACCATGACAAAAATAAACTATACAATGTACGTCGTGTTTTGGAATAAAACAATTTAAATTTAACATGACGCAAACCAACCTGCTTCATTTTCAAGAAAAAGATAGAAAGACGTGAAAAAGAACGAATAGAATCAACAAAAAAACGTTGAGTTGGATTTAATTTAAAGAAAGACAACAAACGTTTTTTCAATCTAGAAGAGCGTACGTTTCTTTTTGAAAAAAAAACAGATAGACTAGAACAGCCATTTAAAGATAAAAATTTTAACTGGCGTAAATGTATAAAATGTTTTAGTCCTAAACCAATAGATAAAAGATTTAAAAACGGAACGACAGAAGAAATGTTAGAACCAGAAGATGATAAAATGTATAAAACACGAGAAAGAGCATTACCTAATGTGGAAAATATTGAACTTGTACGAGAACTAACTCGCACTCTGTATTGGTTTTGCCATTGAGATAACGCCGTTGAAGATAACAAAAAATTGTTGCTGTATAAATCACTAAATGAATAAAAAGATTTATATACACCGTATTGTGAAATAGAAGATTCCAACAAAAAAGGATTTGACTTTAACCCAAGGAAACCCATATTATTATATTGCTGTAATCTGATAACATCAAAAAAAGAAACACGTTTATCTTTTTGTTTATTGAAAGAAGAAGAACGTTTTACAAAACTAAACATATGAGGTATCAAATACAAATAAAGTTTTAATATATAGTTTAGATACTGACGTTGTTCTACAAAATAGCGACGCAATTTAGTACGTTTAAATGGTTTATAAAAATAAACATCAGTGTTCAACATCATTGTATTACCTGACATACGATGTAAATAAATATAATTAGTAGGCATTCTCAAACGATAAAAAATACCAATAAAATAAGAACGAATACCTAAATCTTCAAATAGTAGATGACCATAATGAAAATCATCTGCCCAGTTAGTATGCCAAGAATCAAGAATATTAAATGTTTGAAATCGTACTGTTTTTAAACTAACAATACGACTCATGAAATAAAGTTAAGTTATTTATTTTTTTTTTTTGCAGCTTTTTTCTTATAGATAGCACGCTTACGTGTACCTACAAATTCACCAAATTTGTGTCCAATCATATCAGAAGTAACCATAACGGAATGATAATCTTTTCCGTTATAAACGAAAATACGTTTACCCACAAATTGTGGGGTGATTGTATTGCTTCTATCTCGAGTAGTGATTTCTCTAATAGAATCTACACGATTATTTACTATTAGTTGTTTAAGAAAGTTGTTTAAATATACACCCTTATAAAGAGAACGGGACATCTAACATGAAATATAGAAATAACAAATTAAGAACGATGTTTTCCATAAAGGAAAAGCTCCGCTACAAAATAAGAATAATCTACACCACGACGATGATAGTATATGTCCTCATGATCTCGAGCTAACGCTAAAATAGATGCAGCATGTTCCAAAAATTCCTGAGGTACAGTACCTCCAGAAGAAACATCAAAATTAAAAAATTTAATCATTGGGTCTTTATGTGATAAAAAATATTGTGGACGGAAATCACTAGGACCGCCTCGTTGAAAAACTAGACCGTAACACATATGAACATGTTTTTGAGAACCATCACTGTTTAAAATAGGAGTACCATCTGGATTTGCTAAAGGAATATGACAATCCACAGCAAGAATATGTTCCGCACGACCTTGAAAAACATCCTCATACATAAAAGAAGCAAGGTCTTTACCATTAGTCTGCTCCACTGGACCCATAAAACTAGCCACAAAGGTAGGACTATCTGAGAAAACAAGGGCCAACACAAATGCGACCATATCGATTCCTTTAAGTAATGGAAGACCTAAATGAGCTACATTTTGATCCTTCACAAACACATTGTTTGGAGATAGCTCAACATCAACATCAGAATTAGTAGATGCATTACGCATAGTGATAGAATAAGCAAGCATCAAACTAATCATGTTTTTTTTATTTTTAATAAAAGATTTTGATTGTGTAATTGCATTATATAAAAAGAATGAAAAAGGAGATGACATTAAATATAAAAAATAAAAAAAGAACCTTTTTTATAAGAAATGAATAAAGACAACAGAAATGCTAAAAAAAGGAAAGACATAAAAAAACATTTAAGGTCTTGATCTAATACCAAAGAAAATGCTTCAAAATATTGAAGCATTCGACGTTATCAAAAACAACAAAGAAGATGCAACACACCTTCAAATACCACTTTTGATACCATCAAGGATCTCTTTTTTTCGTTTTCAATAAAAGAATAAAAATGAAACATAAAAAAAAAGAGCACATCATCAAATTCACATAAATAAAGTACAAAAAGAGAGGGGTATAATGATACACAGTAACAGTACTGGGTATCATTGGATAAAACGATATTTATGCATGTAACTGCATTAAGTATCTAAAATCAAAAGAACGAATACGTAACATTCTTTTTTTGTGGTGAACTCTCTCTAAGTTCCACAATGCATTTAATTGAATTTGTTTGATATACAATTTATGCAAAATAGAAAAAAACTCTTCCATCATTGCGTTTAGTTCTTGTCTTAAAAGATCAATAAATTTATAAAAGTTGTACAATTTAATATTAATTAATCTGATAGAAAACATATACCAAGATTTTAATAATACTAAGAATTGCATAGTTTCAACCCATTCTAGGATTTCTACTTGAAAAGTAGTAGATTCCAATTTTTGGTATGCATTTCTCATCAAAATACATAAAATCCAAAAAGAAACTAATAAAACTAATGATTGTCCTTGAAATAAGATAGAAACATTTAATAAATAAAAAGAAAAAACAGCGATCAAAAAGATCATAGATTTATAAACTAAAAAAAAAGAATGAACAGGCATAAGAATGCCTGTTCATTTTAATAAGAATAAAAGTGAAAACATCACTTGTTACTAAATTAGAACAAGATCAAGAAAACAATCATAATAGTAAACAATGCGATTGCTTCAGTCAATGCAAATCCTAAAATAGCATAATTGAACAATACTCTAGCCATACTTGGATTTTTAGCAACAGCGTCTAACAAACCGTTGAAAATGAATCCAATACCAGTACCAACTCCGGAAAGTGCAATTGTAGCTAAACCAGCACCAATCATTTTAAATTCTGCTAACATTGATATTTATAAAAATTTTAATAAGTACATACCGCCCAGCCCACCCTACACCTAAAGAAAATGGAACTATAAAATGAAACAAATATTATTCACTTACACTAACTACATAGCTAATGAAGTTTTCATCATAACCTTCAAAAGTATCCAATGTTGCTAACAAAGGAATATCTTCACTGTCTTCTGCTACAGTAATAGCCTCTTTACAAGAAATAATTTCAATTAATTCAGTAGTAATATGTTCTTGTCTAGCTTTATTGTATTTAATTGTCAACGTTTCAATCAAATCACCAGTACTACGTACGGTATTATCCATACCATTAAAACGACCAGCTAAAAAACTATATCTATTATCTTGTAAAGCATCTGCTAAGATTAAAGAATGAGAAAATTTAAATAAATCTTGGAAAAAAGAATCAAAAACAAATCTATTTTTAATAGATTGAAAAAATAAACTAGTTTTTTCCATTTGATTCGCTTTATCCATAATCAAATTCAAAAAATCATTAGGAGAACCAATGATATAAGACAAAGCTTTTTGCATATTGATAGAAAAATATCTATTAAAAGTTAAATATAAACGGTCGTATTTTATTTTAGATAAACGATCAAAAATAAAAGAAGAAACATCAATGGAAAATAAAACGTCTTTCAAATTTAGAATAAACCCAGCAAAATATTTTTTAAAGAATTTTTTAAACATGTTTCTTGCTTTTTTACCAATAGTATACAATAAAACAGATTTATCTTTATCTTCTAAAAATGTAACCAAGTCATAGCTGCTAACAGTACGTTAGTATTATGCGGTCCACAAGATCCACGATCATCAGTGATAGGAACTACCAATGGATTCTTGAAATCAACTGCATAACTTTGTTTATTGAAAAAAGGAGAAACACTGGATAGTGCCAAGAAACGGCATTTAATTTCTTTTCTTAAAATACCCAATTCACCTCCAGCAACGAAACGAATTGCACTTGCAATATCTTGAAATTTTTTTAAAGCTTCTAATTGTTTTTTTAATTTTTTATACTTAGCAACCATATAATTTTATAATAAATGTAATAAAAAATAGGAATTAAATTAAAAATCGTTTCATTTTACCCCAACTATAAGTTTTTAAAAACAACTTAAAGTAAAAAATAGACAACAAAATGTTATCATCATTAGAATAAATAGGATAACTAATTCCAAAAGAATCAGAATCAGAATCTAATAAACCAACCACAGGTATTTTATAACTTAACATTTCCAACACTGGAGAAGAAACTTTAGTAGAATTAGTTAAGATAAACACATCTGGTAAGATTAAAAAAGTACGGAAATACTTAAAAACCAATACGAATTTGAAAAATTTAACCATTTTATTAAAATGCTCGTCAAAAGAAACCCCTTTTATTTTTTTGAAATAAGAATAGAAGATCACACGAACAAATAAATCATAAAAACTAATTAAATTCAACAATTTATGCTTTTTTACAGAACGTTGACCTTTTTTAAATACATTATATCTACGTTTTCTAAAAAAGCCACGAACGTAACGATACAAATGACTACGATATGCCATAGCACGTTTATAATTCTTTGAAATATATAAATTGAATTTACGCTTTTGAACGAAAAATAATTGAAAAATCAAAGAAATAGCATGTTGACGAATGTTACCAAATTGACCAAAAACCCATTTCTCATCAAAAAATCGTTGTTTGAATTGATGAAAAATTAAATGAACAAAAAAATAATGAATATTAGAACCATGATCTGGTAAAGAACTTATATGAAATAGAAGATCCCCTTTTAGTCGACCAACCTGATGTATGAAGTGCATTGCTTTTCGCAATGAAAAGACAACATCCTTAATATTAAGAACGTCTACTCCGTGACGAGAACCTATGATATAAAAATGATTACTAGAAATTGAAGTTTGTTTCAAATGTCCTACGTGTACACCTAAAGAAATTAAAAGACGATACAATGAATTCATGTTTAATAAATACTTACATTATACAAATATTTATTTCTAAACAAAGGACTTTGTTGCTTTCTAATAAAAAATCCAGATTTTTTGTTTGTCAATAAAATAGCACCAATCATAGAAATTAACAAAATCATACCACAAAAAGTAAAGATCATTTGATATTCGCCAAAAACCATTAAGCCTACCATACGTAACATATCATTTAAAGATAAATAATATTCGTATGAATAGTCATATAGAAAAAAAGAATGTTGATTCACAAAAATTAATATTGAAAAAAAAAAAGCAACCAACACAACAAATAAGTTAAAAAAAGAAGTATAATCGTTCTCATAAGAAGACGTCTTTAAATCTAAAATCATAATGGAAAACAAGAATAACACGGCCACCGCTCCAATATAAACAAGAAAATATAAAAGCCCTAAAAGAACAGCACCTATATACATAAACAATAAAGAACAGCTCATATAAATCAAGATCAAATACAAAATAGAATAAATTCTATTGGAAGAAACAACAATCAGAATAGAACAAATCATAATCAATAAAGATAATAAATTAGTAATAAAAAAATAAGTCATGAAAAATAATAGAGATGTGGTATACAAATTAAATGTTCCACATGTGATAATAAGAACTGCTCCAGTTGATAACATAAACGGAGATAAATAAGAAAATCCAAATGTAGTCAACGAAATGCCAGTAAATTAAAGATAATCTGTAACCTTGTAATCTAACTTTATTTGGATGGCAGAAATACATTCTATTAGCTTGTACCATTAAGAAAGTAAGACCAATAATAACGTGAAGACCATGGAAACCAGTTAAGAAATAAAAACAAGATCCATATACACTATCACTGATAGTAAATAACAAATTAGAATATTCCATAAATTGAATACCTAAAAATAAATAACCAGTGACTATCGCTAAATCAGTACAAATAGTTCTGTATGTCCAAACACCCATATGAGTCCAATAAACCGCCCAGTTGGCTAAATAACCAGACAAGATCAAAGTAACAGTACCATAAACTGGTTTCATATTTTTAAATAATGGTTCTAATCCATAAGGTAAAGCAGTACCACCAGTTAAAACAGAAGGATCAAATAATCGATCGAAATATCCCCAAAAAAATCCAGAGAAAGTGAAAATTTCACTAACTAAGAATAACATAAAACCATAAGAGATACTTTGTCTTACTTTTCTGTTGTAACGACCTAAAATAGTAGAATCTATAACCATATCAGAGAACCAACAATATACGAAGTAAACGATACCCAATAAACCAACCAATGCTAATGGCATAGCAAAAGCGAATTTTTTAAAGGATAATAAAAAATAAAATGCAAAAACAGCGATAGAAACACATAAATATAGTGGCCATCTAGTGTAAGGAATATCAAAGAAATAGTGTTTTGGTTTGATATTACAGAAATTATTTCCAATATTAACATAAGCGTTCAAATAATGATAAAAATACTTCTTTTTAGAAAAATATAATTTTTTTAAAGGAGAGTTAGCTAATAACATTTTTTTTAAATATAACGTTTATCGTAATAACGACTACGAGAATAACATCCACCGTGAGATAAAGATGTTCGATATTTAATATACCCGATAGAATAAATCAATCTGGTAAAGGTACACATTCGAGTTCTTATTAATCTAATTAAACCAGTTAAACGATGCTTCCATTTTCGTTTTCTTCGTTGAGCACGTTTACTATTTTTGTATTTATATACATTAATACGATGTAATCTTTGCTTTTCACGACGTTGTTTTAAACGTTTAAGTTTTTCCTTAGGTGACAACCTAGAAACACCACGTGTAGCAAAGATACTTGGCTTTCGTGGTTGAATTTTTTTAACCTGAGATCTTCTGCTTCTTAAAGGGGTAGCATTAATAAGTTTACTAGAAGAAGTTAAATACATAGATTTTCCTCTCATATTAAACTGAGAGCGTAATAACTTAGATAATTTACGACGTAATACGAATGAACTAGAAGAATTCACACGTAAAAAGTCCAACAATGCTTTATAAAAACTACGTTTTTTCTTTTTCGACTTTATTTTACTAACAATATGTGTACGTACAAGCTCTTTAAATTCAGCATTCACGACAGGATTAGAATAGGAACGTACTTGTGTGGAAGAAAAGCGTGACTTATATTTATTATTATTACTAGCAACATTCTTATTATTCTGATTTAAAGAGACATTCGTTTTATTGTTATTATAATTAAGATTGCCTTTGTTTTGATCCTGAGTAGCAGTAACATTACTTGTATTTTGAACTAAAGGCGCATTATTGTTACGTGTGGTATTGGAATTGTTCTGATTATTATTATAGCGACGACTATTTGAATCACGAGTATAACTAGAACTAATATCTCTACTACTATTATTAGCACGAATGTAATTATTTTTTTTACTTTGATTGTTGTTTAAATTGTTTTGGTTATTATAACCACCTTTATAATTATTTTTAGCTTGATCAGAGTTCACGTTGCTTTGATTTTTATTATAACCACCTTTATAACTATTTCTATTTTTACCTTGATTATAATTCATATTATTTTGGTTTTTATTATAACCACCTTTATAATTATTTCGATAAGAAGAATAACCTTGACCAGAATGCTTATGTTTTGTATTTTTATCTTTAGAAGGAAAATTACGTTTATGTTTATCACTAAGATCATCCTCAAGCTGTTTTTTTTCATAATAAGAGATAAAAGCAAAAAGCTTAGATAATAAAGAAATACGCTTTCTTACTAATTTAGAATAAAAAGAACGATTATATGTTAACAAATCTAACAAATAAATAATAACATATGCACTAGAAAAATCTTTTAAATCTACACGAGTAGAAGAAGATAAATTAGAACGATACTTTTTCAAAAGAGAAACAGACTTATAAAAAGAAGAACGATCCGGTATACCGTAACGTACACAAAAAAGAGAAATCAGTTTTTCAGTTAAATGAGAACGAAGACCCAAAAATTTATCTTTAAAATGCATACGCAAAACACCCTTTTTACCACGGTAAATAGCATTACGTATAGAGTTAAAAAAAAAGGTGCGACGTGTTTCATTATCAGAAGAGATAAGAGAAGTAAGAGACATTAAATCGGAAGATGATAACTCCGGTAAATAAGAGACTAATTCTTCTTTTTTTAAAGAAGAGAAATTATTAGAAAGTAAGAAAGAAGTAGCAAACGACTTAATAAATGAACGCATTCTACGTTTTTTTGAAAGACGTAAAGCACGGGAATAAAGTGAACGACGAACCCCACGACTTATCAATCTGAAATGAAAAGCAGGATAATGAGATGAGTAGGCGATTTGTTTACCGAAAAAATTCACACACATATATAAAAATTTGGAAAAGCCATTCAACACAAAATTAAGTTTTCCCACTTTATTATCACGATATAACACAGAAATATAGCGATGGAAAAAAGACGCAATTTTAAAAGAAGCATGTTTACGATATTTCAGTCTTTTTTTTAAACCAAAAAGACCGCTCCATTTAGAATATAAAACTTTCTTATCTCTAAAAAAAGTACTATACAAATTAGAACCCGTACCTTTCAAAAATAAAGTATATGTGTTTTTTTTCAAAACACGAGAACGTCTCAAAAATTTGGACAACCGTTTCATATATTTTTTTTTATAAAAAGAAAATGCGCGAGTAACAGAAATAGAAGAAGAAGTCGGACGGTTTTTAGCTAAAAATGAAATACTAGGAACGCCTAATGAAGAATAAAAAGATGGAATGCCATAGTAAAAAGAAGACATTTCATAAAAAGATCTACTGAATTGTACATAAGATCTATGTAAATGATTATACTTACTATGTAAAAAAAAAGATGAAAAAGCATGCTGACGAGAAGAACGATAAAAGAAACGAGCACGTCGTTTTAATTTATAAAACTGAGAAAAAAACAAACGAGCGTAAAATAATTTGGCACGTTGATAAAAAAGATAAGAACGTAACCTTAATGCCTTCTTTCTAACAGGCAATTTAAATGAGAAAGAACTAGCATCAATTTTAAAAAAAGTAGAAAAAAATGAAGAAGGACTCATCACATGTGAAATAAGATTAGAAGAAAGAAATTTCGACGGCCCATTAATGATAGAAGAATAAAAAGAAATAAGACGAGATAATACACCATTTAAAAACACACTATCACGCTCGCAAGAAGGATAAAATAATAAATGACAAATAGATGAAAAGTAAAAACAGTGTAAAGGATGACAAATTAATCGTTTAATTGAACTTTTTTGATTTGTCCATGAAAAAGAAGACTCTGGAAGAATATGGTGTCTTAAAGATAAAAGATAAACTTTTGTAACACCTTTATGAGGCTTAGAAGCACGGTGTATATATCTTTTAAGAAAACGATAAGGAAACGCATTCTTAGAAAATCGACGCATAAATTTTTTTTTTCGAGCAATAAAAGAAAACAAAGAACCAAAAAAATCATCCTTTTCCGCTTCATTAGAAATAAAAGGAGCTAATTTTTTAGCACGGGAAGAAACAATTCTAGAGAAACGTTTGTACATCTTAGACTCACCGCGCTTTTGAAAAAAGAAACGTAATGAGCTCATCTGAATAAACCCTCTAGACAGTTTTCTTTTAGAAAGACGGTGCTGTAACAAAGAAGAAATCAAACCACGAGATCTTTCTGAAACAACAGAACGAATCAAATGCGCCGGCAGTAAAAGATTGGATAAACGCACACTAAATGAACCAAATTGGCTTCTAATATATAACAACTGATACTGATTTAACATAGATGACATGGTAAAATTCATATAAATTGTCAATTAAGAATTAGCTTGAAACATCATACGTTTTCTAGTTCTAGCATTAGAACGTGTACGTTGTCCTCTACAAGGGTATTTAAAAACATGTCGAACCCCTTTATAACAACCCATACGAACAGATTTTTCAATTTGTTTAATCATTTGCTCCTTTAAATTATTATCTAAGGAAGGCAAACTACGAACAAATAACTTTCGAATCTTATCAGAAATGTAATTAGAAGGTATTGACTGAGCCATATACTCATTCGTATAACCACAATGCTGAATAATCAACTTACTTAAATTGGCACCTATACCATAACGCTGACTTAAGAATTGATAAATATTTAATGTTTCTAGATTTTTTACTTTTTTACGAAAAGGTAAAATAGAATCAACAAAATGAAAAGACATAAAAATTAAAAAATTAAGGATTCCAGAGAAGGAAGGATTTGAACCTTCGTCTTTGATTTTGGAGACCAACATTCTAGCCGTTAAACTACTCCTCCGAAAACAAATGTGGGAAACAAGACTCGAACTTGCAATCTTTGGTACCCAAAACCAACGCTTCGCCACTTAAGCTATTCCCACTAAAAAAAACAAGATAAATTTAATTTACCACGACCCTTACTTTCTACTTGAGACATGGTAGAAGAAAAACGTACGAATGATGGTGAATGTTTTGAAAAAAACGAAACATTACTAGAAAGCTCCGTATTAGTATTCACAGTACCAATATGCAAAGACACATTCGCACTATGTGTAGACAATAAATTTGGCAATTTATCAAAAAAAGACTGAACATGAAGCATAGAAGATGAATTCAAACGTGATAAAAAAATAGTTAAAACACGACGCAAAACATCATCAGATGACCTAGAATCACCAAAAAAAGAAATGCATTTACGAGTCCATTGAATCAAACCTAACACATTTAAATATGGCAATTCTGCTTCTAAAAAAGAATAGGAAGGTAAATACCACATGCTAGAAGCATTTAAATTACTTTTTATATAAGAAAGACTCATGTTAGAATGAGTTCCATGTAAAACGACACAAGAAGAATCGCATAAAGAAGAAGAAGAAACATTACTAACATCCAAACCGTAATAAAAAGAATTAGCAACACTAGAAGAAGTCAAAGAAACACCCAATTCACAAGCATGTAAAGAAGAAACATTATCTAACAACACATGATGTGAAATAGACTGAAATGAAGATAAAGAATAAACAGAAGAAGAAGAAAAAGAAGAACCACTCAACACCGCACTACGTTGAGAAGAAGACAAAACACTACTAAACAATGATTTACCTCTCAAAAGAGAAGAAAGACCAGACTTGTTCAAAGAAAAATGTACAGCATCAATGTTAGATTCCACAGAAAGACCAGTATAATATATACGAGCTGGATGTTTAGAATTCATTACTTTTTTCAAACGAACATTCAATAAAGGAAAAACCTCTTTTAAGTTTAAGTTATCAACTATAATAGCAGAAGTACTATTTAAAAAAGAAAAACTATCACCAAATAAATAAGAGGAACGAATATCCGAAGGAACACCAGAAATATTAGAACTAGAAATTAAACTAGAAGAAGACATCATCTTATTTAACATATCAGTTAGATAAGAAGTATACAAATCAGTACTTGCACCTAATGCGATAGAACTAGTAAACCCGGAAGAAACAGTAGATAAATAAGAGGAGAAAATAGAAGAATAAAAATTATCCCATGTACTTACACGAAAAAAGCCATGTTCTTTTTGATAAAACATTGGGTAGCTAAATCGTTGATTTTTCAAACCACCAGAAGAGTAACGAACAGAATCAGTAATCCAATCCTCATTAATCAAATCATTACGTTTTGGTAAAATACGAACGATTTCAGAACCTTTAATATCAACACGAATATTACTACCTAAAGAATCTAAAACATCAATAGATTCAGTACTTGCCAACTCCAAGAACGGTATAAGAAAGCGTGAGGCTTGCTAGTTAATGCCCCAACTGGACACAAATCCACCACATTACCAGAGATATTAGACTCCAAAATAGAAGAAGATAAATAAGTAGAAATTTCTGTGTCTTTTCCACGTCCCATTGTACCTATAACAGGATTACCAGCAATTTCCTCAAAAAAACGTACGCATCGAGTACAATGGATACATCGAGTCATTACAGTTTTGACAATTGGACCAAAATCCTTATCCTCTACAGAACGTTTTGTTTCTAGAAAACGACCTTTATCCGCACCATAAACAACAGATTGATCTTGCAAATCACACTCTCCCCCTTGATCACAAATAGGACAATCCAAAGGATGATTAATTAATAAAAATTCTAAAACACCTTCTCTTGCTTTTTTAACCAACGCACTATCAGTTAAAATAGACATACCTTTTGATAAAGGAGTCGCACATGAAACCAAAGGTTTATAGCAGAAGAAACCTCTACCATACACATACGGCAGTTACCAGCTATAGATAGACGTTCGTGATAACAAAAACGCGGAATCTTAATGTCTAAAGTATCACATAATTGAAAAACAGTAAATGACCAGTCAGAAACCAATATTTTTTTGCCATTAATAAAAACAAAGTCCGAAGACATGTGACAAAAATTATGATAATGGCTCTATACGTTTATATAAACCATATTTATTCATATAGTAAAATCCTCTTGTTTTACGAGTCCGTCTGAAACGAACTTTAAAAGTATTGCTAGAATATTTACTTTTGAACTTAATTCTCTTATTTTTGATTTTCAAATGAGTGGAACGCAACTCTTTAAAGATACGTCCAAATTTGAAATAACAATTCAAAATAGCAATAGCTAAAGCCTGATGAAAATCTAAATCACTATTATCAGATCTTAATTTATTAGTTACTTGCAATAATAAACGAATGGAACGTCGCAACTGCACTGCAGGACTACAAAAACCTGTCTTATAAAAAACCCACTTACCTTTATACACTGGCTTGACAGTAAATAACGTTTTTAAATTTAATAAAGCTTTACGCAAAAAATAAATAGGAGACATCAATGTAAGTTTTTTAATAAAAAAAAGACTGGATAGAAAAGTACGTAATGCCGCACGTTTATTACCCCTTTTAATTAAAAAAATTAATAAACTTATAACTAAAATGATCTAACATGAAGTAACGTGACATAGATAGGCCAGAGCTAGTTAATACACCAGTTAATTGTTGTTCATAAAAATATTTGTATTTCATCCTAACTTAATAAAATAAAGAAACATATTTATCAATATGCATATAAATGAAAGAAAAAAAAAATAAAAAGAACAAACTTAAAGGTAATAATACTTTCCAACCCAATTTCATAAGCTGATCATATCTATAACGTGGAAAAGTAGCACGGACCCAAATAAAAACAAACATATGAAAACAAATTTTGACACTAAGCCATACATAACCAGGAATAAAAGTTAAACCAAAAGGAGCTAACCATCCACCAAAAAATAATATACTACAAACAGTACTGGTAGCGATTAAATTAGCATACTCAGAAATGAAAAAAAGAGCAAATGGAATACCTGAATACTCAACGTTATAACCTGCAACTAATTCTGCCTCAGCTTCAGGCAAGTCAAAAGGAGCACGATTTGTTTCTGCTAATCCACATACAATAAAGATAACCCATAAAGGCATTAATGGGATAACATACCAACAATTATGCTGAAGATCAACAATATCTTTAAAATCCATACTTTGAGAAAGCATAACAATAGTAATAAAAATAAAACTAACGCACACTTCATAAGAGATCATCTGAGCAGTAGAACGTAAACCACCTAAAAAAGCATACTTGGAGTTACTAGACCATCCAGCAAAAATGATACCATATGCACCAAAAGACAAGATAATCAACAAGTATAGAACCCCGTTTACACTATAAACTGGATAATCCATTTGATCTAGTGGTAATGCACCCCAAACTTTTAAACTACAAAAAAAAGTAAAAACGGGAGCCAATAAAAAAATATAAGCATCCGCATCTCGAGGGATCACGTTTTCTTTTAGCATTGCCTTCAAAGCATCAGCAAAAGGTTGTAAAAAACCAAACAAACCAACCACATTAGGACCTTTTCGACGCTGCATACTAGCTAACAATTTACGTTCAAGCAAAGTAGCGATGGCAACACTTAAAAAAATAAAAACTAAAAAAAAAACAAAGTACAAAACGATAAATAAAAAATTACCAAAAATAAAATCTAAAATCAAATCAAACATTTTATATTAAAATTAAATTATAAAACCCAACGGGGCCATCAATCGAGAGAGTAACACACCTGACGATTGTAGATTGTGCCAAAAAGCACAATCTACAGAAGTAAAAAAATTATTTTTTTTTACCGCGATTTTTATTTCTATTCAAATATAGATAAAGTAAAAACATAAATAAAAAGGGCAACAATTTCATTTTATTCTCCTAATAATTCATTAGCTCTACGTCCATAATTTTCATTATAAACGATCAAGAAATCTTCAATCCAAGCATTGATTTCATTTTCTATATGAGACATACCAAAGTTTTGGCAAACATATTCTAATTTTTTTCTTTGAGTCAAGAATGGAACCAACTCAGGTCTCAAATAGCTATAAGTTAATTCAACGTCAAATAACAAATTAAAGAAATAAGTAATAATAGTTGGATTTACTTCATCAGTGTAACCAGACGCAATAGCGTGTAAACAAACAACTTGTTCATAAACAGAAGAGCTCAAGTATACTTCTTGTTTAAAGAAAGCAATAATTTGTCTACCTTTTCTCAAGAAACGAGCGATAGAAGGATCTAAATCACCACCAATTCTTTCAACAGATTGAAAAGCTCTATACATACTATATTCGACTTTTGTTTTTTTAGAAACGTGTTTCAAAATATCTGGTTGAGCATCAGAACCAACTCTACTAACAGACAAGTTCAAATCAACAGCTGGTCGAATACCTTGGTTCGCTAATTTCATAGACAAGAAGATTTGACCATCAGTAATAGAAATAACGTTAGTTGGAATATAACCGGAAATATCACCAGCTCTAGTTTCAACAACAGGTAAAGCAGTCAAAGAACCACCACCTAAACTTCTATGTAATTGAGAAGAACGTTCTAACAATCTGGAGTGCAAATAGAAAATATCACCCGGATATGCTTCTCGTCCTGGAGGTCTTCTTAACAACAAAGAAACTTGTCTGTAAGCTTGTGCATGAATACTCAAATCATCATAAACAACTAAAGATCTAAATCCTCTAGCACTAAACCATTCTGCCATAGCACAACCTGCATATGGAGCAACGTATTGCAATGCAGCTAAATCATCAGCACTAGTAAATACTAATGCGGTATAATTCATAGCACCAGAAACTTGTAACAATCTTTTCAAACGAGACATTTCAGATCTACGACCACCAACTGCAATATAAATACATGGCAAGAACAAACCTTGTTTGTGTGTAACAATTGCTTTTTCAACATTTCTCCAAAAGTTTTGATTTTTTCCTCTTTGATGTAAGATAACAGTGACACAAAGAGTAGTTTTACCACTACCTAAATCTCCAATAACTAATTCACGTTGACCAGCTCCGATAGGCAACATAGCGTCAACAGAGTTCAAACCAGTTTGTAGATGTCTTCTAACAGGTTCTCTTTGAATGATACCTGGAGCACCTACTTCAACTTGAACAGTTGAAATATTCAACAATTCTTGTCTAGTATATTCTTCTTCATCGAAATCGCTTCTATTTAAGCATTTTCCTAGAGGATTTAAAACTCTACCAATAATACCAAAACCAGATCTGGTTTCAACAGATTTATAAGTTCTATAAATTTTACTACCTGCATACAAATTTTTTTCGCTACCGTTAATCAAAGCAATTTTGACAACGTGGAACTCAATATTCAAAACCATACCTCTATCCTCAGATGTTTCACTGTTAAAATGTACAATTTCTCCAATGAAAGCTCTATCTAATCCAGAAGCAGTAACGATACCATCACTCAAAGATGAGATTTTACCAATTTTAATTTTTTCTGCGACAATACTATTTTCCATATTAATATGAATTACATAAGAATCAAACGATTCAAGCAACAAATATAAAAAAGTGACCCTTACAGGACTCGAACCTGTGTTATTGCCGTGAAAAGGCAATGTCCTTAAACCGCTAGACGAAAGGGCCTAAAAAATATAAAAGACACACATACCATTATGATATCCAATCCCAAGGGGAAGCAGTGTCAAAATGACGAAACTCTTGAACCAAAGAAACTGGATGATAAACTATGCTATGTAAACGTTCATTATAATACAACTCAACAAAACCAGATAAAGGAAAATCTTTACGCAAAGGGTGTCCCATAAAACCATAATCGGTTAAGATTCGTCTTAAATCTGGATGTCCGTCAAAATGTACACCGTACATATCCCATATTTCTCTTTCGTACCAAGATAAACAACTAAATAGAGGAACTAATGAAGGCACTTTATTTAGTTCATTAGTGAAGCAATTTAAAAAAAAACGTAAACCAGTTTGTATAGATAAAAAGTTGTAGAATAAATAAAAACGATCACGTTTATAAGGGAAATCAGAACCCACAGCATCTACACATAGTTTAGCTTGAGAATTCATGTCAAGAAATAAAAACAATGCTACTTTTTGTAAATAATTGCGATGAGTAGTAACATAATAATGACTAACATTATTAGAATAAGAAGAAATAGAAGTTGAAAACTTTTTATCACGCTTCATCACATAAAATACATATTTTTCTAAAGACTGTAATAAATACTTTTTATAACAAATCATACGAAGGCAGTAGTAAAAGTGCAAGAGTGCGAATTAGGACTTATTAATATCCACGCTAAAGCGGAAGGAGGATTTGCACCCCCATCTTCAGGTCATGAGCCTGACGATCTAACGTTTTAATCTATTCCGCCAACCAAAAAAAAGTATAAGCTCTTCTCTTAATAAAATTTAAATAGAAAAAAGCACAGAGGAGAGTAGGATTTGAACCTACGCGAAGTTGCGTTCAAAGCAAGCGCCATCGACCGCTCGGCCATCTCCCCAAAAATATAAAAGAACGGACCCAATTCGGAATGTTATGAGTACCAAAAAAACATATAAATGTTTGTCTAATGACAATTTTCTAATACCTAAATCAAATTAAAATAAAATAATTGTTCCAGCCGCACGTTCCCGTACGGCTACCTTGTTACGACTTAACTTCAATCATTGATAATGCATTGGCATATAGAGCACAACGTAGTAAAAATACAGAAATAAACAAAATTAAATCCGCATCAAAAAAAACGAGGTGATATACACCTACTAGCACTACTAACTTTTGAAGCTTGACGGGCGGTGTGTACAAGAGTAGAAAACAATTCACGTAGCGTACTATTCTACGATTACTAGTGATTCCTACTTCAAGTTCTCGAGTTACAGAGAACTATCCGAACTAAGACAACTTTTAAGATTCACATCAATTCACATCTCTGTATCTTTCTGTAGTTGCCATTGTAGCACATGTGTAGCCCAGTTCATAAGGGTCATAATGACTTGACGTGATCCCCACCTTCCTCCAACATTACGTTGATAGTTTTCTTATAGAGCAATTATAAAATTGTAGAATAAGAATAGGGGTTTCGCCCGTTTATCGGAGTTAACCTAACGTTTCACAACACGGGCTTACGACAGCCATGCAACACCTGTTTCTAAGAAAACAAAGTCACATCACTTTCATATAAAAAGCAAATGAAATAACAATGATTTAACAAAATAAGTTTTGTATAATAATATACAAAATGATAGACTGATGTGCCAAACACAACAGTGAATAAACAAAATTAATTATTTACACTCAACTATCATCCCTAGAATGACAAGAACTGGTAAGTTTTCACGCGGTGTATCGAATTAAACCACATGCTCCACCACTTGTAACTACTCTCCGTCAGGTTGTTTAAGTTTTAAGCTTGCGCTCGTAGTCCCCAGGCGGAGTGTTTACGCGTTTGCTTAGGCCTTAATTAAAAGACCTAACACTCATAGTTGATAGCATGGACTACCAGGGTACCTAATCCTGTTTGATACCCATGCCTTAGTGCCTCAGCGTCGATTATTAGTAAGAATAATGCTTTGACCTGCGAACGTTCCCTCAAACCTCCAGTAGATTTCAACCCTAGCATTTGAAGTTCCATACAAACTCTACTAAAATCCAAGTGTACCAGTACGTTTTCCGGACAATAAATATTGCCATTTAACAAAAACATAATACACAGCCTACGCACCCTTAACGCCCAGTCATGAGGAGTAACACTAGCACCACCCGTATTACCGCGGCGGCTGGCACGAGAATTAGCCGGTGCTAAAGAAAGTATCTTTTATATCATAATTCATCAAAGAAACCCTTGATTTTACAGCTTAAGCCTTCTTCATCAATGTAAACGTCACTGGGTCGAGCGTTAGCTCATTGCCCAAAATTCTCCACTGCTGTTTCCAAACGGAAAAAGGGCCTTGTCTCAGTCCCCTTGTGGTCGAACAACCTCTCAGTCCGACTAAGCATGTCTGGCTTGGTAAGCCGTTACCCCACCAACAACCTAATACTCTATATGTTAATCCAATAGCGGTGACAATAAGCACAATATATGAAACCACGTAACATATATTTGCGACCGTCTCACCTTAAGGAATTAATGACACCGTCAATGATTCCTGCACATTGGGCATAATTCATATATGCTATTCACCTGTCTGCCATGCCATCAAAATAAAATAAATGACAACATACGACTAGCATGTGTTAAGATGCGCTTACAAAAGCATTCACTCCGAGATACAACAAATCCCATGGATAAAAACACAGTATAATAAAATATAAACAATTATGAAATCCAGAAAAAAAAAGGTTGATAAAGGACTTGAACCTTTAACATTATGATTAACAGTCATATGCTCTACCAAGTTGAGCTAATCAACCTCATATATGTAAAAAAAACGATAAAATTAAAAGATTAGGGGACAAAATATTCTCGAACAATTAGTATCAATTAGCTAAATAGATTACTCTACTTACACACTTGACCTATCAAAGTGATAGTCTATCACCGTTCTCATAGAAAAATAATTATGTGAGCTTCTCACTTAGTGTAATTCAGTGATTATCTCGACACGTGTAGCTACCCGACTATGCTACAGGAAATAACAATCGGTACACAATTGACGTGCTTATTCCATTCCTTTCGTACTAGATGTAAGTCATAATTTTTCTCTTAACTAATAGTAGATAGGGACGAACTGTTTCACAACGTTCTGAACCCAGCTCACGTACCACTTTCATTAGCGAACAGCTAAACCCTTGGAGCCGCTTTCAGTTCCAGGATGTGATGAGCCGACATCGAGGTGCCAAACACTGCCGTAAATATGGACTTGAGGGCAGTATAAGCTGTTATCCCCAGCGTACCTTTTATCCGTTAATCGATGACCTTCTCACTCAGGATCACCGGGTCACTATAACCAACTTTCGTCATTGCTCGATTTGAAAATCTAACGCAATAAAGCAAGCTTGTACTATTACATGTTCATACTATGTTCTAAATAGTGGAAACTTACCTTTGTATACTCCCGTTATTATTTAGGAAGCCACCGCCCCAGTAAAACTGACCATCATACGCGATCTATAAAACTCTATTTAATATTTTTTACCAACAGCAAAAACACTATTTCAAGAGCGTCTTTATAATAGACTCATGTTTATCCTACACAGGCTGTTAAATAAAAAAAACATATGATTACAGTAAAGGTGCATGGGGTCTTTCCGTCTAGCTATTAGCACCCTGCATTTTCACAGGAAATTCAACTTCACTGAAATGATGTTGGAGACAGTAAGGAAGTAGTTACTCCATTCATGCACGTCTGCAATTAACAGACAAGGAATTTCGCTACCTTTGGACCCTTAGGGTTAGGGCCGCCGTTTAATGGGTATTATAAAACAAAATCACACCAAATGTAATTCTATCTATTTATCACTCCATCACCGGGCAGGAGTCAGACCTAATACTTCATCTTTACGATTTAGCAAAGTCCTGTGTTTTTGTTAAACAGTCCCCTCCTTCTGCTTTCCGCCTCTTTAAAGTCATTCTAAACTTTAAAATACTCTTTCTCCCGAAGTTACAGAGTCAATTTGCCGAGTTCCTTCAACATCATTATCTCAACCACCTTAGTATGCTCTACCAGTCTACCAGTGTCAGATTAGGTACGATCTTTTTACATGACTTTATATTCTAAAACCGAGTTTTTCCTGACTACCTTACAAATGAATTGCTAATCCAATGAAACAACTCATCAAAAAAATAGTAGCACTCGCATTTAGGACAACATAATTTCCCATCAATTTTAACGTTGGTATAAATTTTAGGATCGCCTTACTCTGATAGGATTATCCTATACCAGAAACCCTTAGACTTTCGGTGACAATGTTTCTCACATTGTTTAGTGTTACTCATATCAACAGCCTTACTTCTGATATTTTAAGAAAATCTTATCGATTTTCCTAACCAACCTACAGAACATTCTGCTACCAATCTTATTAATTTTGTAGTTTCGGTATTATACTTGAGTCTCTTTACATCTACGGATAACATTTCCAATTGGCAAGTGAGCTTTTACGCTTTCTTTAAATGATGGCTGCTTCCAAGCCTACATCCCGACCAATACACGGAAAGTCGATCCTCATTCACTAAGTGATAAATTTAAAGACCTTAACTTACAATCTGGGCTGTTTCCCTCTTGACCATAGACCTTATCACCTATGGTCCGTTTGCAATAAATATAAAAAAGTAATTCGAAGTTTCAATAACTTTGGCAAAGCTTTGGACCCCCCTTAGTCATTGAGAGCTCTACCTACTTTTTAACTAATATTACACGCTGCGTAAACAGCTTTCGCAGAAAACCAGCTATACCACTTTTGGTTGCGCTTTCGGCCCTAACCGCAATTCATCTCAGCATTTTGCAACATACACGAGTTCGATCCTCCCACACCTTAAAATGTGTTCAATCTGATCACGGTTAGATCAAGTGGCTTCGGGCTATATACTTCAAACTATCAATACGTGTTCACTTTGCATACATATAATTACTTATGCTTGCTTAAAGTATATACTAGTTGACCCATTATACAAAAGGTATACTGTCACATCCGTTCAAAAAGTTTCCTCCCCAAACAATGCTCCAGATGCTTATAGATACGAAATTTCAGATTCTTTTCACCCCCATTTCCTGGGTACTTTTCACCTTTCCATCACTGTACTTGTTCTCTTTCGGTCATATGTAATATTTAGGCTAAGAAAGTGATCTTCCTATATTCAAACAAGTCACACCGTAACTCGTTCTACTTATTCTTTTTTATGGCTCCCCAAAATATACGGGACTATAACCCTCTCCGGTTGAAGTAATATACCTCATTCTAATGAAGTTAGCCAACTATAGCCTCTTCCTGTTTCGCTCACCACTACTAAAGGAATCTCGGTTGATTTCTGATCTATAGCTACTTAGATGTTTCAATTCACTACATTTCATGATCATAATTGATTTATTCTTTTATCAAAATAAAAATAAATCAAAGTAAATAAGTCATTACGAACAAAAGCTGCATCCTCCTTATTTATTTTCGACTGGAACGTCATGTTAATTACATATGCCTAGGCATCCATCTCATATCTTTTTATATTTCATCCCCAATTATTCTATCGTTATCTCTCCGTTAATATCATCAAAATCACACACAAAAGTGTGAGAACAACATTGAAAAAGTCTTGAAATCTGTTAAAACAAAAGACTAATAAAAAAAGAAAAATGTTTTTGTAAAAAAGTGCAAAAAACAAAAAAAAACACTAAAGGAAATTTTACACAAAAACCAAGCAACGCTAAACCGTTGTTAAAATCGAAAAATCAAAAAATTAGGGATTTTCGGAATAAGCAAAACCATTATTAGAAATTCCTTAATCGCACAAAGGAATTTCTATAACAGTCCTAATTAAAGGAACTGGAACCAAAAAGAATACTGTGATCATGCACTTACTTTGCATGTCACATTTAAGATATAAATATTATTTATCCAGTTGGTTTAATAATAATAAAGTAGAACAATATACTATTGTATTGGAGTAGATTATGAAATAGATTATACCCTTTAAATGTGTAGGGTATAATCTATAAGTAATTCTAAAACAATATAATAGTATATTAATGTTATAAAAGAAATCAATAATACTCTATTGTATTGAAAATAGATTATTATTGATTATACCCTACACATTTAAAGGGTATAATCAATAATAATCTATTAGATACTGTAGAGTATTGGTATAATAAATTACTCTAATATATAATAATAGTATCATATATTAATATAGTAATTATTAAACGCGTAAGATTTCCTCCCTCCGCTTTCTTCTTGTGACCTGAAAAAATTAAAAACATTTTAATTTTTTCATTTTTCGAGTGTGTGAAAAACAAAAGAAAAATTGAAAAAAACAAAAAAATTTCGAAGAAGTTTCAAAATTTTTGCGCTGAAAAAAAAGCACGAAAATTTTAGGGGGGTCGCGCGCGCGTGCTTCGCTTCCTTTCCGCTTTTGTAGTTTTCCAAGTTTCGACAGCTTCGCCCACTCCCAGAGTGCTAAAGTGGGCCATGTCTTGCTTTTTAGCAATTTTCTAGTGGACTACACACCGGGTCCCTTTGGACCAACAGAACAACACGTCGTCGACTACATGCATTCTGGCAACCTTATATAGCGGATCTGTTACCTCATTTCAGGCTGGCTGTTATATCCAGATCACACTTCTGAAAATTCGTCAAAGTCCTTTCGTTGCTTTTTCACTATATAGGGTTGTTTAAGTTGCCTAATTATTAATATTTGTAATCACTAGGCGAGTCGATTACAACATTTTTTGAGTCTCTCCGTTAATTTTGAATATATCATTCATATAGTGGGGGTTTAAAAACCCACCATACTTTATCTATTATCATGTATCATGTTATGTTGAAAGGTGGCTTTTGCCCACCTTAATCCGTATTATAGATCCATTTCACTTTAGTTTTTTTGTACATTCTCAACAATGTGGTTGTTCTGAGAACAACAGTACTTAGTGTTGTTGACTATAGTGGAAACAAACCCGACTACTCATCATCGCCACTTTTTGAAGAAAGGTAAGGTAGGGATACATGGTTTTTCAAATTTTCATTTAAAAATGATTTCCCTACCAACCTTTCAGTCCTCATAATAAAGGAGTTAAGTCTGTGCCTGCATAGTGCAACTAAACCATACTGTCTTCTTCGGAATTCATAGTTTCATATTTCTTTGCGCTCTCACTAATGCAGTGAGGCTAGTAACAACAGCATTGAGTAATTTCAGTCATAGTTCATTTATACCAGACCTCTTCCTCTGGTGTTTCTCTTTATTTAAAGAACTCTGAGCCCTCTGATAGCTTTTTTAAAATTGCTTCTATCGCAGCTATTCGCGTTTCGAAGGTATGTTTTATTTTTTGTTCTGTTTGGTATATATATAACGTGTATTTTTGGTGTAGTGTTTCTATTATTTCTTTGGGCTCGTAGTTTTTTCCATGTTCGTTTAGCTCTTGGACGAGTTCTGCTCGTTCTTGTATTTTTTTTTCTTCTATGCGCTGCGCTTCTTGCACTTTTTTAACGGCTTCGTTCAGAATCTCCAGCTCTTTTCTTAATGCAATTAGCTCTTCGCCCGACGCTTCCTGTAGATTACTCACTTTCTCTAACGTTTCACACAGCGTTTGTGATAGGTTTCCTAGTTTTTGTGTCTTGTCATTTATTTCAGCTTTTGTTTCCGTAATGTCATTACACATTTTTCTTATTAATTCATTCGCTTTTATTACTGTAGGTATTAATGCAATTGTTACGGATGTCTGTTCCAGCGTATTTGATTTTGCCTCAAGAAGAGTAACTGACTCTTTTACTTTTTCAAATGAAAGCGTTTTGCTACCATTTGGTAATAGCTGTCCACCATCTAAACGGCTGACAGTTTCTTTTACGCGCTCAGTCAGTGTATTAATTGACTTCTCTAGGTTTTCTACTTTTGAACTACTATCCATTATTTTTTTATCTCCTCTCATGCTGTATATGAATACACCACATGCTACCACTGCTACAACCGCAATTAACACAGATATTATTACCCCCGCGTGGTCTGTTATAAAATTACTTAGTGCTTTTTCTTCTGGTGGAATAGTGGAAAGTTGCGCAGCTCGTTGCACCTCCTCCAGTTCTACTTGCAGTGCTTTCCACGCTGATGTCTTTATTTCTAAAAGTTTTTTATAGAGCTCACTCATGGATATTTCTGCTACATGCTTCGTTAAATTTGAGCATTTCTCTGTGTAGGAAGGGTAATCTTTCAGAGGCGTCATTTCGGAAAACTCTTCAATTAGTTTTTTCTTTTCGTTAATTGACCAGTTTTTGTGTAGAAAAATATTATACTTCATTTGGATTGAGTCTACGTAATTCAATTCTAATGTGATCTTATCCAGCCATAATTTGAACCCTCCTCCAATAGTAAAAGTTGAAACTACAAAATTTAATATTACGTTCCAAAGTGGTAAAGTCCCATTTTGTAGTAATCGTCTGTATTTAATTATATTTAGTGTTAGTAGTGTCATATTTCCAGCTAGTATTATGCCACAAACTAGTGGTGTAATATCGGTGGTGTTTAGGTATTTAAATTCATAGTTAGTTTCAAAAAAAAGAAAGACTCCTAACAGTGCACCACTTACATTTCCAAGAATTAAGAGTACAATTATTAGTTTTTGTAATGTATATTTTTTTTTTATTATTTCCATTTTTTATTTTTAATGTTTTCATGTTGGCTATTTAGGAAAAAAGTTTATCCATTTGAGTAAAAACAGTGTGGCCTTTCCAAGTGCTAATAGCGCTGTGTTCTTCTTAACTGAAGCTAATTTAAGTTGTGCTAGTATTCTGTTTTTTCTAATTGGGTGATACATATTTCTATTTGTTAGATAAGAGGCACATCCAATCGCACACCAGATTGTTCCAGAAATTAAAAGAACTGTTAGTGATGACGCTACCATTCCTGTTATAAGGCTGTATCTTTTACTTTCCTCTGGTAGTTCTACTATACTTAGATTTGACAGATCTAGCTCGTTTTTTTGTTTAGGCTCACAGTATAAGTTATACTCATTGCTTTTAGGCGTTTCAGAAGTGGGCATTTCTATCTTTTCTGACGTCAGTGCTCTTTCCGGTGTTTTTATGGTGTCCTTTTTTTCTTTTTGTTCTTGCATTATTAATTTATTTTTCTCGCTCAGTATAATCTTTAATTGTTTGTTTGCCTCTTGTATGTTATACTTGATACTTACTATCTCTTCTTTGTGTAACTTATTAAAAGAAAATAGTTCGTTGGTAGTCGTTACACTTGTTTTTCCTGCACCAGCATTCTCCTTCATTACATGTAGGTGTTTTAGTAAAATTGGTTCTTTATACAGGTGAGTGGTGCAGTCCTCAGAAGGGGAAAAGTATATTATCTGTGACTCCATATGATTCGATTTTATTTGCTTATACATGTTTCTCAAAATAAACGTACTGAATTTTTTTGGTTTAGGAAAACCATAAAACCGATGTAAATTTTTCACTGTATATTCTTGTCCTATGTATTTAATAAAGCCAAACATTTTTATTACTTTCACAATTTCGATTCTTCTTTTTCACAATTCTACTACTCGCACTTCATTTGTAGTTAGGGTGTTTCTAAACCTACCTTTTTTAACGAGGTTGCATGCTTTTCATTTATGTATGCTTACGGTCCTCTCGTTTTTGAAATAACCAATTCATACACAAATATTAAGCGCTTGGCTCGAAGTGGAGTTGAACCGCTACGGCTGGATTTTCAGTCCAGTGCTCTGCCACTTGAGCTATCGAGCCAAACACAATTTGTTGTACTGTACCCACTATGGGATTCGAACCCATACCCTGGTTAAAGGAAAAGATTTTAAGTCTGTCGCGTCTACGTTCCGCCAAGTGGGCTGTGTTCAAACCCCTCCTTCTCAGAAGGATTTCGAACACTTACTCCCTCCCTTCTATGAGGAGAGTCAGGGGCTAAAATGTAGGTCTTATAGGACTCGAACCTATAACCTTTACCTTAGAAGGGTACAGCTCTGACCAGTTGAGCTAAAGACCTAGTATCGATGGTTCAAAAGCATAGTTTTATGCTTGTTGTTCCATATCAATTAAGTTTAATAATAATTTATATGGTCGAACTTCTAGATTTTTAATATACCAATCATAGAATTGATCTTCCATAGCAAATTCAATGCAGACAGGCATGAATGCGTGGTTAACTCCACACAATTCAGAACATTGTCCGTAGTAGATACCAGTTTTGCTAGCATTTAAGATGAATGCTTGCATTCTACCAGGGATAGCATCAACTTTGATACCTAATTGAGGGATAGCGAAACTATGAATAACGTCATCAGAGGTAACTAAGCATCGTACATATTCTTGTACTGGTAATACTAATGTTTTAGTAACAGCTAAATATCTATATGGTCCTTTTGCATCTAAGTCCATCAATTGATCAAATTCGAATTGATAGATAGAGTCATCAGTATAGAAATCAGAGGTTAAAGAAGGTGAATAGATTTTTAATGTGTTAATAGTATTTTCAATTCCAGTAACACATAAGAAATTAAAGAAGAAAGAGTTTTGTACACAGTCTAGGTAATAAGTCCAATACCATTGGTGTCCAACGATTTCAATAGAGATGTTAGAAGTTAAGTATTGTAACAATTTATCAGTATGTAGGACATAACCGACAGTTGGAACAACTAAGTATAAGATGACGATACATGGAATTAGTACGACACATGCATCAATCATACTTTCTTGCCATCTGGTGAAATAAGATGGGTATCCATTTTTGTCAGCTCCAAATCTTCTGATTATTTCGCTTACGAAAAATAAGATAGCTATCAAGATCCATGACAAGCTAATGAATGCATTGTGATACATATCAATAATACTAGTCATGTGTTCATTTGCTGGTTCAGGAAAACCATAAAACCGATGTAAATTTTTCACTGTATATTCTTGTCCGATATATTTAGTAAAGCCAAACATTTTTATTTAATAAATTAAATTATATTTATATGAACTAATAAATGATTTACTATAAGCATGAATTGTTTTATTTAAATATTTCATGATAGAAACATATTGGTTCATAATAATTTTAGTAGGATAGATCTCTTTTGCAAATTGTTCTCGCGCTTTTTTATCAGCATGCGGAGATCTTAGAACGGTGTATGTTGTTCTAGTGACAGGTAGTATTAAAGTATCAACACTTGTTTGATTTATGCTATAAATCATTTTATTGAAATACATATACAAATTCATCAATTTAAACACGTTTTGTTGTGCTTGTGTTGTGTTTAGTGTAGTATTTATTATTTTTTTTTCATCTTTTCCACCAAAAAAAGATGTGTACACATTGTTTTTATTTGTTATGTTTAGGTCAATCATATGTTGATTCATATTAAATACTCCTTCTTTCCTTAGAGCAAGTATTAACATACGTAGTACCTGTTCTTGTTTTTGTTTGATAATCGACTTTATTGTATTATTAATAGTTTCAATTATCTTTTTTAATTTAGGCAGCATAATATTGATTTGTTTGCTGTTGAATGTCTTCCAGCTAATTGCTGTTCTTTTACTATTTTTTTTTTTATTTCGGATTGAAATAATTAAATTCTTCGTTCTTCGCATTAGATTTGTTTAATACAGACCACACTAGGTGAATTGGTGTGTTCACTTAGTTTTTTTATCTTTTTAATAAGAACGGTCTTCGTATTTAGATCTATAACCGTGTCTCAATGAAATCAAATCAAAACCATAAGTACATCCGTAGATGATGTATTTATTGGTAGACAATTTAATAATGAAATTGTAAATATTGTTAATTAATTTCATAGTAATTAGGAATGATTTATCATGTGTTACAGTTTTTTGTACAAACTGATCTACACACGCTAAGTATGAAATTTCTAATAATTCTTTCATTTTTAATTCAAAACTTACCATAGGAAGTATGTTTTTCATGAAAAAGACGTATCCAAGAAGGAAAAAAACAAGGAAAATGGATTGTGAGGATAAAATTAATAAGTCCAGTTGTGGCATGTGTGTTATTTATTTTTTGTTTTCACTCCGTATTTTGATTTTCTCGTGATTCTTTTATGTAAAGGTTCAAAGCTAAATAATCCTCTAATTGGTTTGTATCGTACTCCAATTAAATCTTGGCATCTACCTCCCCTCACCATCACGGTAGAGTGTTTTGTTAGATTATGTCCTTCTCCAGGTAAATGGCATGTGATTATTTTATTAGTACTTTTTATTTTTACTTTTGCCACTTTCCTTCTAGCTGAGTTTGGTTTTTTTGGAGCTTGCTCTAGTACTCTAACAACGGTACCTTTTTTCATTGGACATTTGCATAATGCAGGAACTAAACTTTTTTTTCGTTTGGCTATTCTTTTTGTGTTTCTTCTAATTAATTGTTTAATAGTAGTCATGTTTTTTAAAATTGTATATAGTTAATAGTTAATTTATTTTGAAGATTTGTTTGTTGTAGTAATGTATTTTTATAAGTTATGCTTGCAACTGCGTGATTTAAATTATAATTCATGATACTAATTGGACTATCATTAGTGTACATCATCCAATTTTGAATGCTTTGTACAGATTCTTGTTTGATTTCGTTATGAAATTTATATAATTTTTGCAACTGCTCTTGTGAGATGCATGTTCCATCTTTTATTATTCCTACAAAATAAGTATCTTCATTTTGGATATGTGTTTCTTTTTTTAAAAGATCAATGAGTTCATTAATTTCATGATCCGTTTTATGTTTACATTCTTCAGTTGGATGCACAAATAGTACAAACGCCGCTGGAGATAATGTTTTATGTATTTCGGTAAGTGCATGGTATGATTTGTCTGCTTGTGCCATTACTTTAAATTTTCTTTTTGTCATGTATGAAGCATGAAGTTCGTATTTCTTAAATGTATTACGTAACTCGAATTCTGCTTCTTTAGACTCTGCGAATGTATTACTTTTGTATATTAGTATAAAATCGTTATTCATATTTATGCACGATATATCTCTCTGTTCCGGGTGGGGGGAATTGAACCACCGAATCTTGGTATCAAAAACCAATGCCTTAACCACTTGGCTACACCCGGAAACAAAATAAAGGGGGTGGCTCGAAGTGGAGTTGAACCACTACGGCTGGATTTTCAGTCCAGTGCTCTGCCACTTGAGCTATCGAGCCACATGAATGGCTGTTCTTTTACCATAATAATGACGGAAATCAGAATCGAACTAACATCTGAGGCTTATGAGACCCCCGCTCTGCCATTGAGCTATTCCGTCATTTTATGCTTGTTGCTGTTTTACTTTTTCCATTAACCGGACTAGTGTTTTTAGCCCTGCGATTGCTTTTGCGGGATTTAGATTTTTTGGACAACATTGAACACAGTTTAGAATAGCGTGACATCTATACAATTTATATGAATTGTTAATGTCTTCTAGTCGTTCTTCCATTTTGTCATCCCTTGAATCAATTACCCATCTTACAGATTGTAGTAATAGTGCAGGTCCTGAGTACTTGTCTCTATTCCACCAGTATGATGGACAAGAGGTGGAACAACATGCACATAAAATACATTCGTATAATCCATCTAGTAAATTTCGATCGTCGATTGATTGAATATTTTCTGTAGTTGGTTTATTTAATGTAATTTGGATATTATTTTCTTCCACTTTTTCTTCGTATTTAGTGATCGCGTCAATGAATTGTATGATTGATGTCTCTTTTAGGAAAGGATCTATTGCTTTGTATTGTGCATAGAAATGTGACATGGAGACGACTAAATCTTTTACAATTGGCATATGTGGTAAAGGAAATACGTTAATTTTGGTGTCAAACATTTTATTTTGTAATTCTTCATAGTTAATTCTATATAAACAAGATAATGTATTGACTCCATCAATATTCATTGCACAGCTACCACAAATTCCTTCTCTACAAGATCTTCTGAATGCAAAAGTGCTGTCTAGTTCATTGTGTATGTAAAATAATGTATCTAACAACATTTCCGATTTTGATTGTTTTATTTTACTTAAAATTTGGATATACCATGTTTGTTTTTGTGGGGTTTTATTTTCATAAGGTGAATATTTCAGTATGTTCAACTTGAGTTGCTGGTTATGGCCAGGAAGATGCATTTTTATCTCTTATATGCATTCCTTATCTCTTACCTTCTGCCATTTCTTTTAACCATTCCTTAGGATAAGATTCGTGTAAACGGTTCACACTGAATGGGAATCTACCAGCTTTTAATGGTTGTCTCTCTCCATATGCTCGGCATGCTTGTGTTTGTGTGTCTTTTATATTCTGATTATAATCTTCTATGTGCTCGCTATATACGTGGAAAAGTTTTTTAGTAGCCGCTTCGTATCCTTTCGTCCTTAGTTCTAAAAATACTTCATCTAGTTTTGATGTATCTCCTGAGAACACTTCCCAGAAAAACACTTCTTCCGTGTCTAGCTTTTCAACAAATAGAATGTGTAACCATGGATCTACTACCATACCTATACGTTGATTGTATGGGTTTGGTATAAATTCAGGAACATACACGTTATCATCTACAACGAATTCCATACATGCAAAATATTTTGCTTCTAGCGATGGGTCCATTTGCATCCAAAGTCCTACGGCTTTTAATATATATTCTTGCCATTTATAAAATAGAGGTCTGTAATCATTGTTATATACATATACGATTTCCCATATGTCATAGGTACATAAATAGATGGTTAACATTTTTCCGTATAAACAAAGTACAATTGTGGTTATTAACATGTACCAGTCCAAGTAGTAGTTTATTTTTGTTTCAAGCGGGCTAAGTACTACGTCTTTCGTTTTTATATCCCATCTTAAACTTTTCATATTTGGTACGTGTATCCATAAAAATTTGTACAACATTACTAAACACATCGGTATCATAAATACGTATACTGCAACGTATTTTTGGAATAAAAAGCTTACTGTATATGTTAAGTCGTACATTGGATTTTCAATTGGTCTTGTTACATAGGTGATGTGAAGTAAAGCGATGTATGCTAACATACCAAATGATGCAATGTATACTCCAACTAGAAAACATTTAGTTACGTAATGTGCTCTGATGATATCATGATGGGTGTCAGATTCAGGCCAATATCCTTCTTTAATGAAGTATTTTTCTATTGCACTTTTTTTTCTGACAGGTATCATGCTACCGTCCATTTTACGTTTGTTTTCTTCCTCTATCTCCCTCATTCTACGAATTCTAAATTCACTTAATGTTTCATTGCCTTTTGGTCTTTTAGTGCCCCAAAACATTTTATAGTGAATTATCGTTGAGCACGTTTGAGGTGGTTACTATTAACCCCATGGATCTTGCCGTTCCAGTGACTACTTTATACAGGGACTTTATTTTTTTATATTTTTTATGTAAACCTCCGTTATATTTGGTTAATGCAATTTCATAGATCATTTCTTTAGTGATTAGGTCGCTAAAATTGGAATCTTTTTTTATTTTATGTCTGTTATTTTTTTTAGTATTGTATGTTTCTGACTTTTCCACACAACTTTTTATAAAAAAACTTGTATCCGGGTCTTGAAGAGCCATATCATATGTTTGATCTTCATACATATGTACGATAGCTTTTAATACAATGCCAGGTTTGTAATCTGCTGTCAGCGTATTATATC